>OKRY01001252.1_pt1 | contig 20895 bp, 18 predicted proteins | sample 1601121 | NCBI WGS metagenome assembly OKRY01 (sample SAMEA3541546, study PRJEB24748) | human gut metagenome | biome: human gut; feature: human-associated habitat; material: faeces | place: China | collected 2012
GTCCAATATCCACGCAGGTAAGGATTTCTATCTGGACAGCCTGAAGAATAACTACAATCTGACCTTCTCAGATGATTTCGCTTCTGTTATGGATGAGATCGAGAAGGAATATAAAGAGAAGAACAAAGTAGCAGATGCCAGCGATGTAAACGGCAGCAAGACCACCACATCTGCAGACAGTCTTCTGGTAAGAAACTGGCAGGATATCCTTGCAGTCTATGTATATCAGCAGAGCCAGGACGGAAAAACAGAATTTACCCTGGATTCTTCCTGCAAGAAAGACCTTGCGAAAATCTTTGCAGAGATGAACCCGATCGTAAGGGACAAGCAGGATATCACTCACGTTACATACGCTAATCGTAAAATCAACTACTATATTAAGAAAAATAAAATCGCAAAGAAGGATCGTACGATCCTTAAGAAATATGTGGAGACAGACTGCAAACTCCTCTGCGCGGTTGCTGGTTCTGCCACGCCGTGCCGAAGTTGCCCTTGAGATGGGCGTACTTTTTCAGTTCAGGATAGCCGTGGGCAGGCAGCATTTCGCCGTGGGTGTAGATGTTGACACCTTTGCCCTCGGTCTGCTCCAGCAGCAGCTTCAAATCGTGGAGATCGTGGCCGGTGATGACGATGAACGGCCCCTTCTCCACCGTCAGCGGGACGGTGGCAGGCGCGGGCGTACCGTAGCTTTCGGTGTTGGCCTTATCCAGAAGCGCCATGCACTGGAGGTTTTTCTCGCCCACTTCCATCACGATGGGCAGCAGCGCGTCCATATCCCAGTCCCCGCCCACGGCAAAAAGAGCCTTGGCGAAAAAGCGGTTCACTTCCTCGTCGGCATAGCCCAGCATCATAGCGTGATGGGCGTAAGCCGCCATGCCGCGCACGCCGAAGAGGATCAGGGATTTGAGGCTGCGAATATCCTCCTGCGCGTTCCAGAGCAAGTTCATATCATAATCATCGTTTCGCCCGCAGCGGGAGCCGCAGCCGGAGCAGCCGGGAACAAGGTGGGCCTTTTCCTCGTGTACCCGATCAATCAGCTCCCGAATGGTCTTTTCGTTGAAGCTCACATTGGTGACAGTGGTGAACAGGCCCTCGATTATCAGCCGCCAAGTCCCCTCATTCGCATCCGGAGCATTATCTACTGCACGGGACAGTCCAACCAGAGCGCCAGTCAGTTGATCCTGAAGCTCCGCCACCTCAGCGGTTTTTCCGCAGACACCGGCTTTTCCGATACAACCGGCGCAGCCAGCCGTCTGCTCACACTGAAAACAAAACATCCTGTTATCCATTGTCGTTCGTCTCCTTCCGCTTTTTAGTTCAGGACCTGCATCTCCGGGTTCTTCTCTCCGAATTTCTCGCGCAGCGCGCTGCAGATATCCTCCCGGGACTTGCCCTGCTTCTCACCGTTTTTAATGAGCTTGTACGCCTGAAACAGCGCCGAGGGGCCGATCTCGCTGCTGAAAAAGCCGATGCCCTGATTCCATGCCAGCAGCTCGAACACGTCGTCCAACGCGGCGCTCTCCACACCGTGGATATATGCCTTTACCAGCTCCCGCGCCGCCTGCCGCATCCGGCCCGCACCGACAGCGTTGGTCAGGGACAGCAGCAGCCGCGTTTCGTAGGGCAGTACGCGCTTCTCGCTCTGCCATGTGGTCTCCCAAAAATCCACGGCGATCTGCCCCAGCTTTTCATCGATCATGGGATAGTTCAAAAGAGCCAGCGGCTTGAAGGGAGCGGAGCTGTCGCCTTCCTTCTTCTCTGTGCGGCAGAACCAGACATGGAACTCCGCCTCACCCCGCTGCTCGGTGTGGTGCTCGTAGCCCAAGCCCTCCATGACAGCGTACAGTGGATGCGGCTCAAAGGTCTGGATGATGTGTAATCCTTCGCCCACCTCCAACGCCTCGGCTCGTTTCTTCAGCCCTTCAAAAAAGCTGCCCTGTATATGGCGCACATCCACGGTCTGAAACCCCTGCGCCTTATTCTTCCAGTTTTCGTAGCTCATGCGGTTATTCTCCTTTCCTCACTCGATAAAACCAGATGTGATATTCGCTGCCGCTCACCTTCTCCGTGTGATGCTCAAAGCCCATAAGGGCCAGCACCGGGTACAGGGGGACAGGCTCGAAGGTCTGGATGATATGCAGTCCTTCGCCGTTTTTCAGCGCGGCAGCCTTTGCCTTCAATGCGGGGAAGAAGTCCATCTTTTTGCCCCGCACGTCCATCACTTCAAATGTGCCGATTTTGTCCTTCCAGTTTTCATAACTCATCGTCTTTACTCCTATTGCAGAAAGCTCATGCTTTCTCAAAGTTGTCCTTTCCTATGCCGCACAGGGGGGCACTCGAAGTCTTCCGGCATCTCGCTCCACGGTGTTCCCGGCGCGATTTCTCCCTCCGGATATGACGCCATCTGCTGCCGAGGCGCAGGGACTTGTCCGAGCGGACAAGCATCCCAAAAGCACCCGCTACGGCAGGCAGAATCCCCTCGCCGAACGCTGGAACAGCGAAGAACAGCTTGTTGTATGGCGGGCGGCATGGGCGGATGTAACCAACCGCCAGTTGGAGATGTACGGACACGACGAGCGTATCGACCACCGCAGCAACGCCGCACGGGGTCTGGATGAGCAGCCCACCATCCATGAGGGTGTGACGGCACGGGCACTGGAGCGGAAAGGGATCATCGCTGACCGCTGCGAGATTAACCGGCAGATCAAGGCGGACAATGCCCTGCTGCGGGAGCTGAAAGCTGCCGTCAAAAAGCTGGGGCAGGCGGTGAAGAATACCCTCCCGGCCATTGCCGAGGCCATGGAGAATCTGCGTAAAAATCTGCTGCTGTTCTGCTATCAGCTGGGGTATCTCCGCAAGGGCAAGGAACGCCTGAACACTTCGCTAAATACGCTGCGCCCTGCCCTCACACAGTACAATCAGCTGGCAAAGGATATTCGGGATAAGGCGAAAGAGCGCCGCAGCCTGCTTTCCGAGAAAAAGGCTCTTTCCGCTGTCCATGTATTCCGACACCGGGAACTGGCGGCAAAGATTGCGGCACTGACAGAGGATTTGGAGGAACTGCGTTCGGAAAAGAATCTGCTTCTGGCGTCGCTGGCATATACCGAGGACGATGCCGCCGATAAATTTCCCAAAGACATTGCTGCCATGAAGCAGAGCCTGAAACGGTTGGAAGAACAGGGGCAGAAATATTCCACCGAGCTGGACGCTGCCCTGAATGAGTATGCCGGGCTTCGGGAGCAGGCCCAGGGCTTCAACCCGGTGCAGTTGTATGAAACAAGGCAGGCCATCCGCCCCGGCAAGGAGCAGGAAGCGGAGAACCGAGCACAGCAGGTTTACGGTGAGAAGTACAACCCGCTGCTGATGTTTGACAGCAAAAAAGCGGTGTCCCGGATGCTGGACGAAGATGCTGAACGGCAGAATGTGCGGAGACTGGTACGGCTGGCGTATAAGGAGCAGCAGACTTTTCAAAAGGAAAAAAGTGCGCAGGAACGGTAACACACTGTTCCCGTTTTTGAAGATATTGCAAGTTGAATTAGCAAAATGGGGTTGACTTGAGAGAAAAATGGGGGTATAATTTTTTCGTTTGATATAGCTATTGGTTAGATATATCTAACTATGTGTCATGTTGATTTATGCGACATTTTATTTACTGCGGCGGTTAGTGATTGCTAACTGTTGTGAAGAGAATCTAGGAGGAAAGATATGAGTACCAAAACCAACAAGCTGAAAACCAAAGACCTGATCGTTGCTGGAGCCTTCGCCGCCCTTTATGTGGTGGTACTGTTTGCGGTGGTGACTGTTATGGGGTTTGTCCCCATCCTTTATCTCATCGCTCCGTTTGTAAACTCGGTCATTTTAGGGTGCATTTACATGATGTATGTTATGAAAGTACCAAAAACCGGAGCAATTCTGATTCTTTCGGTGGCTGTAGGACTTCTCACTTCCACTGGCGGTGTGTGGGTATCTCTGATTTGGTGCCTCGCTCTTGGAATTGTAGCAGAGTTGATTGCCCGCGCAGGAAATCATAAGTCCAAGAAATCCTACATACTCAGCTATGTTGTTTTTGCCTGCTCCAGCATGTCTCCTTTCTGGATGCTGGCTTACGCCAAACCGGCTTTTCTTCAGTCCTGCGAAGCTTATTATGGGGCCGACTATGCCGCAACGCTGGATAAGTTCACCCCGAGCTGGATTATTCTGGTTCTGATTGGAATCGCCATGTTGGGCGGTCTGATTGGTGGACTGATTGGTTCCAAGCTTTTGAAAAAGCATTTCCAAAAGGCGGGTGTGGTTTAATGCAGCTGATTGAAGCTGCCCAGCAGCCCGTCCTTCGAATCGACGCCCGCACAAAATTTGCGCTGCTCTTCGGGGTGGGAATATCATCATTGATGTTCCCACCCCTGTGGCTGGAGGCAACCACTTTTGTTCTGATGGCGTTGCTTTTGACACTAAATAGGCGAATAAAAACCTCTGCAAAATTTACTGCTGCATTCCTCATTATGCTTCTGTTGGACTGGACACTGTCATTAAAAGTCAGCGGCGGCTTTGCGGCACTGTTTTTTTCTCTTGTAAGACTGGGAAGACTTATGCTCCCGATTTTTATGGCAGGAATACTGCTGATGAAAACTACTTCTGTAAGCGAGTTTATGCTTTCTTTTGAGCGGATGCATCTGCCAAATAAACTGATCATACCCTTGTCAGTTATGTTCCGCTTCATCCCGACGATTTCCGAGGAGTGGCACAGTATCCAGGACGCCATGCGTTTTCGGGGGATTGGCATTTCTGTGCGTTCTGTGCTGACAAAGCCAATGATGACGCTGGAATATACGATGGTGCCGCTGCTGATGTCAACCGCTACGATTTCTGACGAGCTGGCGGCGGCTTCCCTCTCCCGTGGACTGGACGCTGATACCAAACGTACCTGCATTGAGGATGTAAGGCTGCGGACGCAGGATTACCTGTTGATCCTGTTTTCCATTGTAATCGCCGTGACGGGAGGAATGGTATGATTGAATTAAAACAGGTTACCTTCCGGTACGATAATGCCCCCGAAAACGCACACAGCATCCGCAATATCAATTTAACTATACAAAACGGAGAGTGCGTTGTCCTGTGCGGCAGAAGCGGCTGCGGAAAAACGACGATTACCCGATTGATTAACGGTCTCATCCCGCATTACTACGAAGGGGATTTGTCGGGTTACGTTTCCGTCAATGGAGCAGAAATCAAAAATCAGCAGCTTTCTAAAATTTCACAGCGTGTTGGTTCTGTATTTCAAAATCCCCGCAGCCAGTTCTTTAATGTGGATACAACATCGGAGCTGGCGTTCGGATGTGAAAATCAGGGACTGCCTAAGGAAGATGTGCTGGAACGAATTGCGGATGCGGCGAATCATTTTTTCTTGAACGGCTTGCTGAACCGGAGTATTTTTGAGCTTTCCGGCGGTGAGAAACAACGGATCGCATGCGCCAGCGTTTATGCGGTTCATCCGGATATTTTTGTTTTGGATGAGCCGTCTTCTAATTTGGACCCCGCTTCCATTCAGCAACTGAAAGATGTTTTGCTGAAGCTGAAAGCGGAAGGAAAAACACTGGTGATTTCCGAACACCGTCTGTATTACCTTCTGGATATTGCCGACCGCTTTATCTGGCTCGATCAGGGCGAAGTTCGCTCCGTATATACCAGAGAAGAGATTCTTGCATTCAGCCCGGCACAGATTTCGGCCATGGGACTGCGGGCACTGGACTTGAAGCAAGTGGAAGGTGAAGCAGAACCTTTGAAACATTCAGAGCATGAATTTATGTTTCAAGATCTGGAGTGTAAAGTATCCGGTCACAGCGTGCTATATATCGAATCCCTGCAAATCCCCGCTGGGGAGATTGTTGCGGTGATCGGTCACAACGGGGCTGGAAAATCAACATTTGCCGGGTGTCTTTGCGGAATCCGGAAACATACTGGTAAGGTTTTTTATGACAGGACAGAACGGAACGCAAAAAAGCGCCTGAAAGAGAGCTATATGGTCATGCAGGATGTAAACCATCAGCTGTTTACGGAAAGTGTACGGGATGAAGTGACTCTGAATATTCCGGAGAAACAATCGGAACAGGCAGAAAACATCCTGAGGCAGATGGGGATTGCCGAACTTGCGGAATGTCATCCGCTGGCGCTGTCCGGAGGACAGAAACAACGGGTTGCCATTGCAAGCGCCTTGTGTGCGGGAAAGAAAATCCTGATCTACGATGAACCTACCAGCGGGCTAGATTATGAAAGTATGCGCTGCGCCTGTGCCTTGATCCGGGAGGTTTCCCGACAAGCGGAATTGTCCCTTGTAATTACCCATGATCTGGAATTCATCATGGCCTGCTGCACTTGTGTGCTGCATATTGACCATGGAACAGTCAAAGCATTTTATCCCCTTGACAGCAGAGGAAAAGCAAGGGTAAAAAAGGAGTTTCTATTACAGAAAGAAAGTGAGGAGAGATTATGAGCAAACAGAAGTCCAAAACGGGGATGGCAAGGATGATGCAGCTGGCAATGACCAAAAAGCCTTTGGTGATTGCCTCTGTCATTTTGTCTTCGCTGGCGGCGATAGCCAGCTTTATCCCCTATATTGCAATTTATTTTATTATCCGGCAGATCTTGACCGTATATCCGGACCTGAACGCATTGGGGCAGACCAGCCTGTTTTCCTATGGCTGGATGGCGCTTGGCGGCGTTGCGGCGAATATTCTCCTGTATTTTGCCGCTCTTATGTGTTCCCATCTGGCAGCCTTCGGAACGCTGTATGAGTTAAAGGTGAATTTCCTTTCCCATTTGGCAAAGGTGCCTCTTGGATTTCATGTGATGATCGGAAGCGGCAAACTTCGGAAAATCACGGATGAGAACATTGAAAATGTCGAGAAATTTATCGCACACCAACTACCAGACATTGTAGCCGCATTTGTTTCTCCTATTGTGATGGCTGTGATTCTGTTGAGCGTGGACTGGCGGCTCGGCCTGGCCTCTATTGTTGGAGTGATTCTTGCTTTTATCATTCAGAGTATCGCCTACGGTCAGGAAGGCGCCAAAAAGATGATGGCTCAGTACCAACACTCGTTGGAAAATATGAACAATGCTGCGGTGGAGTACATCCGTGGTATTTCGGTCGTAAAGGCTTTCAAGCAGACTGTATATTCCTTTCACCGGCTGCACGAGACCATCAAAGAATATACTTCTGTGGTCATTCCATATACGCTGAGCTGGGAAAACATGATGTCCTCCTTTATGACGGTTATCAACCACATTTATCTTTTCCTTTTGCCGGTAGGGATTCTGATCGGCATGAATACCGGGGATTTTCAGGATTTTGCTTCTCGCTTTATCTTTTATCTGGTATTTGTACCGTCCATTGCGGGCATCCTTTCCAAAATCATGTATGTCAACTCCGACGCCATGCGGATTGCCAACGGTGTAGAGGCAATGGATCAGATTCTGGCTGAGCCGGAGCTTAAACAGCCGCCGGTTCCTAAAACAACGGCTCGCTATGATGTCAAGTTTGAGAATGTATCCTTCTCCTATGAGAAAGGCAAAGAAAAACAGGCAATTTCCAATGTGAGCTTCCATGCACGGCAAGGCGAAGTAACAGCGATTGTAGGTCCTTCCGGCGGTGGAAAAAGTACGATTGCCCATCTCATCCCGCGTTTTTTCGATGTGGATCAGGGCACTGTTTCCATTGGATCGGTGGATATCCGGCAGATGGAAAGCCGATATCTGATGGAACAGGTCAGCTTCGTATTTCAGGATGTCTATCTGTTCAAACAGAGTATCCGTGATAATATCAGGCTTGGGAACCAGAATGCCAGCGATGAACAGATCCAGGCGGCCGCGAAAGCCGCCCAATGCCACGACTTTATCATGGCGCTGCCAAATGGCTATGATACGGTCATCGGAGAACAGGGTATCCATTTAAGCGGCGGCGAGCAGCAGCGGATTGCTATCGCCCGTGCCATTGTAAAGGATGCCCCTGTGATAGTGCTGGACGAGGCAACCGCCTTTGCCGATCCCGAAAATGAGCATTTGATTCAAAAGGCGTTTGAAAAGTTGATGCATGGGAAAACAGTGATCATCATCGCGCACCGGCTTTCCACAGTCCGAAACGCGGATCATATCATTGTAATGGATAACGGGCGTGTAGCAGAAGAAGGCAGCCATGACGCCCTCCTGCAAAAAGGAGGACGGTATACATCCATGTGGAAGACCTACAATGAAACAGCCAGTTGGACCATGAGAAAGGAGGCGCTGGTCAATGGATAAGAAAAAATCAACCTTTCAGGATGCGCTGATGCTGACGGACAAAGGCTATCGGGACTTAAAAAAAGCGATTGCCGCCTGCACGCTGACGAATTTCTCCATGTTTATTCCGGCTGTGGTGATGCTTCAGGTTGTCATGGAACTTCTAAAACCGTTTACCGGCGGGAGCATCTCATGGACAAATATGTGGATTTATTTCGGACTCGGCATCATCGGCGCAGTAATCGTATTTCTCTGCAACAAAAACGACTATAAAAAGACCTATGTAGCCTCTTACATGGAAAGCGAAAATACAAGGATCGCTTTGGCCGAACACATCCGCAAACTGCCTATGAGTGTGTTTAATTCCAAAAACCTTTCGGAGCTTACGACAAATCTCATGGGCGATGTAGCCACTTCCGAACATGTACTGAGTCATGTGTATCCGCAGATTATCTCCAATGTGATTACGATTACGGTTGTCTGCATTATGTTTTCCTTCTATGACTGGCGTATGGCGCTCGCTATTTTTATTTCCGTGCCGGTTGCTTTTCTCATTATTTTTGCGAGCAGACGGATTCAGGAGCGGCTTGGGAAAAAGCATGCGCAGGCAAAACTGGAAGCTTCCGAACAGGTTCAGGAATACATCGAGGGAATCAAGGTGGTGAAAGCCTGCAATCTGGACAGCCAGCAGTTTCAGGCTCTGGAAAAAGCGCTTCGCACCATGAAAAACCTTGCAATTAAATTTGAATTTGGTTCCGGCGTTTTTGTGACAGGCGCGCAGATGCTCGTCCAATCCGGCATCGGGCTTACCGTGTTTGCGGGAACGTCCCTGCTCCTGAATGGTAAAATTGAGCTTGTCCCAATGCTGCTTTGCCTGTTGATCGTCACCCGAATTTACGGGCCAATTATTACAGAGCTGACTCTGCTCCCGGAGCTGTTCTATCATCAGATTGCCATCCGCAGAATGAGAACCCTGATGAATATTCAGCCGATGGAAGGCGATACTGAAAAACCAGTAAAGGAATATGATATCGAACTGAATAATATCAGCTTCCGCTATAATCCGCAGGGCGAGGAAACCATAAAAAATGTGAATGTTACGATTCCAGCAGGTGCAATCACGGCTCTGGTTGGCCCCAGCGGAAGCGGCAAGAGTACGCTTTCCCGTCTGATTGCACGTTTCTGGGATGTTAGTAAAGGAAAGGTGGAAATCGGCGGCATTGACGTGAAAGAGCTTGATCCGGAACATTTGATGGAATACATGTCCTTTGTATTTCAGGATGTGGTACTTTTCAACGACACTGTCTACAATAACATTAAAATAGGAAATATGAACGCAACCGAAGAACAGGTGCTTGCGGCGGCAAAGGCTGCGCGCTGTGATGAGTTTATTGACAAAATGCCGGATGGTTATCAGACTGTTCTGGGAGAAAACGGAAGTACCCTTTCCGGCGGTGAACGGCAGCGCCTGTCCATTGCAAGAGCTTTACTAAAGGACGCTCCGATCGTACTTTTGGATGAAGCAACAGCCAGCCTTGATCCGGAAAGTGAATCCTGTATTCAGCAGGCGATCGGCCGCTTAATACAGGGGAAAACCGTTCTTGTTATTGCACACAGACTCCGTACCATTGCAAAGGCCGACAAAATCATCGTGCTGGACGATGGCAAAGTCATAGAGCAAGGAACACACAGTGAACTGATGGAGCAAAATGGGCTTTACAAAAGGCTGTATACCATTCAGCAGGAAAGCCTTGGCTGGAGCGTATAAATGTTTGCTATTATGTAAGCCGCCGATATTTTAATATTGAGTAACCTGCAAGCCGACTGCAATAATACAGTCGGCTTGCTTGGCGTTTCGCAGAATCATTAGCAAATTTATTTATCTTTACAATATGGGTAAAATGCCCTTGACAAATCTCGTCTCAGTTTTTCATACTGTTTGCCCACTTTGCGAAGGACTTTTATGCGCAATGGCTTAAAATGAGAGGGTCCCCACTGAAATTCAAGTGTATTTCAGTGGGGACCCTCTCATTTTCGTTTTTACACTTTCGCGCAGAAATCCCAAAGGCTTTTTGCGGCTCCGGGCAGAGCAGGTGCTTCAATTCCTGAAGCCTCAATGGTGGACGGAGCGGGAAGATCACCGTGCGCTGGCCGCACTTTTGCTGAAAACGCAATCATTGATCCGGGCAACACGATAAACTTAAACGGGCGGGCAGCTATACAGCTGCCCGCCCACTTTTAATCTTTAGACGCGTCCAGCGCGCTCCGAATCATGGAAGTAATCATTGTAATTTGCCTTGGTGTGGCAGTCTGCCACAACTCTAAAAGCACATCCATGTTTTGAAGCTCCATGCTGGGTAAAACTTCTGCCAACAAATAGGTTGGCGAGACTTTCAATGCTTCACACAGCAAAACAAATACTTGTAGACTTGGAACTTTTGCTCCTGATTCGATTTGCCGGAGATAGGTTGCATTAATGTTGCAGGCTTCTGACAGACGCTCACTCGTCCAGCCCCGTTCCTTGCGTGCGATATTGATTCGCTTTCCGAGTAGCTTCTTATCCATGTGTTCGCCTCCACTTGTGCGCTATAAGTATTTATTTTGTATGCTTATAGCTTACATTCCTGTTGACGCGAAAAATAGCGGCTGTTAGAATACAAATTGTAAGCTAATAGGCTACATAAAAGCTGGTGGGAATATGGAAAAAGAGTACCGTTGCGCGATCATAGGCCAGCATCCCATGCGGTTTCCGTGGGGCTTTGACGAGGAAGATACCCAATGCCGCCGAATGAAACTGGAACTGGCTCAGTGTATTATGGAACTGCGTCAATGTGGAGTGACAGAATTTCAAGTTGCCTGTGACCCCGGCGTGGGATTGTACGCCGGGGAAATCGTCAATATCACAAAGCAGAATGACGAGGCCATGCGCCTTGTTTGCGTAACCCCTTTTGAAGAACAGGCTACCAAGTGGACGCCGCAGCTGCGTGAACGCTATTTCGATATGCTGGCGGACTGCACCGACCTTTCCTGTGTAGACTATCAGGAGACACCCAACGCACAGCTTATGGCCTATCGGCGGATCGTCAAGCAGTCTGATATGCTGGTGGCCGTATATGACCCTGAACTTGCCAGCGGTAGCGCAGAGGACAAGGCTATGGCCTATGCTCTTGCGTTGGGGAAGCCAACCCTGCTGATCCACCCTAATACATGGAAAAAGAAATGGCTGAATGTTGTAAAACGCGAAGGCGAGCAGCATATTTGAAAATTTTATCCATCCTCATACTTTAGAACGATTTACATTTTGCAAAAATGCGGATATAATTATTATGAATCAGTATGAAGCGAAAAACTTATGATGAGGGGCGCGCCCCTCATCCCGTGGGTACCCACGGGATGATACCGCTCTGTAACCTGTGGACTTTGCCCGCTGCGGTCAGGCGGGCATGAACAAAATTTTGACCATCATACAAAGGAGGATACACCATGAAAAAACGCATCGGAAGTCTGCTTCTTATTCTGGCGCTGTGCTTTACGCTGCTGCCCACGGCGGCTTTTGCCGCAGAGGGCAGCGGCAATACTGCTTCCACCAAACAAATATCTGTTAGAATGAATGCGAAAAATGGCAAGTTTACAGATTCTGTGTCTGACGGAGTCTCAACAGCGTATGGAACGACCCATACGCTTACTGTTACACCCAAGACAGGGCATTATGTAATTGCCGGATATTTTGCCGGAACAGATTATTACAAAACAAATCCAGCGAAGTATCAGTACAGTAACATGACTTTGGATAAAATTAGTGAAGCCGATCCGCAAACGGGAGCCGTTACGTATCAATTTACCGCAACCGAGGTCATTCCTACTGAAAATGATAACAAATATGATTATATTTGCCTGTATTTTCACTGCGCCAAATTGCCTACGCTCCAATGGGTGTTAGAGAATGTCAGCGGAGAGGCAACGGCTCCTTCAGTCGATGGAAAGACAGCGGCAAAGCCGTATATAAGCAAGGAAGAACTTTGTGGTGATCCCAATGAATATACGGGTTATTATAGCTTGGCTGATAAAACGGACAGGCCGTACCTTGACTGGCAAGTTATCTCTATTACTGATAAAGAAGGAAATACAGCGGGCGGCACTGTTGCTTTCGATAATAACCACCTGACATACACGCCAACAGCCGATGAAGCTGGAAAGACCGTAACCATTACAATTCGACCCAAATTAGGCTATGTAGAAGAGGCAAACACACCGCTGTCTTTTGAGATCGAAGTTAAGAAACCCGTAGTAGAACAGAGTGAGTTTTATGTAACAATGGTGATAGACGGTTGTGGAAATGCTGTTGCAAAGCCAAATCCGGCAAAAGAAGGAGAAGAAATAGAACTGACCGCAATACCAGATAGAGGACACCACTTCAAGGAATGGCAGGCCACTTCGGGTAACATAATGATCACCAATGATAAATTTACCATGCCAGCCGGAAATGTGACTGTGAAAGCAATCTTTGAAGCCAACACCTACACCGTGAAACTGTATGCTAATGGCGGCACGATTGCCAGCGGACAAGATGTGACCAGCTATACCTACGGCGTGGGCGCTACGCTGCCAACAGCGGGCGATATGACCCGCGAGGGCTATACCTTTGCCGGCTGGTACGATAACGAGGCGCTGACCGGCAACCCCATTACGGAAATCAGCACTGACGAAACAGGGAACAGGACATATTGGGCGAAGTGGACGATCAATCAGTACACCATCACCTACGATCTGGACGGCGGCACTGCGGAGGGCAATCCCGACACCTACACCATCGAGACAGGGGCTTTCACCCTCAATAACCCTACCAAATCCGGCTATACCTTCACCGGCTGGAGCGGCACGGGGCTTGACGGCGAGAATAATATGACCGTCACCATCCCAACGGGCAGCACTGGCGAGCGCAGCTATACGGCACACTGGCGCTACAATGGTGGAGGCTCCGGCGGCTCGTCCAGCTATCCCATCACCATCCCCGGCAAGACCGAGAACGGCACTGTGACCGTTAGCCCGCGTTCTGCGGAAAAGGGCGATACTGTGACCATCACTGCTAAGCCTGACAGCGGCTATCAGTTGGATGACCTTACCGTGACCGACAAGAATGGTAAGGAACTGAAACTGACCGATAAGGGCAACGGCAAATATACCTTTACCATGCCCGCCAGCAAGGTCGAGGTTAATGCTACCTTTGTCAAGGAAGTTGAGATAAGCCCGTTCAGCGATGTGTCCACCAGCGCCTATTACTATGAGGCTGTGAAGTGGGCACAGGAAAAGGGCATCACCGGCGGTATTGGCAACGGCCTCTTTGGACCGAACCAGCCCTGCACCCGCGCACAGATCGTCACCTTCCTGTGGCGTGCTGCCGGTTCTCCCGAACCCAAGAGCATGAGCAGCTTCTCTGATGTTTCTGCGGACAGCTATTATGCTAAGGCAGTTGCGTGGGCGGTGGAGAACGGTATCACCACAGGAACGGGCGATGGCAAATTCAGTCCTGACGCCACCTGCACCCGTGCTCAGAGCGTGACTTTCCTGTTCCGTGCCATTGGTAAGCTGGTCGATAGCAAGGCAGAGTTCAGCGATGTTCTTACCGATAGCTACTATGCAAACGCTGTGGCATGGGCGGTGGAGAACGGCGTCACCAACGGCATTGGTGATGGGCTGTTCGGGCCGGACAATAGCTGCACCCGCGCACAAATCGTTACTTTCCTTTTCAGAGCCTATCAGGGCAAGTAAGAACCCAAGCGGCAGGGAGCCTCTATTGAGGCTCCCTGCCTTTCTCTGTATATCATGGAGCATGATAGCAATCAACTATGAACACATCTCCATGCGCACATTTCTCAATCCGCAAAATACTCGGGCCTGCCAATCGAGGTAAAGCCGATCTTCCCAGTCACCACCACATTATTTGCGCCACTGGCACAGTGGATGATCATGATATTACCGCCGCTGTCAAAGCCGCAAACAATGCCGACATGGCTGTCACCCGGATAAAAGACAAGGTCTCCCGGCTGGGCGTCACTCCAAGCAATAGGCGTACAGTAGCTGTGCTGCGCAGTGGCCCCGCCGCCATGCCCAATGACGTATTGTCCGCCGCTCTGGTTGTAGAATACCCAATCCACCATTCCCGAACAATCCAGTCCGAAGGGCCGCACAGTGCCGGTGGTGGAGCTGCCCCCGGCTGTGACCTCCATCGGCATTCCCCAGCGGGAGTCCCAGCCGATTACCAAAGATTTTCCTCCCCAAAAATAATGGACTTTGCCCAAGAGCTGATATGCTGTCAGCACAACTTCTCTGCGTGCCTCGCTGAGATCGGCGGGGAGGTTTTCCATGATCTTCGCTACCTCGTCGGGACTCAGCTCAATGTCCTGGTAGCTACCGGTGAGCGCCGCGAACAGTTCCTGATACTCCGGCTGCATCAGTTCCTCCAACAGCTTGTGCTGCTCGGCGTTGAACCGATACTCGTCCGCCATTTGCAGATGATCCTTGACTGTGACAGTGATGTGCAGGATGACGGTATCGCTTTCATCCTTGTCGCCTGAGATGGTTTCCACCCAATAAGAGATGGCGTTCATATCCCAGAAAATCTGCCGCAGAATATCCAGCTTTTCTTCCGTCAGCGTCGCCACCTCGTCCGGCGAAGCGTTGTCCGTGGTGGTCCGCACAGCATAAACAGCCAGCACATCCCGCCAGTTGGAGATCATGGCGGCGCTGCCAGCGTTGTCCATGTCCAGTTCGTCGTAGGGGTTCTCCGCCTTGATCTGCTCGATCCGAGCGGCGAACTCGCCGTTCAATACGCTGACAGCTTCTGGCATGGTGTAGCCGGTACCGCTGTCCTCTCCGGAGAAAAATATCCCAAAAGGCGACACGATCAGAAGTCCAATCAGACAAATCACCAGCACCATGGCTACAACTGTGCTCCCACCAGCCGCTATTGCCGCAAGTAAGCTCTGGGCAGCGGCAATGATGGAGCGCAGCGCGCAGCCCGCCGCCTGTGCGGTTTTCTGCACCGCGGTTTCTGCCATTTTTGTCGTCTGTTGCCGCAGGGCCATCTGCATGGCCGCTTCTCTGGCAGCGTGTGTTCCGGCCGCAGTCGCATGGACGGTGGTTGAGTGCATGGCCTGTTCAGAGGACAGCACAGCAGATTTGCTGCCCTCACGCGCTTTTGGCACGATTCCCGCAGCGTGATTCGGTGTTTTCGGTTCGGGGAACTGGCGCTTCTTCGGCGGCTGGATGCCGCCGCGCTCTTTGATTCTGCCCCTGCTGGTTGGCTCGAAACCTTCCGAACACAGCGAATCACCACGCAGATCATCTTGGCGCTGGAACCGCCGCTCTGCCTGCCTGCGCTGCACCTGCTGGCGGGACGCTTTGCGGCCCTGCTCCTGAATGAACGCCTGCTGGCCCTGCCGTTGCGGCTCCGGTGCTGCCGTTACGGTGGTCTCACCCCGTGCGCTGATGTAGGCGTTCTTCGTCTTGACTGCCTGCTTCATAGCCGCCTGCCGTGCCTGTTCCTGCGCAGGCGGCGGCGGAGTGCTTACCCTCGCCGCTTCGGCTTCTCTGGTGCGGATGACAGGCGGCACGTCGCTGTTGGAGCTGGGGGCAGAGGCGTCACCCTGGGGTGACGCGCTCTGCTCCGCGTTTTTCTTCTTGCGCTGCTTCAGCAGTTCCTTTTCGGCGCGGCGCAGGCCGCTGGCGGCGGTGTCCTCAATGGCGTCGCCGCCATATTCATCCCGCCGCCCCTGCTGGGCGGTATCCCGGAGCTGCGTCCGCAGGCGCTCCGAGCCGTCGTCCAGCCCCTTGCGCAGAAGCTCCTTTGGGGCGGAGACGGCCTTTTCTTTGACACGCTCGCCCAGTGTTGGTTTTTCTTTGATTCTCTCCATAGGCCGTCACGATGCCAGGTCCGAGGGCTTCGTGGTCATCATTTGGTACAGCTTGTTCTTGGGAAAATGATCCACGAAAGGCACGATAGCGCTTCCGCACTTGATGAGGCCCCGGCCGGAGTCCACGTTGGTGATGTAGGAGAGCTGGTTGTCTGAGATATTCAGCAGACGCGCCAATTCCTCCCGATCCGTTGCCGCCTGATTCAGCATGATGAGAAATTCGCTGTTGGCCAGCATGGTGCGGGCCGTGTGAGACTGGAGCAGGTCTTCGATATTCTGGCTGATCCCCGTTCCGCAAGCCTGATACTTTCTCATACGCTTCCAGAGGGTGAACAGGAAATTGGCACTGTACTCATGCTGGAACAGCAGATAGATCTCGTCGATATAGATCCAGGTGTTGCGCTTCAGCCCGCGATTACGGATGATGCGGTTGAAGATGCTGTCCAGCACCACCAGCATACCTACCGGCAGAAGCTGCTTGCCAAGATCCCGGATATCATAGCAGAGGATACGGGCATTGGTATCCACATTGGTGGGCTTGGCAAAGGTGTTGAGACTGCCGTCTGTAAACAGCTCAATGGCCAGCGCCACATCCTGTGCTTCCTTTTCCGGCTGGCGGAGCAGCTCGGCGTGGAAGTCCTGCAAGGTGGGGACCGCGCCGTGATAGCCGCTGCGGATATAGTCCCGGTACACCTGCGCGGTGCAGCGGTCGATGACGGATTTTTCCTTGGCAGACAGCTTGCCTGCCCCGATGAGCTGTTCACAGAGGGAGAGCAGAAATTCGGATTTCAGCACCACGGGGTTCTCTCCGTCCCCATAGCCCTGCTCCATATCCATGGCGTTGATATGGTTGGGAGATGTGGCGGAGATGTTGATGACCTGGCCGCCCAGTCCTTCGATGAGGGGGCGGTACTCCGATTCCGGATCGATGACGATGATATCGTCCTGCGTGGACAGCGCCAGTGACACCATCTCCTTCTTGGCGCTGAAGGATTTACCGGAGCCGGAGACGCCCAGAATGAATGCGTTGCCGTTGAGAAGCTGCCTGCGGTCCGCCACGATGAGATTTTTGCTGATGGCGTTCTGCCCGTAGTACACACCGCCACGATCCCAGATCTCCTGGGCCTTAAAGGGCATGAGAACAGCCAGCGCCTCCGTGGTCAGAGTGCGCAGGGCATCGATGCGGCGCAGACCCAGCGGCAGCGCCGTCACCAGCCCGTCTGCCTGCTGCCAGTTCAGCGTCGTGAGCTGACAGAGGTGCTTGCGGGCAATGGACTGGAGCGTTTCCGTATCACTGTCCAGTTCTTCCTTGCTGTCTGCCAGATGCACCAGCGTCACCACGGCAAACATCATCCGCTGGTCGCGGGTGGTGAGATCGTCCAGCATCTCGCGGGTCTCCTTGCGCTGCTGCTCCAGATCGTAGGGGACAACGGCAGAAAAGTTATTGTTGGCGTTCTGCCGGCGCTGCCAGTTGGTCACATTGGTCTCCACACCCAGCAGGCGGTTCTGCATCTCCCGCACCGCTTCATCGGTAGGGACAGGGATGATATCAATGGACAGCATGAGACTGCGGTTCAGGCTGGTAAGCTCATTGATCATGGAATCTTTGATGTAGCTGGCATACTCCTTCAGAAACAGTACCCGGCCATACTTACCGCCCATGATAAAATGATCCTTTTTGAATTCCATGCTGTCCGGGCAGATGGCGTCCTTGAAGGAGCGCCCGTTCTTCATGTTCTCCCGGAGGTCAAAGCGGAACTCGCTTTCCTCACCCACACGGTAGAAATCATGCAGGATATGGAGGCGGTCTGCCGCATCCAGTTCCTCGCAGCGAGAGTCCATGTGGTTCAGACGGGAAGAGGCGTCATGGACCGTGCGGTCAAAAAACGCGCGGGCTTCCTCCACATTTTTCTTGTGGACGGACAGTGTGATGTAGCGCTCCTGCACCACACTGTTGGATGAGTCCGTCACCTTATCCAGCAGCATGGCGTTGTATTCCTTACGCCCGCCGTCCAGATTATCTCCCTTGGGCGGGATGAGGATCTCCTGCTCAAAATTGCGTCGGTCCAGGCGCTTATTGTTGATGGTGATCTTCGTGGTGGAGCCGGTGTCCAGCGCGTTCAGCAGCTCGGAATAGCTGAGAAACATCGCCGTCTTATCCTCTTTCGAGGCGATGGCGTAGTTGATGTCGCTAAAACGCAGTGTTTTAGAATACTTGCTGCCAAATTGAAAGACCCCATCCGGCCAGATGCGGCGGATGGGGATGATGTCCTGTACAGATTTCGGAACTGTAAATCTTTCTTTGTCCTGCTTCAGTGTATTTTGCAGAGTTTTAATCAAGTTTGAGAGCCTCCTTTATCGTTGAATTTTCCAGAGCTTTGGCGTATATGTTGTCCGATTTGAACACGAGCCTGCGGGGAAACAGGAATTCCGAGCGGATATACGCGAGCAGAAAGCGTTCCAGCGTCATGCCGTTATACTGAAAAAAGCCGCCCAGGGCAAAGGGAAAGGCTGCAAGCACGCAGACCCAGCCGATCTCCCCATTCCCCAGCACAGGGCGCAGGCCGAAATATACGCCCACTGCCACGGCGACCGCCAGCAGTGCGAACAGCAACTGCCGCAGGGACAGCCCGAAGAATAGACTCTCCTGGTAATTTCGTACTTCTTTGTTGATGCGGACCTCCAATGGATCACCTCCGAGTTTTTTCTGAGTTTTGCTGAACAGACTCTTGCTTTGTCTGTGCAGTCATGGTACTATGCCACAAACCCGATGAAGGAGGTTGTGACACATGATCGCTTTTCTGATGATCGCCGGGCTTGGCGTCCTGGCGCTTCTCTCCCGGCTGGCCGCGCTGACGCGGATGACCATCCCGCTGCTGTACACCGTGTCCATGCTGACGGTGTTCCACGGCTGGTATCGCACCCATACCGTGCAGGCAGACCGCATCCTGTTCGCCCTTGTAGGGCTGGTGGTGCTGTCCTGGCTGCTTTCGCTGATCCGCTTTGTCTGCGATCTTGTTATGCAGGCACGGGATGACGCTGCCGCTATGGAGTATTTCTCCTACCGTGTTCGCAAAGCACGGGAGAACGGCGAAGACACCGTCAGCACTGAGGGTCTGTGGCGCTGAATCAGCCAAGGCCCATCAGCTCCCGAATGATGCGGTCGCTCATCTTGATCGCGCCCACCAGCACCAGCATATTGAAGATCAGCTCGCCCACATAGTTCCACACGATGGTGGCTGCCGCCAGCGTATCGTCCGCGATGGCGGGCGGGGACGAGGCAAAGGCAGAGAAGATCACACAGGCCAATACGATGACACAGCCCTCCATGCAGATGGCGGCATAGCTTTTCAGAAAAGCAACGCCGATACTGCTGGAGGGCTGTCCCGCAAAGCTGGCCAGCGGGATGGGTGCGATGGCTGTGGCGATATAGAGCTTAAAAAAACGGCTATATACCGTCAGTATCATGACAAGGGAGAGCACCCAGATAAAGAGCGAGCCCAGCAGCGTCACCGCCCAAAGAGGGATGGAGTCGATAAAACCCACATCCTCGATGACACTCACCAGCTCATCCGGTAATGTGGTGGCAGTCATCGCCGTCAGCCCGGAGGAATCCATGATGGTTGTCACCATGCCCTGGGCAACGCGGAACGCGCCGGTCATCAGCTCCATGCCCCACGATACCGCCGCCTGCGCCAGCACAAAGCGGATGATGCATTTGAAGGCCACCTCCGGCTTTTTCATCTCGGCGAAGCTGCCGCAGGTCTTGACCACGCCCATGACGAAGAACAGCACCAGCAGCGCATAGCCTACAGCCTTCAATCCATCGTTGATATTCACGATGACATTCCAGACACCGCCGCCCTTGAAGGACTCCGGCGAGGTGCTGATGAGCTGCCAGATCTCCGCCAGCCTTCCGTTCCACATTTCCAGCGCGGAGTTTAAGTTGTCTACGATCCAGTTTCCACTTCCCATTCAAAATCACCTCCTACGGGAAGAACAGGGTGAACGGTATCATGCCGTTCACCCTGCCGCGTTTTTCAGCCGGTGATGAGGGAGAGGATCTCCTTAGTAAAGGTAATGACGATACCGCCTGCCACCGTCAGCATACCGTTGGCGCGCTGGGAGGGGTCATGGCTCTTGAGAGACAGGCCCACCTGCAAAATGCCGAAGCCCAGCAGGATGAGGCCAATGGCGCGGATCAGCGAGAAAATAAAATCAGACAGGTTGTTGACCACCGTCAGCGGGTCATCTGCCGCCAGCGCAGGCACTGCGGTGGCGACCAGAAGCAAGGCAACGCAGGCAAAGACGGAATAGATCCGCTTTGCCTTTCTCTCGAAATTTTTGTTGTTCAAATCATGTTTCATGCTGCAGCATTCTCCTTTTCATTGTCAAAATCAGTTTGGAACAGCGGCTCTCCCGTAATAGGAGGCTCCGCCGTCCCGTGGTGGATGTAGGGCGGTCCGCCGCCATCCATCGTATAGCGGATGGCGGGATGCTCCATGAGCTCATACTTTTCGTCCATCACCGGCCGTGTGCCGCGGATGAACAGAATACAATACCGGTTATCCAGCATCCGTACCTCGTCCGGCGTCAGCAGTTCCTTGCCCAATTTCTGATAGTTCAGCGAATGGGAAACCTCGCGGCCACGGCTCTCGCCGGTGTTATAGCTGTCGATGGTTTCCTTGCCCAGCGCCGCCGCCAGCTCTTT
>OKRY01001257.1_pt1 | contig 20799 bp, 19 predicted proteins | sample 1601121 | NCBI WGS metagenome assembly OKRY01 (sample SAMEA3541546, study PRJEB24748) | human gut metagenome | biome: human gut; feature: human-associated habitat; material: faeces | place: China | collected 2012
CTAAAGAAATTACTATGCACGTTTCAGACGAAGAGTTGGCGAAACGTAAAGCTGAGACTGAGTTGTAGTTCCATTTACCAAAAATGAAGTAAAAAAATATAAAGATACAGTAGGTGTAAAAATTAAATTTAATAAAGATAATATAACCACTACAGCCAATATTAAAATTGTAAAGGGTGCAGATGGTAATAATTACGGAGTAATTACATTAGCAAAGTATGTTGTAAGATATGCAACAGACAGATTTGTAAATATTCAGATTATTGATAATATAACAACAGGATTAAAAATTCCAAAAATATCAATTGCTTCTAAGAATTTATACATAATTCCAAAGGATTATGCCACAAAATCTAATGACGATACAGACATTGGATTTAGAAAACAGGTTGTTAAAGATGGCAAAATTGATAGTGATGTAACATATCCTACTATTTCATATTCAGATGATGATAATTATTATGTATCTACTGATGAATTTGAAAAAGGTGATGTACTCATCAAGGATGATTCTGTTGAGACATATACTATTGGAGCTGAACAGACAAGACAAGGTGTTTACAACATAAACAACGGATACACTGTTTTTGTTCAGGTAACCATATTAGGCGAAACAGATGAATATTACATTGTTGAATCGGGCGAAAAATATGGTTTAAGTGTGTATGACCATATCGTCTTAGATAGTAGCAAAGTAAAAGAAAATCAAATTATATTTCAATAAATAAAGGAGTGATTTTAATGATACAGGAAAATATTAAACTTGTAGAAGAAAACATTAAAAAGGCTTGTGAAAAAGTAGGAAGAGACGTAAATGAAGTAACTTTAATAGCTGTCAGCAAAACTAAACCTTATACTGCAATAGAAGAGGCATTGCCAACAGGTGTTAAAGATTACGGAGAAAATAAAGTTCAGGAACTTTGTGACAAATATGAAATATTGCCAAAAGATATCAAATGGCACATGATTGGTCATTTACAAAGAAATAAAGTTAAATATCTTGTAGGAAAGGCTTCTCTTATCCATTCTGTTGATTCAATAAGATTAGCAGAACAGATTGAAAAAGAATATGCAAAAGCTGATGAAATTGCGAATATATTAATTGAAGTAAATATGGCACAGGAAGAAAGCAAATTTGGAATTACTTCACAGGAAACAGAAGAATTAATCCGTGAAATTGCAAAATTACGATTCAGGTTAACGGCATCTTTGGTGTTTTCAAGAACAACTCCAAGTTCAAATGTTTACTTATGGGTCAGAGAAGCCCCTCTCCGGCTTCCTCCAGATTATGGGCAAATAGCTCCTCCACGCCCAGCTGCTTGGCGAGCGCCTGAACTTCCTTGTATCGTTTCGACGCCTCTTCGTTGTCTCCGCCATGCTTGCAGGCTTCGATGAGATACAGCAGGGCCTGCAGCTCGTACAGGCGGCTGTCGCCGCGCTGCGAGTTGTGGCGGCGGCGCTCCAGCAGGGTCTCGAAGGCCTCTTTCTCGGGGACATGGTCTCCCAGCGCGCCATAAGCAAGGCCGATGTTGCTATAAGCGCCGGTGCTGCATCTCTCGGAGATATCGAGGGCCTGCCGGCTCCAGCGCAGCTGCCGTGCGGACTCCTGCCGGAGATGCTCCGGCTCGTTTTTGCCCCGCACACCGGCGCAGTAAGCCAGATTGATGTAGGTGCGGAAGGTGTCCGAGCTGTGGAACGTGAACCGCTCTTCACGCAGCCTTGCGGCGTACTCGTAGCAGGTACGCTGGCGGTCGTCATAGTCACGTTTATCCGTCCGGCCTTCCCATACGCTGTCCTCGCCAAAGGCAAGCGCGTCGGCATGGCAGGTCAGCTCCAGCAGGGTCTCCCGGTCCTCGGAGCTCACCCCCCGCAGCAGGAACTTCCCAACATCGCCGTATGCCCGGCCAAGCGTCTCATAAATGGAGGCTGCGGCACTGGGGTTTTGCTCCAAAGGGCCCAGCTCATTCAGGCATTTCATCGCTTTTATGGCGGCGTCGAACTCCTCCGGCGGCTGCTTCCGGTCCCGGAAGATGAGTGCCCGGTTCTCATACAGCTGCGGCAGCGTCCAGTGCAGGGCGGGCTGCGCCTTTTCCGCGATGATCATGGCGTTGTTCCACTTCGCAGCCTTCTTGAAATCGGCAAGGCGGAAGTACAGGCTCGCGGCGCGGTAGGCCCAGAGCTTCTTCTGCGGGGTGTCGAGCCGGGCGTCCGGGTCGGACTTTTCCAGCACAGCGGAGTAAATATCGGCGGTGCTGCGCCGGTCGGCGGGCGTCTCCTGAAACTCCCACAGCCCGTCCAGAAAATGGGCGTCGTCCTCTCTGTCAGCCCCCGGCTCCCGCAGGCTGCACACCTTGCGGATGAGGGTGTGGGGGACAAGGCACTCGTCTTTCCCGCTGCCCGTGCTGTTCAGGTAGCGCAGGTCCACCAGCGCGTGGAAATCCCTGTCGTCCGGCCGCAGGCCGCAGGCGTTGAGGAACAGCTCCCGCGAGAGCCCGCTCTCCCCGATGAACATGGCGCGGTGCAGCAGGGTCCGCATCTGCGGGGTCAGCTTCGCCAGCCCGAACAGGGTGGTCAGGTTCTGCAGCACGGTACCGCTGCGGCTCTCGCCGTCCTTTTCGCTGGGGATGAGCATTTCCAGACTGTTGTCCCGGAGGGTTTGGCCCTTGCTCAGGTCCTCGGCGATCTGCCCGGCCGGGATGTGGGTGAACTGCATCAGGGCGGCCACCATGGTGACGGTCATGGTGTGGCGCTCCACCAGCCGGAGGATATGTCGGAGGGTGTCGTCGTCCGAGTCCGGCAGCCCCCGGGAGCCGTCCCGCAGGATGTCCAGCAGGACGTCTTCCTTCAGGGAGTTGATCTCGAAAAAGCGCCCGCCCGCCGCATGTTCCAGATTCTGCCGCGTGGTCAGCAGCAGGCGGCAGGGCAGGGCACACAGCTGCTGGTAGAGCTGCTGCTCCAGACTGCCGCTGGCACCGGTCAGCTCGGCCCAGGACGAGGCCTCATCGCGGTCAAAGTTGTCGATGACCAGCAGGTCCAGCTCCGACAGGTTCTCGCACAGCAGCTTCTGCACGTCCTCAATTAGGTCGGGCCCGCCGCGCTCCACCGGCATGGCATGGGCGAAGGTGTCGGTGTACAGCGCCTCCAGCGTGCCAGGGAACCGCACGAAATACGTTCTGCCCAGCGGGTGGCGCTTCTGCCATTCGCCGGCGGCGGCGAGGGCCAGTTTGGTCTTGCCCATGCCCGCAAAGCCCCACAGCACATGGGGGTTCCGCTTTTCGTTTTCCAGTTCGTTCAGCAGGTTCTTTACGTCTTCGTCGCGGCCCCTCACCTCGCCGTCGTTCAGCGCGCCTGCGTTCTGAGCAAGGCTCCATACCGGCGGCGTCAGGCGGCGGCGCCACTCGTCCATCTGCCGCGCCATTTCTTCCAGCGTGATGCGCTCTTCGGGGGCTTCCTTGGCGGCAGCGGTCAGCAACGCGTTCACCTGAGCCAGCAGGGAACCTTCCAGCCCGGAGGGTCTTGCTTGGCTTGCGGTCAGCGTCACATACCTTTCTAGGAAGCTCAGGTCCCGCCCCAACCGCAGATTGTTCGCCGCTGTAGGGTCCAGCAGGGCATAGAACAGCCGCCCCACCGCGTAAACGTCGGACGCCGGGGTCGGTGTCCCACCGTTTTTCAGTTCCGGTGCACGGAAGCCCGGTGTACTGAACACATCGCTCTCCGGCCTGGTCTCTTCGTCCCAGCCGCCGCCGAAGTCCAGCAGGGACACGCCCAAGATCGTGCCGTTGGACAGGCTGCCGTCCACAAAGAGATTGCCTGCGCTGATGTCGCCATGGATACAGCCGCTGCCATCCTCATCGCTGTGGATGCGTTTCAGGTTCGCCAGCAGGGCGCAGAACAGATCCACCGTCTTTGCGAACTGCGGCACAGAATTTCCGCAGCCCGGCCGTTCGTTGCCGAAAGGATGATCCGGGCTGCATGGCTGGGCGGCTTCTTCCAACAGATCTTTCAGCCAGAAGCCCTGCCGCTCGGTAAGGCACTCCATTTCCAGAATGCAGCTGTACGGCGGCGTGCAGGGGTCTTTTCCCGGCAGCTGGATCGACCGTACCGAAAGCTTTCGGTCCACCGGCACCGTGAGCCGGGTGCGCTGGCGGCTCTGCTGCCCGACGCGGATCTCGCGGTCGGCCCGCTCTTCAAAAAGCGTCCGCATCGTTTCAATTCTCTTTTCACGCTCTGGGTCATTCTCCGGCAAGGCTGCGGCTTCCTCCGGCAGAACGGCCCCGTCCACCCGGACATAGCCCTGCCGTGGGAAATACTCCTTGAGGATAACCGGATACATCTGCCCTTCTTCCTGCGCCTGATAGAGCAGCGCAAAGCCGCCCGACGTGATGTACTTTTGGATCGTGAACCGTCCGTTCTCCGTGCACAGCACTGTTCCATCGGGCAGAGGCTCACGGCGCACCTCTTTCTGGTTCCACATGAAAAGCCCTCCTCCGTTTGGATATTCTGGCTTTATTATAGCGTATCCTCCAAAATATTCCAAGGCGATGCCGTGACTTTCCTGCCCTGAACGCCAAATATTTATTCCCGTAGAAACCGCCGGGCCGCTCTGCTATGCTTTGAAGCAGAAAGCCGCACTTCCGGCGGCTTTTTTCCGGACATGAGAAAGGAGAACTCTATGAACGCAAGTATCGAAGCAAAAAAGGCTGAGGCCGTTGAGCGCATGAAGCTGTGGGGCATCTACCCGCCCATTATCAAGTGCTTTGAGCAGGAGGGCATCGTTTCCGAGAGCGCTCCTCCGCTGGGCACCTGCAGCCGGCTCGAAGGAGAGCAGCTTGAGCGCGTCAGAAAATTCGAGAAAAAATACAACGCGGTCGTTTATCATGTGATCCACAGCTTTACGAATATCGGTGAGCTCGAGAGCTATCTGTTCGTCAGCGACCGCCCGGATGAGTGGGAAACGGACCGTAAGGACCTCAAGTCCGGGCAGCCGCTCGCGTGGGTCTACAACTACGATGAACCCGACTGGCCGGAGCTTGGGTATATCGGTGTTTCGCTGACGACGGCTGCGGGCCTCCGCAGAACCTGGTAAGGAGGGATATTTCTATGTATCACGCTGATCTGCACACTCACACCATCCATTCCGACGGCGAGTATACGCCCGCACATCTGGGCCTAATGGCTCTTCAAAGCGGCATCCGGTATCTGGCGTATACCGACCACAACTACAACTATTCCCCTGCCGAGCTGAGCGACCTTCGCCTGCAGTTCCCCATGCTGCGCATTCTGCGCGGCTGCGAGTTCAGCTGCTTTTATCGCACCGCCGACCAGCGCCGCGTGGAGATCCACATCGTGGGCCTGAACTTTGACCCCGACTGCCCGGAGCTTCAGGCTGTGCTGCGCTGCAACCAGCCCGACCGCCGCAGCTACGTTACCAAGATCCTGAACAAGCTCGACGCGCTGGGCGTCGGCATCGGCACCTACGAAGACCTCATGGCCTTCTGCAATGGCCCACAGCATCTTGGCCGAATGCACATTGCCCGCAGCCTTGTGGCCCACGGCTATGTCAAGACGGTGGATGAAGCGTTCGACACGTACATCGGCAGCTTCGGCCAGCGTCTGGCCTATGTCGAGTCGGAGCTGGACTACGCGCCCATCGAGGACGTTCTCTCTGCCCTGCAGAAGGCACAGGGCATCGCCATTCTGGCGCACCTGTTCTTCTACCCGCTTGATGAAGCCGAGCAGCACCGCCTGCTGCACACCTTCCAGTCTCTGGCCGGCCCGTGCAGCGGCATGGAGGTCTACTATGGCCGCTACACCGACGAGCAGCGCTGTCATCTGGCCGCACTGGCGGCACAGTACGACCTGCTGCCCTCGGCGGGTTCCGACTTCCACGGCCCCGGCGACGGCAACGCCACCCATGACGGCGGGCTGGGCCATCACTTCCCCGCTTCGGTCTACGAAGCGCTGGAAGCCCGTCAGCGCGAGGTCTACGGCGTCGTTCATGACTAAGCGTTAAGCACAACATATCAAAAGGCCCGGGAGCCGTTTCAAAACAGCTTCCGGGCCTTTCTGTGTCCTGCTTTATCGTTCTAGCCGTCGGCACCAGTCCTCTGCCGTTGCCAGCATCTCATCCATCGAAATGCGTTGCTCCGGGTCCGGTGCTGTCGCCCGTAGCAGCAGGCGGTTCACCTCTGCTCGCATCTCCTGCGGGAGGCCGGACGGGACACTCTCGCCCGCGGTTAGGGTTTGGGTGTTATCCAGGAAACCCAGCGGACGGTGCAGCCTGACATTGTGCACCGCGACCGGGTACAGCATACTTAGCAGCAGCCGGCCCGCCGAAAAGATATCGGTTTTTTCGGTGACAGGCCCCGAGAACAGCTCCGGCGCATGAAAGCCCGGCGCAGCCGTTGCGGGCATCTCATTCTCGCCGATCTTCCGCACTGTACTGGCATCCGCAAAGGACACGCCCTGAATGCGTCCTTCGGCAAGGCTTCCTTCCACGAAAAGATTGCCGCTGCTCAAGTCTCCCATGATCCACCCCGCACGGTGCAGCGGACGCAGCGCCAGCAGGGTGTCCCGGAAGATCTGCATGGTAATGGCGGCTGCCGGTACCGCACAGTTTCTTCGGGGGACGAAGCATTCTTCCTGTTGGCGCAGGTTTCCGAAGGGATGCGCCGGGCCATTAGAGTTGGTGCATTCCCGCATCAGCGCCTGCAACGGGAAGCCCTGCGCTGCGGTCATGCCGTCCATTTCCAGAAAGGCACAGTAGGGCCACTGCCATTCGGTGCCGTCCGGCAGGACCAGCGTACCGGCGGGCAGCACCGGCTTTTCCGGGATGACGCATCGGACACTGCCGCAAAGTTCCTGATTCATGCGCTGCTCCTGCTCTGCCTGACGGCGCAGCCAGAGATAGGTGCGGCTCAGCTTTCTGCTGTCGGGCGGTTCCTGCTCCCAGCCTTTCAGCGCGGGCGCACCGCGCAGCCGCACCCAATGGCTGTTGAAGAACTCTTTCAGCACGACGGCCTGACCGGTCGTTTGGCTGCGCACCGCGTAGAACAGAGCGTTTTTGTTTTCTGCAAGCAGATCCTGCAGCACGAACTCTTCTCCATTCAGGAACGACAAGATCGTTTCATTCGGCAGCGGCTCGCGCCGCATCTTTTTCCAGCGTATCATCTCGTAAACCTCCTGTGTGCGGGCCGGCGGGTTTGGGCTGCCGCCGGTCTCCGCACGAATTCAAGCGAAAAGTGGAAATTCCCGCCAAAAATTCTCCCGAAGATTTGTGCTGATTGGCGAATGGATTTTCCATCCCGGGTTGTTTATAATGGAGACCCGGACCTGACATGTACAACCACATTCTACTTTTTGAAACATTCTTCTGCCATGGAATAAATTTTTGTGCCGGGGCCGCACGGTTTTTCGCAAAAGGGAGGGATCTTATGCCGGAATCGGAGACATTTTCAGCGCTTCTGGAACAGGAAACACAGAAGTGGATCGACGAGGAGATCAGCAAAGGCAATGACGCATGGAACGCCCGGCGCTCCTTCGACGGCTTTTCCAACATCCATTGGGACATGGTCGCCCAGTCTGCTGCACAGATCAAAGAACATCTGGCCTGCTCCGGCCAGAACATGACGCAGGGCATCTTTCTGTGCCGCTGCATCCAGAAACACCGCCCGGAGCTTCTAAAAAGCGATGGTACTATGGCAGAGGCCGCCGACCTTGTCAATTGCAAGCCGGAGGAGCTGCAGCCTTGGCCAAGCGCCACCATCAAGATTGTTGCCAAGAACCTGAAGCGCCTGTGCCTTGCGGAACTCGGCTGCGAGAACCCCGGCACCGCATGGGATTCCATTCTTAAGAGGGATGTGGCCTATCGCCGTGCAGGAAACCGGCAGGAAGCCTATCACATCGCCTTTCTGCTGAACATGACGACCGAAGAGATGCAGCGCTACTTTTTCCTCACCCGTCAGGAAGCGTTCAGCCTGCGCGACCCGCTGGATGTCGTGTGCTTCGCCTTCAAGTTTTTTGATGCGAAAAAAGACCATGCGGATTCCTTTCACTGGTGGGATGTGATCGATGTTCTGCAGGGCTATCTGACCGCCTGCAAGACCGCCGACGCAGCGGCAGAGCAGCCCGTCCACCACTTCTCCCAGAAGAACGGCAGCACCCGCCTTCTGGGCCGCGATGCCCAAAAGCTGCAGAATGCTATGCACCGCACCAACAATCCTGCCGTCGACATTCCCGCACTCCGACATGACCTGCAGGAGTATCTGCTCGCCCATCGCCGCAATCTTACGGAGATGAAACTGGAGCGGATCTACCCGGAAAAGCTTCCCCCGGATCAGAGCCGCATTGAGATCTGCATGGGCTACCCGTATTCCCACACCGTCCAGCGGGAATTGAGCATTCTGGTCGGTTATCTGCTGGTGCTGTATGGCCGCTGGAACACGGTGGTTAAGACGGTATACTCCAAAAAAGAGCAGGAGCGGCGGGATAAACTGCTGCTTTCCTCTGAAAAAGGCGCTGCGCCGAAACTGCTCTCTGCAGACGATTTTATGGCCGTTCTCAGCCAGGCACGCCGGGAATCCCTTGAGCCGCTGAAAGAAGCGTTTCAGGAAAAGCTGGACCCGGACTCCCTTCAAGAACCTCCTTCTGCTGCCATCAAGCCGCAGGAGACCGCTTTTCTTATGGGCCAGTGGCTGCTGCGCATCACGCCGCAGGAGTCTGCGAGTCCCGATGACTTCAAGACAGCGGTGCAGCCCTTGAACGACTTCCTTCTTCAGGTAGAGGCGATCAAAGAATCTGATATTCCGAAGCTGACCTATCCGGGCAGCGCCCGGCTGACCTGTAATGTGATCTGGTACCTTGCCGGCTGTCTCCACTGCAAACGGGCACTTTCTGCCCGTATCGCCGATGGCCCGAAAGCCGCACATCCGAGTGCATCTGAATGGGCCGACTACTTCCATAAGCTGGGCAATGCGCTGGTCGAGGTGTCTGCCGATGAGGAGCATTTCAAAGACCGTGAACGCTGCGGGATCCTGAACAAGGGCCAGCACCAGAACCTTCAGAGCGAATTCACTTCTTTTTCCACCTATGATCTGTACCCAGATTCCGGCTTGGAAAAGGACGTGGAGGCCGATCGCTACAGATACATTCAAGACCATTTGGAAATGGGCCTGCCGAATCTCTGTTACAAGATCGAGGCTACTCTGCACGACTATTCTCCGAAGGCCGAGAAGTACGCTGCAAGAACAGAACCGCCCAACGAAAAAGAACTTGACTGCTGGCAGGCAAATAATGCTTTAGGCAGCAGGCTGCTTTCCCGTGAGGACATCCTGCAGCTGTTCTTTTTCCTCATTCTGGCCATCTATGACTGCTGCACAGCAGACGCCGGCAAAGCGCAGGAAGCGTTTACGGCAGAACACGCATGGCTCAAGGCTATGCGCGATAAAGCCGAAGCGAAACTGAAAGAGCCGGGCGGTACCACCGGAAGCTTTTTGGAAGACGCCTTATTTGCCAGCGTTTTTGTCGAGCTCGAGGGCCTTTGGAACGAACCGAAGTCCGACACGGTCACATCGGACCAGTCCACGACCATCCGCCGCATTTATAATTTCCTGTTGGAAAGCCTGACCCTTGCCAGTGGGACCACTTGGCACAGCATTTACTACCCCGCCTATACCGACCGGTTCTATGTGCTGGCCGGTGCTCTGGCCACAGCAGTGCCGCAGTCCCGCCGGACACTGGGCCTTATGATGGGCGTTCACCGCCAGAAAAGGCCGAAACCCGCCGACAAGAAAAAAGTTTCGGCCAAAGGCACCCGCGCCGCACCAAAAAACTGAAAACTTATTCCTTAGATTCCCTTCTTTTCCCTGTGTTACACTCAAATCGCCGCAGGATCGGGCCAAAATTCTGGCTCTGCGGCAGTCGAAGGTCACACAAAAAGGAAGGGAGTTTTTTATGTATTTTTTTCTGCATGTCCTGCCGGAGGTCGTCTCCGCGGTGTTTTCGTTTCTCGTGGAGTGGTTTTTGTTCCAGGAACAGCCCGCGCTGTACGGCGGGACACTGTCTCCCCTCGTGACTGCATGGCTCTATATGGCCATGATGCTGGCCGTGTGGCTTCTCCCGATTTTCTATGACGCCTGTCGGCGCAAGGGCGGTATGATAAGCACCGCGCTGAACCTGCTGCCCGCCGAGATCATCTTTGGAGGTGAGTTTCTCTACCGCCTTCCCCTCGTCGGGGTCGCCGTGCTTCTTTTGTGCGGTGTCGTTCTGTGGCTGCTGTGGTATGAGTGCTACCGCCGCAATATGGACGCTTGGAATGCGGGCAAACGCGGCAAGGAATACGACATCCTTCGCCGCAGAAACCGCCGGGCCGCCGTGCGGATCTTCGTGCTCATCGCCTCGCTTCTGCTGCTGATCCCCAGCCTGTACGGCATCCATGTGCTCCGCGCCGATCAGGCCCGGACCGTGACAGCCTTTTACAAAACTTATTATGAGACCGATTCGTCCTTCCTCGTCGATCTGGAAGCCAGCGGTCTGCTCGGCAGTCTCTGAACTGACCCGCGCAAAGAAGGGCTCCTTCCCGGATGTGGAAGGGGTCCTTTTTTCTATATGGGCTGTCTGGACAGCAAAAACCGCTGCGGCACTTCCCTTGGATGCCGCAGCGGCTGTCGAACTTTATATTTATTATTTCAAGGAGGAAAAGTCATGTATGAAAACCAAAGCAATTGAAGGGAATTTTATCATCTATGGAAACGGTTCTATTTATAAAAGGAGGGCAGGCAAAATATGTACAAACGAGTTCAACTCATCACATGGCTGAACCTTCAAGGGGGACCGTGGCTGGGACTGCCTATTCGGTTCGATGCGATCATGCGCGTCATACGGCAATGCGCCTCCTTTCTTTGCATTTTCTCCCCTCGGGGAGTATGGCTGTATTATACATTTTCTTTTGCGGCCTGTCAGGTGGAATAAATTTTTTGTTTAGAAACGCTGTTTTTCTTCCAACGCTGATACTCGCCGTGCAACACATTACTGTAATCTCACACAAAATATATCGATCGTTCCATCCGAAAGCGAGAAAAGTTGAAAACTTCATCACAGAGAGTTTGAAGCGGCCTAAAAACAGAAAATCTGATTTGAATGGAAAAGATGGAATTTCATTTTCCGCATTGCGATTTAAAAAAGAACTTCTGCATATTATAGGCGAGAAAGAACAGGAACGGTTCTGTAGAGATGTCTGCTTCTCTGCGCATACAGAAAAACAGCCCGTTCACTGCATCGCGCAGCGGACGGGCTATAGCGTTCTTCATCGGAGGGCCGGGGTGTCCTGCTGCATCCGACGGCGGATATGGTCCGCCCGCAAGGCACTGTCGGGGTGGGTGCTGTAGAGCACATCAAAGAGGTCCCGGCCGGGCTGAGGCTGATCCGCAAACCGTTCCAAAAAGCGGCACAATGCGAAGCCATATCCCAGCTCCACGGCGAAGGCATCTGCCTCCAGCTCGCCCTTGCGGCCGACCGCTCTTGCCAGTATCTGGACGAGGGCTACGCAGACGCTGCGGAAACCTTCGCAGACGCGCTGGAGCAGACCGGACAGCCGGTCGGTGAGCATCCACGAGACATAGCCGAACCGGACGCCGCAGCAGAGGGCCACGGCCAGTACGATGAGCCAGAACACCGCAACAAGGGTCAGCTGCCAGACAACCAGCAGACCCGCGAGGCTGAAAATGTTGGCCGTCAGCACCATGTTCAGGACGGCGTCTCCGTGGGCGATGTGGCCCAGCTCGTGTGCGATGATGGCTTCCACCGTGTTGTCGTCCAGCTGCAGCGCCCCCTCGGTGATGCCGATGCTGCGCCCGAAGGCCACGCCGTTCACCTGCTGGCCGGGGAGGCTGTAAATCTCCACCTCACCGCAGAAGGGCGGGAGTTTCTCTCCGGCCTTTGCCATGACGCGGCGATAGCAGGTCTCCAGACGGCGCTGGCTGCGGCTGACAGCCCCCGTACAGGGCACGGCCCCCAGTTTCTTCCGGGCTGCCCACTCGCCGAGGCCTCCGGCCCAGACGAGGGACACCGCTGCGGCCAGCCACCCACCAAAGGGGGTCAGCAGCAGGTCCAGCGCTATGATGGCCGCGCTGAGGCAGTATCCTCTCCGCTGATTCATGGCGCACCTCCGTTTATTTCCGTCATAAAGGCATCTTCCCGCGTTTTGACGAGACAACTGCCCTCCACCAGCCGGTTGATCTCTTCGGGCCGGAAAAGCGCCTCGTAGACCGGGGCAGGGGTCGTGTAATGGTCAACCCGGTCGGTGCCCAGCATCTTATCGATCAGGCGGTTGTTCCGCAGACGGCGGTCGCGGTCCTGACTGTAGACCGGGTGGATGACGGCGATTTTCCCGAACTGGGCGCTGATGGCCTCACAGCTGGACATCTCGCTGTGGTAAAGGTAGATGGCGTTCCGGAACAGGCCCTTGATCCGGCGCACCAGTGCCTCTTCGTGGGCAAAGAGGTCGTCGCAGTAGAGGGTGACGGAGGCTCGGCTCATCACCTGTTCCAGCAGGCCCGCCAGTTCCTCTCCCCACTTGCGTCCCCCCTCGATGAGGTCCAGCGCTATGAGGCCCCCGGTGTCCCGGATGTCCCACACCAGCAGCTGAAAAAGGGCTGCCCGCTGGCGGGGGTTCATGGTGTCGGGTACCGGGATGAGGGCCGCTTCGCCGGGGCCGAGGCGGGAGAGGCTGGCCGCGCGCGGCGCGTCCAGATGGAGGGAGACTTCCAGCCCCCGCAGAAAGTTTTCGATCCTCGGGCCTGCCGAGGCGCACTCGGCGTAGGCCTCAAGCCAGATGCGGCGGGTGTCCTCATCGAGGCCCAGCTTCCACAGGGCACGCTCCACCCCGAAGACGCCCCGGTACTTCTGCAGGAGCTTCATATCCAGCTGGGGCGGAGCGCGGTGTACCGTCTCGTCCAGCCCGAGGATGAAGTCGAGGTAGGCGTTGGCCTTTCCGACCTCGGCCTCCTCCCAGCCCTGCACCCGCAGAAGCTCTAACAGGCGGCTCTCGCGCTCTGTGGCGCGGTCCGGGGTGAAGGCCGGGAAGTACCCCTCCCCTGCCGCCGGAAGCGTCCGCAGGCGTTTGAAACCCGCTCTGCGTGCCGCCTGCACAGCGGCGGGCACCGTCTCCTCGGCGGCGACGATCACCCGCAGGCCCCGGCGGCGGGTAAGCTCTGCCTGCAGGAGGGCCGCCCGGGCTGGCTCATCCTGCCCCGAGACGAGCCAGCTGCTGCGGGGCACCTGCCAGAGTTTCATCAGCTCATTTTCCATCGCACTGCTCCTTTTCGAAATAGACTTTTGCGGGGGCGTAGTCCCGCAGGCGGACGTAGGCCTCGCCCGCCTTCAGCGCCATCAACTGGCGGGCTGTCACCGGGCAGTCCTGCACTGCGGCCGCGTGGGGCGGCTCGTACCGTGAGAGCCCGAAGGTCGTCACTATCATATCGGTCTTGCCCAACCGGTCCCGTGCGAACTCCACTCCCCGACTGCTGTTGGGGTGAAAGCTCATCACGCTTGAAAACTGGGACAGCACGTTGTTGGCGTCGCTCTGCATGGAGGGCCGGCCGGCAAACATCGCCTCGACTTGATCTTGGTTTTGGAAGGCGCACAGCACCCGGCCGCCCCGGTCACGGCCAAGGGCCAGCAGCCGTTCGAGGCCGTAGTCGGCGGGGAGGCTGGCTGCCTCGTCGAGGATGAAGACCACCCGGCGGCGACACCAGTCCTTGGAGAGGAGCTGTGCAATGGCCCGGTTGAGAAGGATGCTGCACCCGAGCCTGCCGCTCTCGGCCCGGGCGGCGTCGTATTGCAGGTAGAGCGCCCGGCCCGGGTGGGTGAGGAACTCCGCCACCGAGTCGCAGCCGTCCCCTGCGCCCCGGAAGAAGTCGTGGGCAAAGAGGTGCACTTCGCTCAAAATACTCGCAGCTTCGCGGCCTTTGAGGAGAGATGTAACTCCACCGAGCTCATCCTTCTCGAAGTTCAGTCTGTCCTGCATTTGCTCCAGAGTGCATTTCTTCAGCCACTTTGCCATCTCGGCATGAGTCGGGGCCGGACGGCCCGCCCGGCACTGCCACTGCCGCATGGTCACCAGCAGATATCCGTAAAAGACCTGCCGGGCAGCGTCCACAAAGAAACGATTCTGGCCAGCCGTGTTCACACGACTGGCGAACAAGACCGATACCATCTCGTCCAGCTCGTCCTCCGGGTGTGGCGAGGCCCGGGCCTCCTCGAGGATGTTCCACCGGAAGGCGTCCTCGCCGCTGCCGTAGAAGGAAAACACCTTATCGCCGGGCCGGCGGTAGGGGATATAATCGCCCTTGACGTCCAGCACAATAAAGCTGGCCTCCGGCCAGATGTCCCGGCAGCGGGCTAAAAGCTGGCGAATGACGGTGGTCTTGCCGCTGCCGGTGCCGCCGGTGACAAGGATGTGGCCCTGCCATATCTCATCGCCGAGGCCCAGCCGGAGGGGGCTGCCCCGGGCATCGCGGCAGGGCAGGGTGAGCTCTGAGCGGGGCGGAGAGATGGGCTTTGCCTCCGGCTCGGTCATCTTGAACAGCATCTGTCTCTCCCCTTTCAGCGCATATGCTCTTCGCTGTGGTCCTGCCCCTGAGCAGCCTCAGCGCCGTGGCCGACGGCCTCCGCAGGGGCGGCAGGGCCGCCCTTCTCCTGCGCCGCGCCGACACTGCTGAGGTCCACGGTGTCGTAGGTCTGGAGGATCTGGTTCGTCGCCTTGTGAGAGGCGTCATACTGGGCCAGCACCTGCTGGTCGCTGAGCAGTTGCTCCACGCCCGCCTTGCCTGCGGCCCGGGCGTTGACCTCGGCCGGGTGGTTCCAGTAACCGTTGAAATCCTTCTCGGCAGAGGGCACCGGCGTCATCCGGGCTTCGAGGGCCTGACGCTCCTCGGGCGAGAGTGCGGCCTGGCGGTCGCTGAAAACGCTGTTCACCCAGTCCCGGGCGTGCGCATCCTCGTGGTAAAGGGTGTCCAGCACTTCGCGGAAGTCGTCCTTCTGGAGGCTCTGGGCGTCGATGAGGAGGGTGTTGCCGTCCTGCGCGCCGTACTCGCCCGCCAGCTCCTTCGTGACGACCTCGGAGGGGATACGGCCCGCATCCATGGCCAATTTGTTCTCGATGTCCTGAAGGCTTGCTATTTTTTCGCTGTCCAGCATCGCGCTCCAGGCGCGGTCGTTCATGTTACGCACGGCGATCTGGTAATTGTGGTTGATTCGTTCGCATTCTTCGTCAGTGTATTTCATAGCATCGTTCCTTTTCTGAGGTGTTGACGGATAAAGTCCGGCGGACAGGGGCACCGCAGCGCCCCCGGCAGGGTGAGCCCCGGCTCCAGAGAGCGATCGGTCAGGGCCGTGACGCCCCAGAACCGCAGCGGGTCGCGGGAGGTGACGGCGTCGGTGACGTCCAGATGAAACCACCCGCCGCAATAGATGAGGTTCCACGCGTGGCCCATGGCGTCCTCGGGCCGGCGCTTCCCCTGCAGATAGAGGCAGGGCACGCCCACCTGCTTCATCAGCATCTGGGCGGCGAGGCTGATGCCCATGCACACGGCCTCGTGGTCAACCAATGCCCCGTAGGGGGTGTAGCTCCAGACGCCATCGTCACAGTAGCGCCAATGGCGCACCGCATACTCCACCACGGCGTAGGCCCTGGCCCAGTCCGGGGCGCGGGGGCCTGCGGCGCGGATGTCGGCAGCAGCGGCGGCCAGAGCGGCCTCCATGGACGCCATCCGGCGGGCGTGCTCGGCCCCGGTGCAGACGTACTCCAGCTCCACCAGCAGGCCCCCGTAGGAGCCGGGCATCTGGAGGTAGCTGCACCGGATGGGCCGCACGAAGCGGCTCAGCAGCACCGGGCGGACGCCGTTGAGGCTGTCGGCCACAGCGCGGCTGAGGGCGGGCTGTTCGGCTGCCGGGTAGATGGCCGCCACCCGGCTGCGGCACTGTTCCGCACAGCGCATGAGGTACCGCACCAGCTCGTAGCCGTCCCGGACGTACATCACCTCGCTGGCAGGGAGGCCGAACTTGCGGCTCACCGCAGCCGCCGCATGGCGCTTCTCAAACTCATTCACAAGCTTCATCCTCACACCAAAAAGTAATCAAGCACCGCATAGAGCGCGGTGAAGCCGAGGGTGGTGGTGAGCAGCTTCACGATCTGCCCCGTATCGAAGCGGCTGGTGCCGCTGATGGCGTTCACCACGCTAGCCGCGATGAAAAACAGCAGCACCACCGCCGAGAAAAACAGCAGCCACGCAGACAGGGCTTTGAAGCCCGAGTTCATTACGCTTTGAATCATGGTGACCTCTCTTTTGTAAAAATCTTCAATATGCTGCCTTCCAGCCGCACGGCCTGCCGCTCCACCTTGTTCATCTGGTATTGTACGTTGTAGGGCGGGCGGATGGCGGGGCGCGCCTTCACACCATACATCACGACGAGGAGGAGCAGGCCTGCGATGAGCCCCACCCGCAGCGTCTCTACGCCCTGATTGACGAGGGCCGCCAGCTCCCGCAGCACCCGGTCTCTGCCGGTCTCTGGGCGGGGGGCCCGGACAGCCGGGTGGGGGCGGGGCTCGACCTGACGGGGACGGGCAATAGGCCGTGGCTGGACAACGGGCCGGGGCCGGGCAACAGGCCGTGGCGGCTCCGGCTCGAGGGACCGTACCAGCTGGTAGTCCGTGCCGAACTTGGCGGTGAGGCAACTCTGACAAACGAACAGTTCTGCCCCGCCCCGCTTGACGAGGTAGCCTGTCTTGGTCACGGCTGAGCAAGCTGCGCAGAGGCGGCAGCTGCCCGTCACCTTCTGAGCCAGCACGCTGGCCATCAGGCCTCACCTCCCCCTTTAAACAGCGTCCGCGAAGGTCAACTCCACCAGATACTCGCTGTCCTCAGTGAAGACGGAGTAGAGGTGAACGGGCGGCAACTTGAAGAGCACTTCATCCACCACGTCCACGTCACAGACGTTGACAGAGGCGACGGACTGGTTGCAGTAGACTACCGGAAGGAGCATTGCCAAACCCTCGAGATCCAGCTGATAGCTCTCGCTTTCATCGCCGAACTCACGGCGAAAGAGGCGGTAGAGCCCGCTCTTGGGCTCACGGCGGTCGAAGCGAATGAAGTGAGTGGGCAGCTTGCCCAAACGGGAGAAGAGCTCGCTGCGACCCTCTGCGGCCTCGCTGGGCTCACGGTAAGTGACGAGCTGGAAACCGCTGGAATCGGCCTTGACGGCCTGACCGGCGCTGTTCAGCACATACTTACGGACCACGTCCTTTTCCTCCATGCGGCCCAGCAGCCACTTGACCGCGAGGTCAGAGGCAAGGCCCGCCACGCGGGAGCTGAACGCCAGCACTTGAGGCTGGGTGGTGTCCTCGTAGGCGCTGCAGGAGCGTTTCTTCTCCTCGCCCTTGCGCCAGCCCGAGCCAAACATCTCCTCGTAACTGGTATGAGTTCCGGGAGGGCTGAACATCACGTTGCCGAAGAAGCCGCTCTGGAGCAGGCCGGTGCCCGCAGAGATGTGGGCCGTCTTGTACACTTTGCAACCCCGATCCACTAACTGGCGAACTGCCATCGAATCGACGACGCTGATGACCAGGTCGAAGCTCTCGAAGAAGCCGAAGCCCAGCTTGCAGATGTCGGCCTTGATGCCGGTGATGGTGAGCGGGAAGCATGCTTTCTCGGCAGCAGCCTTAGCCAAAGCAAAGGCCTTGGGCTGGCCGAGGGCAGAGCGGCTTACCATGGGGCTGCGAGGGAGATTGACGATCTGGTAGGTGTCCGTATCCACGATGGTGATGCGGCCCACGCCGCTGAGCACAAGGCTTTCCAGCATCAAATTGCCGATGGTGCCAGCGCCTACCACCAGGACGCGCTTGTCGTGGAGAGCGTCCACGGCGTAATCGAAGCGCTTGGCCAGCTCTTTGGTCTGGCCGCCGGTGTAATGAGGGATAGCAGTGTACTGAACGGCCTCAGAGCCCTCCGGGCGGGTATATGCATCGGCGATGAGCTCCTTGCCGATGGCGGTGTCCACATTGCCGCCGCTCGCGATGGTGACGCGGCAGTCGTCGCAGAAGTTGAACTCATCGTCCTTGAAACGGAAGAGCCAGCTGCCCTCACTGGGGGAAGCGACGATATATAGAGCCTCACCCTTCAGCTGGCGCATCATGGTATCATCGGTCTTGCTCCAGAACGCCGGAAAATTGGCGTGGCTGTGGAAATTTCCGATGATGTGGAGCTTGCCGCCGTAGGTCTTGTCGCACCAGAAATAGGCATTCGACTGATAGCTCGGAAGAAAGGTGAAGCCGCTGCCGGTGCCTACCTGAGAGATCTCATGGTAAAGGTCGGCAACGTAAACGGTATAGCTTCCGGTGATGGCATCTTTGCCAATGCTGCCGATAAGCTGGCCGCCGGTTTCCATGTCGGGGAAGCGGTAAATGGCGGTGTTGATCTTGTCCACCACGGACTGCTCAATAATGACGTTGACATGCACAAAAATCGCCTCCTCTCACATGAAATGACTTACTATCGTTATCCAGCGGTTGTTGACGTAGCGGGTGAGCTTAACGCGGTCCTTTACTATAGGAAGAGGGCGGAAAGCTGCGTAGACACGCTTGGTCTGGATAGAAGCGTTGCGGACGGCGTCCTGTCCTACCCCCATTACTCCGGAGGCACACTTCCCGTAGGTGACGCTGGTATTGGTCACGTTGATCATGGTCAGTGTCTCAAGGAGAGTCGCTATGAAGTCGGCGACGCCGGAACGGGCACCATCATGCCAACAAGGATGGCCACTATTGTATACATGAGGGTGTGCAAAAGCTTTTGCGAGGCTTCTCTCGCACAGCCGCACCTGGTCCTGCGGCATCGGTTCAAACTTCGCCTCGCCGCCGCGAACAGTAAAGGTCTTGGCCGGGAAGACGATGTACACCTTGCCGGTGCCGCGGGTGCCGTAAAGCGGGTAGCCGCTCAGCTCCCAGATGAAGTCATTGTGGTCGCGGCTGTAGCTTGTGGTCACTTTCGCGCCACCGAGGCACTCCCCCAGCAAATAGCCCGCGCTCTGGGCGATGAGGAAGGACTTGTTCATCTCTACTCCCTCCTCAGGCCGCCACGATGGCCGCAATGCTGCACACGAAGGAGATGGGCATGTTCTCAGCCTCCAGCTCAGCGATGGCGTTCTTGATCTCGGGGTTGCCATTGAGAGGCACATTCCACTCAGCGTGGATGGAACATCCCTCGACATCCTTGAGATCAAAGCTGGAGATGTTCTCATCCAGCTCGTTGTCACGCATAAGCTGCTGGTATGCGCCCTCGTTGGGGAAGAGGAATTTGGCGCTCTCGGCGTCCTGCTCACAGCAGTTCTTCAGGATCTCAAGCGGGGTGTCCTCCACACTGATGTCAACGGCGACCTTCACGTTAGAGGTGTTGTAAATGTAGGCTTTCATCGTTTTTCCTTTCGTTGTCGGTGTTGATGTTCTTTTCCCGAGGGGGTGTTCCCCCTCGGATTGATGCAAGTATACGCTTCCGCCCACAAGTAGGCGAGGGAATAAATTATCCGCCCCGTTACCAGCGGGGGCCGCGCTTGGGGTAGCCGGGCTCGGCCTTGACGCCGGGCTCACGCTTGACACCGGGCTCGGCTTTGACGCCCACCCGCTGCACCTCGATGCGCTGGATGGTACCGGAGACGGCACCGCTGTTGCCGCAGTGGACGCAGACGAAGCTGCCGCTGCCGTCGTAGCAGGTGATGCCGTGGCACTTGCCGCAGCGGACGATGTTCTTGTTGCCGCAGTGGGGGCAGTGGTAGGTGCGGCCAGTGTCCATGCCGTCGCTAAGGTCGAGGCTGGTCAGGGCGGGCTTCAGGCCGCCGCTGCCGCCGCCCGCACCCGCCTTTATGGGCTTGGCGCTCACCATGGTCAGACGGCCCTTGACGTGGGCCAGCTCGATGGCGAAGGGCTCGCCGGTCACAGCGCAGCCCGCCGCCAGCGTGCACTCGATCTCGGGCTTTACGAAGGGATGTTTGATGTTCATTTTCGTTCTCCTTTCCTGAAAAATCAAATGTTCGGTCTGCGCCCACCCTCCCGGTTCAGAGGGATTTGGTTGAGCACTGTAGTTAGTTTAGCAGTCATCACTTTTTCTTTCACTGGAATAAATTTTCAAGATTTTCGAGTTATATCCATCCAAGCATTTTTCTTTACTGAACAGCCACGATCTTATCTATAACAGTCGGAACAGGCTCATTTTTTAGAAGAAAAAACGGGACTGTTGCAAAAAAATGCGACAGCAACTTGCATAAAGAAATAGTGCCATCGCGTAGTCTACATCTAATAGGTGCAGTTTAACGGCCTTGGATTTTCTAGTACGTACTTTTTCAATGCAGAATTTCAATTCGCATTTAAAAATCAGAATCTGTACCAGATTCCATTACTTGCCATCATATTGACAGCGGCTACGGCTTCCTCGCCGTTCCTGATATGATAAACGCCTTCACGATTACAGTGCTAAGTGCTATCTTCCATTAAAAAAGAGTACCAAGTTCTTTTTTAAGCCTGCACCGAAACGGTGCAGTTCAAGGGCTTGGGTATTCCCAGCAAGCATTTTGCAACGCAAAAGTGTTTTTGTATAGACGAAAACATTGCTTGCAACAACTATGAAGCCTCTCAATGCGCTTTCCAAATTTGAAAATCATTTTGTAGTCAAGACCGTCCATTTTTAAGTTCAACTTGAAGCGGACGGTTATTTTTCTTCTTAGAAAATTTTCGTGTTTGCATCCGCAGCAAGCAGG
>OKRY01001261.1_pt1 | contig 20743 bp, 17 predicted proteins | sample 1601121 | NCBI WGS metagenome assembly OKRY01 (sample SAMEA3541546, study PRJEB24748) | human gut metagenome | biome: human gut; feature: human-associated habitat; material: faeces | place: China | collected 2012
AGATTTGGGGCAGCAGTTGGGAAAACGATATTGCTTCTCTGCGGGTGTTCATGGCAACCCTACGCAAAAAGCTGGAACGCGGAAAAGATAGGCACCAATACATACAAACGCACATCGGGATCGGCTATCGGATGCTTCGTGTCGAATAGCGAGGACTTGAATGTCCTCGCTATTCGCATACATCGCCCTTTGTGATGTTATTTATAATGTCTAATGTTTCACATTCACATCCAGCTGCTGGAATGGTATCTCAATTCCAGCAGCATCGTACTCTAATTTCACCTGCTCCGTCAGATCCCATTTCACCTTCCAGTAATCCCCGGTTGCCACCCAGCCTCTGGCGCCAATCACTACGGCGCTGTCTGCCAGGTCATCCACAAATACAGTAACCGGCTGATCTTTTAAAATCAACGGATGGTTTACATAAAGTTTCTCCATGATTTCTTTGGCTTTTCTCAGATCAGAACTATAGCCAATTCCCACCTTTAGCTCCAGACACCGCTTCTCCTGGGCCGTTACATTGACCAGGTTGGTATTCGATAAGCTGCCATTTGGAAATACCACCTGTTTGTTATCCAAGGTAGTCAATGTGGTATATACAAGACCAATGGAACGGACGGTTCCTTCCTGTCCGCCGCAGATGATGTAATCGCCTACCTTAAATGGTCGGATCAGAAGCAACACAATACCGCCTGCAAAGTTTGCCAGCATGTCCTGCAGCGACAAACTCAAAGCCAGGCCGACAGAACCAAGGATAGCCACGATCGATGCGGAACTGATGCCCAGTTTATCAGCTGCAATAAAGATTGTCAGGCCACAAATGATCACGTACACCGCAGATTGTAAAAACTTGCGTATGGAAACCTCCATATCCACGCGGATCAGACTCCGCTCCAGCATCTTCCGCACCATTTTCGCAATCTGGAATCCGATGCATACGATCAGTGCCGCCACCAGCAGACGGTACCCTAACTTTGTCAGGCCAGGAATCCAGCTTTTAAGCGTTTCCAGAACTACATTGGGCTTTAACTGCTCTAAGTCCTGCTGCACCTCCTGGACCACCTCCAGCGTTTCCGCCACAGTGGTCTCCTCGTTTAAGAAAAACATGTTCCATTATCCTCCTGTTAAAATACGATCGGTGAAACCGCATTCTGCAGCACTTCCACAATACTCCATCCTGCGATCTGTGCTGTCCTGGAATAGATATTCAGCACCGCCTTCACTCCCGCTTCTTCCACTTCGGTTTCGATGATGTAGTCATCTCCCTTCATGCCTGGCACACTGTTGATATGATATTCCAGTTTCTCCGGACCCACAGATGCCAGGGCAGTTGCCACAGACACGTTAACCTTCGTTGGCAGAATGGCGATGGCGTCTTTGCTGCTTCCTACGAAAACTTCCTTCTTTTCTGCCTCATGTAACAACGTTTCTTCAAAAAGCGGCGTATTCTGCAGGGATTCTGGCCCCTTATAAGAGGTCATCCTCGTCTTCGCGTGTCCCATCAGGGAAATGGTCCGCAAAACATCAAATCCCCCAACCGCTCCAGAAGCGATATGTACCCGCGTTCCATGTGCCTTCGCGGTCATTTTTACCTGTTCCAGAAATGCTTCATCCGCAAAGGCTCCGATGGAGATCACCACCAGATTGGCTCCGCCAGCCAGAACTGCTTCTGCATAACTCTTCACCGCCGCCACGGATGCCGCTTCTGCCACGTAATCCGGTTTTAAAGCCACAAGCTCGTCAATATTTTCACACCGTTCACAGCCCAGCTTTTCTGCCAATGCTTCCGCTTTTTCTTTCGTTCTTCCTAAAACACCTACCACCTCATACTCTGGCAGAATGCCATTTAGATACGCATCCGCCACAATATGATTCAGTTTTCCACACCCTAATAACGCAAGTCTTTTCTTTTCCACAAATCTGCTCTCCCTCATTCACTTTTTATCAGGAATACCTCCTGCTCAATAACCTTTTTCGTAGTCAGAATCCGGTCAATCAACTGCTGCAGCAACGGTTCTTCCACATTTTTTAACTTCTCCCATGACGATGGTTCCATATCTGTCCCATAATCCAGATACCGGTCAAACTGCGCTACATCCATGGAAAGTGGCTGTAATTTTGGAAATACGTGTTCCCGGATATGCTTGAAGATCCGCACGCCGCCATAATCCAGATCACCGGTGTGATAATATTCTACTCCGGCTGCACATTTTCCTGCCTTTTCTGTTCCAGGAGACTGCTCCATATCCTGCGTTCCCTGTTCCAGCACACCTTCCAGCTCCCGCAGAAACTCCCGCTCCAGCGGAGAGAAAAATCCATGGCAGAACAAAATCAGTGTCCCTTTTTCATAGGGCATATATGCAAAATTTGCCTTGTTTTCCACCGTAATGATCTTTTTGATCTCCTGTTTTCCACAGATTTTTGAAGATTTCAACGTTTCTGTGGTCAAAATCACGCCGCCAGGGAAATTTCCCAGATCCACCACCTGACGATCCGGCTGCTCCAGCTTTAAATCGCCTTTCACCGCCAATTCTTGAGAATAATCCGTCAGGTAAAGCTGTTCTAAAACCTGGCGGTCATTCATGGTATCGTCCACCATGGGGTGATATCTTTTCGCAATACGGACACTCTGGACTGCAGCTGATCTTTAAATACTTTAGAGCCCCTGATTTTTGTACCTGTCAGGGCATAACTGCTGAAAATCCGGATAAAGACAGGCTCTTCCAGCTTCTCTAATGCATTCAGACACTGAAACAGCAATTCTCCATGCTTTTCCAGATTTTTTAAAGCTTTTCCTCGATGGATCTGAGCAGATAGTTCTCCATAATAAGCCTTTAACCAGGAACTTTCTGCCTCTGCAGCATAAACTTCTACCAACTTTAGATCCGCGGCCTGCTCTGACCGTACCCTTTGAAGTTTCGGGATACGGCCGGTCATCTCATAGATCCGCGGCATCTGCTCCAGCCGATACTGGACATACTCCATGTCCGACCGGCCGCCCATCCATTTGACCTTGATAAGCTTCTGTTCTTCCAGTTCCCTGGCTTCTTTTAACAGGTCACTGCGCCCATAGGTATCATAATCACTCTGCTGAATCTCCCTCTTCCGGCTTCCCACCGGATCATCCTTCTTCCAGTCACTGCTGTGTTCCTCGTGCTTCTGGAGAATCATGTCCAGAAGGTTATACTTCTTCTCCATCCTCATCACCACTGATATCCTGCTTCAACTGGTCAAATTCCTTCTTCTCAAACTCCTGAATGGAAATGGCCTTCTTATTCGGATTGGCAAATACAAAGATCTTATCCACTGTCTCCAGATAGTTCTGGATCTTGTCATTGGTCGCACTGATCAGCGCCTGGAAGCCCAGACCACGGATCAGCTGGATACAGCTTGCCACCTTCTCCGCATCCATCTTGGAAAATGCCTCGTCCAGCACTACCAGACGGATGGTCGGATTCCGCTGCAGACCAGGCTTTAAGTCAATCTTATATGCCTGTGCAAAGCTGGCAAGCAGCGCCACATACAGCGGGTTCTGGCCCTCGCCACCGGAGTTTTTCTTGATCATCTTGCTTAAACCGATCTTGATGGTCTCATCCTCATTCTGGATCAGCTGCTGCATATCAAAAGACAGATATGTCCGATAATCAGCGTATTTATCCATGTTCCGTCTGGCCTCTTCCATCTCCTCCGGCGTCGCATTCTCCGGCGGAATAAAGATGTTGATCAGGTCATTGATCATGACTCCATAATGATTCTCATGCTCCATAGTGAACATATTTAACTGGTTGTCCAGACCAATGTCCAGATCTGACGGGTTTACCTCCAGGGCCTCATCCATAAACATATCATAATACTGACCATCAGAACCTTTATTTTTACCAATATAGAACTGGTATTTATCTTTACCAAAATCAAGACGGCTGATAATCTTATTCAGCTCATCCTTGCGCACCAGGGCATCCTTGATCGCACTCCGGATCTTATACATAAAATCATCTTTGAAATGCTCCACCGCCGTTTTCGCCTGCTCTGCCGCCCGTTTCCGGTACTCCTCTAAGCTGTCGAAATTCAGACTGTCGTACAATTCCTGATAATCCTTATTTTCTTCCGTAGTCGGGGAAAAATTCCGGTTCTGGTACGCCCGCAGGTATTCCGTCCGCATGCCCACCAGCTTGTTCATTTCCGCAACCCGCTTTTCCTCTGACCGGGTCATTTTGCCAAGGAATTCTGACCGCAGCACATCAAAACGCAGTGGTTCTGCGGTTCCATTTCCTGTGACAGCCTGCATTCTCCGCTTCTCGGCCCGTTCTTTTAACAGTTCCTGCAGGCCCTCTTCTCTGGCCTCGTCCTTTGGCAGATTCCGCTCCTTCTCGATCAAGCGCTCCTGGATGGCGATGCCATTTTTCCGCTCGTCCTCCATGTCACGTTCCAGGTCATTGACCGTCTTCTGCTGCTGGCGCTGAACCTCCTTGCGCTGTTCCCGCAGATCCAGAATGGCTTTACGCTCTTTCTCCCACACTTCAACATTCTGGGATTTCACCTGCTCAAGCTTCGCTTCCAGACGCTTCTTCTGGTTCAGCTTCTCTGGGTAAGAATCCATATCCTGCTTCCATTCCAGATAAACAGAAGACTCCTGGCTTAAATACTCCAGCGTCAGAACTCTTTCCGCCTCTTTCACCACGTCCTGAAGCGGTTTCTGCTTCTCATCCAGATCCGCAATCTCTTTCTCCAGCAGCTTGATCCTCTGACGGAGACTGTTCTTGCCAATATATGCAAATTTCGTATAATGGGCCGGGTTGATATGCTGGATCCGGTAGTTATGGTACAGCACGCAGTCCTTGGTGATACCGATCCGGCATTTCCGCAGTTCATCGATATCGGAACATTTCACCACTTTTCCAAGGAGGAAATCCACATAGGCCCGGACGTAATCCCGGCTGGTTTCCACCTCTTCTGCCAAGGCATTGTCAAGCACCTGATGGTGGTCTGCCAGAACACGCTCCGTATCCAGAACCGCCACCTGATAATATTTCTCCTTATCCAGCTCCTGATAGATCTTCATGGCTGTGCGGGCATATTTCGGCTCTACGATCAGGGAAAGTTTGTTATTGGCCATATAACCCTCTACCGCGTTGCGCCATTTTTCATCCCGGATATCTAAAAGATCCGCCAGGATCTCCACAGCCACACTCTTGCCTGTCTCCTGATACAGACGGTTCTGCAGAATCGTCCGCGCCTCGTCCAGCTCCCTTGGATACGCCTTATTACCGATTTTTAACTGCTCCAGCTCTTCCACTGCCTGAGCACGGCTCTTCTTTAGCTGGCGGATCTCGCTCTGGGCCTCCTGCTGCTGCCTGGCTACATCTTTCCGCTGCTCCTCCAGTCCATGCTTCAGCCGATCCAGCACCTCGCCGGAAATGGTTCCCTTGGCGAATTCGTCAATATCCCACAGCACCCGGTTGGAGACACTGTCCTCCTCTTCCCAGGCTTTTAACGCCGCGGCAGTCTGCTCCCATCGGGCTTTGCTGCTGGCCAGACGTTCCACCAGCTGATTTAAGGACGCTAACTGCCCCTTTAACTGCTCATAACCGGTCATGGAAATCTGCCGCAGTAACTCTTCCTCCTGGTCTGTCAGGTCCTTGATCTCCTGCTCCCGCATTTCCATGTCGTCCAGGGCTTTTTTGCGGGTTTCCTCGTAAGCCTGGTATTTGGTCTGGCTCTCACTGGCTAAAAGGCGGTCCTGCAGAATATCCAGCTTCGCCGCATAATAGCCATAATCCCCCATCTGGGTCTTAATTCCTTCCACCACACGATGCTGGTCGCAGATCTCCTTCAGGCTGGCGATCTCCTTGCAGGTGTCCTCGATTTTCTTACGCATGCGGCCATATTCCATGACGCTTAACTGCATATCCTCGATATGGATGTCCTGCTCCATACAGATGTATTCTTTTACAAATTCTTCCAGCTTGATGTTCATACGGAACGGAATCGCCCGTTTGAACAGCAGCGGAAATTTCTCTGCGTCCAGTCCGCCTAAGTAGATATCATAAAGCTGCTTGCGGAACCGCTCATTGTGGGAACCATAATAATAGTCCTCTTTGGCAAAATTCTGCAATAACCAGGCTTTTATCTCATCGGTGGACATAGTTCTTGCAGATCCGTCCACACAGTAATGGTGATCCGGGATCGGTCCCTTATGCCAGAAAAACAGACGAGAGATCTCATTGGTTGCCGTCTCCACGTCAAACACCACGCCTACACACTGGCACTCCCCTGTGTCCGTCCGCTTTAATTCCAGTGCAATGGTACTGGAAAAATTCTGATTTCTCAGATAAGAAAACCGGTTGTCCTCTCCGATATTGATCATACCACGCAGGTACTCGATCAGGCTTCGGTCAGAATCATCCGCCGCCGCTTTATTAAAAAATCCACGACCATCGGTATTGGCATACAGAACGATCTGCAGTGCGTCAATGACCGTGGATTTACCACTTCCCGAATGACCCGTAAAAAAGTTGATTCCATCATTGAAGGACAGCACTTTATGGCGTATATAATGCCAGTTGTTCAGGCACATCCTGGACAGGGCTTCAAATCTCTGGTTCGTCATCTTCTGTATCTCCTTCACTAAAGGTATTAAGAAGCGCTCTCGCGTCGTCTCCCAGCAGCACCACATGGATGGCCGGGTAGATCACCAGACGGGAAAAGCCGTCCAGCTCGTCTAACACATCAAGCGGTTCCACGATCTGATACCGTTTTAACAACGCCAGGCTGCGGCGGATCTCCGTGTTGGAGGGCTGCTTCTTCAAAAGCCGGTAGGTATTTAATTTCTCATGGATCTCACTTAAATTGGTCATGGCATTCACCGAAGTGGATACCGTGGACATCTGCTCATCATAGATCAGCTTCAGCACCAGCAGATAAAGAGTCGCCAGCTTTGGCATTTTCTCGCCCATCAGCTGTTCGCCCCGCAGATAAATCACACCCATCTGGCTGTTTTCCACCACCTCAATATCCATCAGCGCAAAATACGCCTGGATAAATTCCAGGTGCTTACTGCACTGGTGATATTCCCGGTTGATCTGATACCGCTTGGTCTTCCGGTCATATTTCCGTTCCAGAAGAAAGGTCTGACGGTATAGAAGCTGGATGGACTCCTTCACCCTCTGCTGCTCTTCGCCAGACAGCTCTTCATAATAATTGATCATCTATCTTCTTCCTCTCGTTTTTCTCGTTCTAACCGTTTCCACTGGGAATTCACCGATTTACTTTCCAGTTAACGCTTCCGTACCTTCATCGTTACGCGTCGTTCCCTTTCCGTTTTCTTTCTTCTCGAAAACAAGCCCCGGATAACGGTACATGCCATTGTCGATCTCTTCCACATCCTGACTCTGGATCCGGTACGGACTGTCCTTTCTGGTGGAATAATCATAAGCCAGCACCAGCTTTTCAAACTCCTCATCATTGGCTACTGTATCGCTGCTGACTGCAAATTTTCCGTTCGTCATATGTTCCATCACAAAGCTCTCGATCTGCTTGCGGCTGTATCGGTTCTTGATCTTGTTTAATCTCAGGATCTCATCTCTGGACAACTCCACCTCTGGCTCCTCGTCCTCCACGCTCTCTGCAAAATCCACCTTCTGCTTTTTCCGCTTATAGAGGGATTTTTCTGAAAGCACCGTAAGCTGGGACAAATTCATCTTACTTCCAATCTTCGCCAGATCTGCGTCCCTTGTCTCTCCGTCCACCGCGGACAAATGATTCAACAGATCGATGACCACGCCTTTCATAGTATCTTCCTTATTTAAAAGGTAATTCAATCTGGTCACGGTAGCCCGAATATACTTGGTATGTTCCTTATCCATGTTGAAGATCCGGTGCTCAATATCGTCAAAGCCCCGATCGATCACATCAAGCTGCTTTAACAGGTCATCCACCTGGATATCCAGTCCTCGAAGCTGCTTATTTTTCACACAGACCATCTCCAGCCAGGGCACATCCTGGCGCATCTGGCTGATCCATTTTTTAATATCCGTCTTATATAAATAAAAGTTATCGGAGGTCTTTAAAATATGATATTTTTTCCGCACGATCTCTTCTACATAACCGTCCAGATGTTCCTTTAACAGATCCCCATAATGCTTCTGCTCCAACAGGCTGGCGAAAAACTTATCCATGTTGTGAAGCATATCCTGAAGGGTTTTATTTAATTTTCTGGTATTTACAAGAGCAGTCTTCAACAGGGAAATATTGGCCCGCGGATCATTTTTGAATGCAAATAAAATGGCATAAATGTTCTGGATATACACCTGGGTATCATCCTCGTCCTCGCCTGCCAGATGGGAAAATGCGTCCACAAAGACCGCTGCGTAATCCGGGATCACGATATTTACCGTCATAGTGTTATAATCGTCCACCTTCCGGAGCCACCCTGTCCGCAACAGCCAGTTTAACACCCGGGTTGCCAGCGGTTCCAGCACATCAAAATCATCTTCTAGCTCGTCCTGCTCCATGGTCACTTTCTGTCTAGCAAAATGATCGCTCAGCGCCTGGATACAGATCTCCCGGCTTAAAAAGTAGTTGCTGTACTGGTACTCCTCGTTGATCTTTAACAGGGCGTCAATGTAGATCTGGCGGTTCTTGGAACGGAACAGCCCCCAGAACGAATCCGGGATCTCTAAAAATTGATTTGCCATGCCTGTCCTAACCTCTCTCTTTCTCTGTCTCTGCCGCCGTCATGGCCAGATGCTCTTTTTTAATCTCCTCATATAACTGATAGAAGGTCCAGCGGCTGTTCTGCTCGGTGATGACTGCTTTTAAGGCAATTTTCGGAACACCGGCTTTTCGCAGATTCAGTAATAACGCATCGATACGGTGGCCAGTGAAATTCTTCATCACCAGGATTTCTTCCGGAATCTGGGGAATAGACTCCTGCTTCCGCTGTTCTTCCCCTTCTGCATATCCTGGCATTCCCGCCAGTGTTCCCACCAGTTCCCCGGTCTGCTCCGGTGCGATATTCTTAATACGGATTCCCATCCGCACCAGAACCCCTTTCAGCTTCGCCGCGTAGGGGGACTGATCGGGATTATAATACAAAACCATTTCTCTTAATGGTGCCATCTTGTCAACTCACTTTCTTCCTGCTTTCCAGCCTATGTTTTCTTATGGTCAGCGCCGCAAGTGTTCAGACCTGCTGAACAGTTATCCTGCTTTTCTCATGGATTGCACTTCCATCTAACGCTGCTTCTTAACGATCATGCCATGGCATCGGCTCTGATTCGATGGTCTGCCATGGCTTTTCTACCGCACGCTGGAATAAGATCCAGGTGTATGTGTCCTCCAGTGCCTCACGTAACGGGTATCCTGGATCGGTTTCCTCCAGATATCCCTTCATATCATACATCATGGTGGCAATAGCGTACTCGTCCTGCTCTGCCTCCATGGCAAATACCGGATTCCACTGCCTGCAGATCTCCCGCAGCGCCCCGGTCTCTAATTCCTTATATTTCGGATCCAGATATGGTTTCAAATACTCCATTTCCGGCAAAAGATCCTCTCTCACATACCGGATCAGGGAATCATTCCATTCCCCGTTCTGTCCCTGCACATTCACATGGCGGGCCCGGATAAAGCTGCGGTACTGGATTCCTGCAAAATCATACAGCGCTGTCTTTCCATTGGCAAATTCGATCTGAACCACAGTCCGCTCCTGCTCCGTTACACTTCCATCGGTGATCGGGCCGTAACGGGAATCTGTCTGAGTCACCGGGTTTCGGTACTGATTTCCACGAAGGGTCATTGCCATCGGTTCGATATTTAACATCTGGCGGATCAGACTGGCCCCGTGATAATCATGCGCCATGGACAGGGTCACTCCATAAGGATCGCCAACCAGCCCCTCTTTGACTGCCTTGATTCCAGCCGCCAGAATCGGATAACGGTGATACTGCTCAGCCACCTGGATCTTCGCCCCATGAAGGCTCATTTCCCAGGCTTCTTTTAATTCCTCTTCTGTGTGACCTACCGGCGTCTCAAGAAGCACTGGAAAGCCTGCTTTTATCCATTCTCTGGCCACGCTCCAGACCAAATTCCGGTTCACTGCCACCACCACAAAATCCGGCTTTGCTTCCATGCAGAGCTCCTGCGATGTGGTAGTCGGGATTCCATACTCTGCATTCAATTTCTGCGCCTTTTCCTCTGTCCTGCAAAGCAGGTATTTTAAGGTAAAAAACTGCGGAAACCGTTTCGCGATCCGGGCATAAAACAAAGACCGGAAACCCGAACCTACAACTACAAAGGATAATGGAAATTCCATATCACCGCCTCCTTTTTAATTAATTGTTCTGTAACCACTTTAACAGCGCCTGGCATCCCTCCGACACATCCCGGTAAGTTGCTTCAAAATCCCCCGTATACCACGGATCTGCCACATCCCGTCCACTGCCGGTAAATTCCATCAATTTATAAATCTTCTTCTCCGGATCACCGCCTGCGATCCGGGTCATATTCCGGATATTGCTCTGATCCATTCCAATCAAATAATCATAAGTATCATAATCCTGTCTGCTCATCTGCTGCGCCCGATGACCAGTACACGGAATCTGGTATTTCTTAAAAATCCCCATAGTCCCACGATGAATCGGATTCCCCGTCTCCTCCGTGCTGGTCGCCCTGGAGTCAATCACGAACTCCTGTTCCAATCCCGCTTTCTTCACCAGATCTTTCATGATGAACTCTGCCATAGGGGAACGGCAGATGTTGCCTAAACAGATGAATAGTATTTTCTTCATGCTCTCATAACCTCTTATCCTTTTACTTTTATGCCGCCGCATTGGCGTTGATCTGCTCAATCACTTTCCGAATCCCCATCCATATGTTCAAATCCGTAAAGATATCCACAACACTTCCCTGATCCGTAAATGGAGCCTCCTGCAGTACCGAAAGATCTTTCATCATTCCATTCTGAACAATATATTCCACAATCTGATTCACAAAATAAATCTGCCTGCTATCTAGCGACGTATTCGTCAGATACTCAGAAAATGCCTCTTTCGCTGCATTCATATCTAATCCAACAATTTCCCGGACAAATTCTCCCAACGGCTTGGTTCCGATTTCATTCTCATAATCTGTCTTTGTTCCTACTTCTTTCCACAGAATTTCCTCCAACGTTTCCACATCTGAACTGATAAGTGGCTGATTGGTTCTTAACTTCGCAATTACCAGATTATCTTGATGTTTCCGAATATAAAACTCTGCTTTTGCCTTATAATTTTTTAGTTCGTCATTTTCCAGTTCAGACTCATGCCACTCCATAGAAAGTAATTCATCGGAGAAATCGGTAATATATTTTGTGTACTTTATCGGAATATATTTCATCAAATCTCGTAATTTTTCCCGAATTTCTTCAAACTCGGAAACTCCGGCCCGCTCTACATAGTCTGTCTCCAATATCTGGTGAATCAATCCTGATTGCTTTTTTATCTCTGGAATACTGTTGGCTATACTGGCGATTCCATTTACCCGCTTCATCAAATCACTTTTCGCCCTGGAATACTTCTTCCCCAGCAGACTTGCCAGTTCCATTCCATAAAGCAACGCATCAAAACGAACTGCACTTGCATCATCGTGATCTGGCAAAATCAAAGGAGAGACTTCTTCCCGCACCGTCAGAGTATCTTCATATGTTAACGCCTGATAATTACTCTTTGCTGCATAGAGATCCACATACTTTAGATGCTGTTTTACAATAAAATTATCACGTGGAATCTCTTTTACTTTTTCGCTCATCTGTTTCACAAGATCCCTGCGATATACCGACAGCCACTCTGTCTGATACTCAATCCCCTGCAGCTTATACGCAATTTCAAACTTCAACTGAAATACTGCACTTTGCAGCGCCATCATATTAGCCGTCGCTTTGCCCTTATTTAAACGAAAAAATTCAAAATTTCCACAAAAATCAAAAATATAAAACTTTTCCTTATCTTGTCCATCTAATAATCCCGGACATAATCTTGTCCCACGTCCAATCATCTGCCAGAACTTGGCCTTACTCATCACTTTTTTGAAAAAGACAAGATTCACAACCTCTGGCACATCAATTCCCGTATCCAGCATATCCACGGAAATTGCAATCTGCGGCATTTTCTTCGGATCAGAAAACTCATCAATGGCACTCTGGGCATAAGTCATATAATTATCGATTACCCTTGCATAATCTGGTAAATTGGGATATTCCTCATGAAATACTTCCAAAATCCGTTCTGCATGGTCATGATTCTTAGCAAAAATAATTGTTTTTCCCAATTTCTGACCATAATCAATCTTAATTCCGTTTTCCATAAGGATACTAAGCACCTGCCGGATCGTATCTTTATTAAAAATCCACGTATTCAATGCAGATGCCCCTATGGTTTCCGGCAGATCACCATCTTCATTTTCAAAGGTTTCCTCATATGCCTGCTTATCCGCTTCAGACAATTCATCGTATGTAATTCCTTTTTCAATGAATTTTAATTTTGATTCCACAGAAACATAATCAACCAAATAACCATCCTTTACCGCCTGTTCCAGATCATATCCATACGTTGGAATTCCATGGCTGAGTTCAAAAATCTCATAGGTATTTTTATCAATTTCATCTTTTGGTGTTGCCGTAAGTCCAACAAGCGGAGCATCGAAGTATGTAAAAATATCCCTATACTTGTTATAAATGGAACGATGCGCTTCATCACAAATAATCAAATCAAAATGCCCACAGGTATATAACTTTCCCTCTTCATCGCTGACGGTATCCACACAATGAATCATGGTCTGATATGTAGAAAATACACAGTGCGCACTATAATTATCCTTTTCTTCCACCAAATTCGTACAAGACAGGTTGGGAAGAAGATTTACAAAACTCCGTTTGGCTTGAGTTACCAATGAATTGCGATCTGCCAAAAACAGGATATTTTTTACCCATCCAGCTTTTAATAAAACATCACATAATGCAATCACAGTCCTGGTCTTTCCAGAACCCGTTGCCATAACCAATAATGCCTTTCTCCGGTTCTTCTGATCAAAGCTATCACACACCGCTTTAACTGCAGATTCCTGATAATATCGCCCTGCAATATTTTTATCCACAATTATGTGCTTCAAGCTGCTTCTCATGGTTTTCAAATTAAACCATTTCTCCAAATCACGTTTTGAATAAATACCAGAACATTTTCGCTCTGGGTACTGTCCATCTATGATATGAGTTTCAAAACCATTGGTCAGAAAAATCACTGGTCTTTGTTTATATTTCTTTTCCAATAAATCCGCATATAGCTTCGCCTGCTGGCGTCCCTTAGACACATCAACACAGGTGCGTTTTGCCTCAATCACCGCAAGCGGCCTGTGCATATCATCATACAACACATAATCCGCATATCCGATCTCCGATTTGTTCGGCATTCCCGGAAGTTTCACCTCATTTAACCAGTCTTTTCCTTCCGTCCATCCGGCATCACAAAGCATAGAATCAATATAAAGTTTCCGGGTTTTATATTCCGATAAATCCAATGGTTTCTGCACATACGTCTGCTGCTGTTCCTGTCTTCTCGCAGACAATTCTTCCTTCAGCGACGCATTTTCCGCCATCAATTCTTTTAGATTTAATTCTTTCTGTGCTAATTCCTGCTGCTGTTCTTCTAACTGCTCCTTCGTCCTTGCAGTTTCCTGACGATTCTTTTTGGCCTGTTCTATGCGCTGTGTAATCAGATTCCGATCAAAATTGCATTCTTCATAATGCTCAGAATAACAATATGCAATATAATCCAGAAAAATAAACAAATTTTCAAGACAAAGCATCGCTTCATCTCTACCTAATTTTTTATTTCCATGAGCAACGCGATTTCCGCTCCGTCTGATATAATCCATTCGTTTCCAAAGGTCCTGTCCTACAATCTGCCGATACTCCTCATCATTCATAAGGCTTTGCAGATTGTCCTGGTATGGCATCTCCAACTCCGAATCCACAGAATACATCCATTTTATGGCAAACTCCATCGCCCTGCGGCTATTTAAAATACTGGCCTCCGGGTCTAACAAAATGATTTTTTCTGCTGAAACTGCCACATCCGCAAATGCCGCAAATTTTTTTTCGTTTTTTAAATAATCAAAGTTGGTTACCATAGCAAACCTCCTTTTGTGACGGTTTATCCAGATTATCCGTTATCTATACTTACTTAATAGATTAGCCATTTTTTGAGTGAATTGCAAGACAACTTTTGATTTGTCTATGGCTCGAGCAAAATCTGCAAACTGATTTTGAAGCTCTAAAGGTGGAACAATTATCCGAATCACATTTAGTTTTGCAATAGTTAACCTCGTAATTGCAGCTCCACCCATATTACTTCTGATATCTGAATACATATTTTCATTATTCAGCACTGCTGCTAAAAAATATCCATTCATTATCTTCCTGTTTTGTTTAAGTAATGCTACGCTCGAAAGCAATGTAAATTCCTCCTGAAGAGTGTTAACCATTGCAATTCCTGTTGTAACGCCATCTTTAATGTACAAAACATCTCCTAATTCTGGATTACATCTTTCATAAATTGGTCTATGGATCGATTCGGAAACATATGTAATATTTGAAAAATCAAACCCGGACACTTTTATGTTTTTAGCAGTCACATATTTATATGCTCCTACTTTAAAACTTTCAGGAGAAAAATGGGTCCCATCATTCAACTTAACACATACTTCTTTAAGGGTTCTCTTTTCCCAGCCTAATGGGTTTGAAACTGGATCGCCAAAGAGTTCTACAAATCGACCTTTCATTAAATTTTCAAATTGTTCCAATTCTTTTTTTCGCAGCTTTATAATATTGAATACTTTATCTAGTTTTTCAACAATCACCTGCTGTTCTATTATATCTGGAACATTTATGTCAATTTCTGATACTTCGCCCAAATAAATACCCTTTTGCGCTACTCCCTTTGCTCTATTTTCAATGTACGACCGTTTTCCTCGAAGTGCATACATTAAAAATCTACTGTCACATATATCATTTTTAGGATGAAGTACCGCAACACTACGCTGTAATGTAAATGGTGACATATTTTTATTCACAACTGCTGATCTTCCAACCGTTCCCACAATTGTCAACAAAACATCACCCTCTGAAATCATAGTTCTTTTGTTTTCTCTGAAAAATTCTTCTTGACTAAGGTATCTAGGCTCGTTGAATGTAATTTCATCATCAAAAATATTCTTAGAACTTAACATCATATACTCACTTTTCCCGACTCCTTGCGGCGGATTGTGACTCCCATCCGTTATCGTTCTACAAATATCTTTTATCTTCATGCGTCTACTTTGCAAATTGTAGCTTGCCCCCGAGCCTACGCAATAAACTTCTGATGAGATATCTTCACATTCGTCTGATTTACAATCGCATACTGCATCGTCGTATCAATCTTTGAATGTCCCAAAATCTTCTGCACCTGCTCAATGGGCATTCCTTTATCAATTGCCCTGGTAGCCATTGTTCGCCGGAATTTATGCGGATGGATCCGTTCTAAGCCTAATCTGCGTCCTAATTTGCGAACCCGAATCTCCACTCCGCTGATTTGCAATCGTTCATGTGGTGCATCTAATGTCACAAACAATGCTGGATTTACGTCTTCTCTGCTATCCAGATAATTTTGCAGGTGAATCTTAGCCTTTGCATCAAAATATACCCTGCGTTCTTTATCTCCCTTACCATAAACAATACATTCCCGCTGTTCCAAATCAACATCGGAAATATTCAAATTTACTAGCTCACCAACTCTAATACCCGTTGAATATAAAAGATCAATCATAGCCAAATCTCTAGTTTCCGTACACTGATCCCTCAATTTTTCAATATCTTCATCTGAAATCGTACTCTTTACAACCGTTTTGGTTTTTATCTTATGAATCCGTTTCATCGGACTTTTCAGGATATAGTCTTCCTCTTCCAACCAGGAAAAGAAACTGGACATATTTCTTCGCACATTATCAATGGTTACTTTTCCACAATTATTAATCTTCTGATATTCCACCAGATACGTCCGGATTTCTTCCGTTGTCATCTTGCGAATGGGTGTCAAAATATGCCTCAACATATGTTCCACTGTTACACGATAATATTTCAGAGTCCGTTCCGAACATCCCTCTATCTTCTTTGCTTCCAAAAATAGTCTCAAATATTCCTCATTTTCAATATCGTCCTGTTTTTTTGCATTCTCTGCTAAATGCTGCAATAACACTTCCTGCAATTTTTTCATCTGAGAAATATTTAAAAACTCTGCCATATCGTTTAAAATTCGAACTAACTTTTCTTCCATGCTGGTACACTCCTTCTGTACCAACATCCTTCATCCATTTATTTCGTTATTCAATTCTTATCTACTATAACCAATCACTTTCAATCGTCTGCTCCAATCGAACAAACATATCATAATATTGATTCTTGGTTTGACTAACAATATCCAATGCTATCGCTTCATTATACGCATGGGCAACATTATTTCTCGAAACCAGCGCATCCAACCACATTTTCTCATCATTAATCATTCCTGCTTTAAAAGCAGTTTTTAATATGGTTTTGGGTGAACCAGTGGCACCCTCTGCATATCCGTTGATCTCCAGAATTTCTTTCATTGCTTTCCACGCCTGTTCAAAACAAATCTCATACAAACCAACCATTCCAGTAATTTCTACTGTTCCATATGGTTCATGGTATGAATAAATCGCCTTCAAATTCTTTAATGCTGATTTGAAATTATCATATTTTTTCATACAAAAGAACCCCCTCCCGATTAATCGACTCTAATAATTCTTCCTGAATCGGCTTGTCTAAATCAATCACATCAAATTCCAGTAACGTAGATGTTTCCTCATCGACATCCAGAATAAAACAACTGCTATTTCCACCTTGAAATGCTAGATCAATATCGCTGCGCACTTTGTAATCTCCCCTTGCCCTTGAACCAAAGAGAATTACCTTCTCCACTTGGTTTTTCTTTGCCAATTCTATGATTTCATCTATTATTTTTTGCTGTATTCCGGTCTGTTTATACAATTTTTCTTCCATAAATCAACCTCCAGTTAGATTTTTCTATGGTTTTCTTACCCAAAATATTCCTGCATAAGAGAATCGAATAGTAATTGGGCTTCATCACGGGCTTTCTGAACGGCAACTTTTGATTTATTGACTTGTTTGACAAAGTCAGCAAATTGATTCTGAAGCTCCATTGGAGGACAATATATCTTAATCTGAGCCATTGCACTTAAAACTAAATCTCTATTCGCAATTCCCTTTGTTAGTCTTTGGGATTGCTCATAACAATAAGTCCCATTAAGCATATTCTCAAAAAAAACACCATTTAATCTTGACTTATCAAATTTAAGCACAGCCACATGAACCCAATTGGCAAATTCTTCATCAATATCAATTAACTTAGCAATACCTGTTGTTCCACCTTTGCTATAAAGCATATCTCCTTTTTCTGGATGACATTTCTTTATCGCATCAGCATAATCCTCATTTGAAATATATTTGGCTGTTGAAAAATCAATATGACCATTAACAATGTTTCTAACTGAAATGAATGGATACCCTCCATTTTTCTTTCCTATATCTGTTAAAGACTTATGTGGACCGTCTTTAATATAAAAACATTCATCGCCAATGGTAGTTTCATTCCATCCTCTTGGATTAGTAGATTGATCTCCAAACATCTCGACAAATCGACCTCTCACTAAATTATCTAGTTTTAATATTTCTTCAGTTCTCGAATTTATTATACGTCTTACTTTATCAAGGATTTTTACAACCTCTATTTGTTTTTCTATGGAATATAGTGGTATTTCATAATCCTTAAGCCACTCTGTACTCATATTTTTCTGTGCCACCCCATTAGATGCCTGGATACATTGCTGTTCAAAATAATCATTATTTAAAATATGAAATAAAAAAAACTTATTAACCATATCTGTTTTTAATCTCAAACATGCCACCCGTTGATTCAATGCTGCAGGCAACATTTCTTTTTGAAGAAGAGCAACTCTACCAACATTTCCCGTAAGTGATATTAAAAGATCATTTTCTTCAAGCATATACTTTTCTAACTCACTTGAATCAATTGAATAAAAAACTGGTGTATTATCTTCTATAAAACCTTTCTGAACATTCGCTATTCTAATAACTCTTATACCTGATTTAACGTACCTATCACTTTTAAACGCATATCCATTTAGAATATCGCAAACATCTCCTATTCTGATTTTCTTCATCCACCAAACTTCACAAATTGTAGTTGACCTACGATTTGCCCCTGCCTTTCTACAAATTTAACAACCGCTCCAATTCTTCCATCTCTTCCCCAATCTGCATTTCCAGTTCACGAAGATTGGTCATGATCTCCAGGGTTGACGGGTATTCCACCGGAACATATTCTACCTCTTTGTATTTATTGATACTGAGATCATATTCATTATCCACGATTTCCTGTTTCGATACCATAAAGGACTTTTCGGTTCGTTTGCGATCGGTCTCTTTTTCAAGGTTTTTAAACCGTTCGATAATATCCGGAATATCATTTTCTGCAACTGGGGTTCGTTTGTCATCCAGGCTATATCCATCTGCCTCCATATCATAAAACCAAACCTGGTCAGTTCCACCATGTTCTGTCTTGGTAAAGATTAAAATTGCAGTCGATACCCCTGCATATGGTTTAAAAACACCGGAAGGCATAGAAATTACTGCCTCTAACCGCTGATTTTCTACGATTTCTTTCCGAATCGCTTTATGAGCCGTAGAAGATCCAAAAAGCACACCATCTGGAACGATACACGCACACCGACCACCAATTTTCAGAATCCGCAAAAACAATGTTAAAAATAACAATTCTGTCTTTTTCGTCTTACAGACCTTTAACAAATCTCCCGCCACCGATTCCGCATCCAAACTTCCCTTAAATGGTGGATTCGCTAAAACAAGAGAATACTTTTCCTTATCTGTATTCTGATCCGATAAACTGTCCCGATATTCAATACATGGATTTTCAATTCCATGAGTCATCATATTCATCGCACCGATTCGCAGCATGGTCCGGTCCATATCATAACCATAGAACATATGATTCATGTAATGATCTTTTTTCTGTTTGTTATAAAAAATCTCTTCTTTACGGCGTTCTTTCAGATATTCTCCTGCTGCAACTAGAAATCCAGACGTTCCGCACGCCGGATCACAGATCACTTCATCCGCAGATGGATTCATGAGTTCCACCATCATGCGAATGATATGTCTTGGAGTTCGGAACTGGCCATTTCTTCCTGCCTGTGCAATTTTCATAAGAAGATACTCATACACATCTCCACGGACATCCGTACTTTGTATCTCGTTCATATTTGCATAAATCGCATCCAAAGAATCCACAACCTTTGATAACAACAATGGCGTTGGAAGTTTAAAAATCGCATCTCCCATATACTTGGAGTAAGCACTATTTTTATCCCCATGCAGATCCTTAATAAATGGAAATACATATTCCTGCACTACGGTATACATCCGGTCTGCTGGAAAATCACGAAATACCGACCATTTTAGCTGTGCTCCATCTATGGTTCTCTCACCAACCTTCACATCCCCAGAAAAAATACTCTGAAACGGAAGTCCCAGCATCACGCTTTCTTTTGCCTTTTTATTATCGACCTCATCCAGATCATGAATAAACATTAAATAAGTGATCTGTTCAATCACCTCCAACGGATTCGTCAGACCTCCCGCTGCAAAAATATCCCAAAGGCTGTCAATTCTATTTTTTAACTCTCCAGTAATCATCTATTTTCTCTCCAGTTCTCTATTTTCCCCTCACCAGACACCTTTTCTTAAAAAATACGATCCCATAACAATTCACCTGGTCATAACTATCTTCGAATTCCTTCGCATACATTTTCTCATCAATCTGATCTAACACCAGCTGGCAGTCTTTTTCCAGATTCTCCAGATTTTGGGAATGTTTTGCCTCAAAAACGGCTACTTTTCCGCCCATGCGCTGCGCGAACTTATTATCCCCATGATACCATGAATTTTCTCCCCATACAAGAAACTCTTAACTGCTGGCAAAATAATCACCTAAAGTTTCCACTGTTTCCATATACACATGCGCATTCTGTGATAGAGCCATCCGTTGGTATCTTCAATGTTGTTCCTCATGCTTGCTATTCCGTAATAGTTCAGCCATCCTCTTGCATATACCTTGATTTTCTCAAGGCTTGGTTTGATTGACTGTACAGACTTACGGGAAGATAACTCTTTCAGTCTCGACTTAAACTTTTTCCATGACTTTGGATGAACGCGAACATAAATGCCCATTCCGTTCCTTCCCAATGCAAAGCCAAGATACTTAAAATTTCGGATTGCAAACACACTGACAGTACGGCTTTTCTTTCTGTTGACTGTAAGTTTCAGTTTCTCTTCAAGGTATTTCGTACTGCTTTCCAGAAGTCTCTCCGATGCCCGTTTGCTCTTCGCAAGGAGCACAATGTCATCTGCATATCGGATACATGGGACTCCTCTCTTTACAAACTCCTGGTCAAACTCATTAAGGTAGATATTCGCCAGTAATGGGGATAGGTTTCCTCCTTGTGGCGAACCTTCCTCTGTTTCCATCACCACTCCATTCTCCATTACCCCGCTTTTCAGATAACGCTTAATCAACTGTACCACCCG
>OKRY01001264.1_pt1 | contig 20734 bp, 18 predicted proteins | sample 1601121 | NCBI WGS metagenome assembly OKRY01 (sample SAMEA3541546, study PRJEB24748) | human gut metagenome | biome: human gut; feature: human-associated habitat; material: faeces | place: China | collected 2012
TGCATGTGTTAAGCACGCCGCCAGCGTTCATCCTGAGCCAGGATCAAACTCTCATTAAAAAGTTTGTAAATCCTATGTCAGAAATCATACTAGCTTGTATTTTTCCTAACCATCTTTACTGTTATTGGTTTGTTGGATCTTTGATATCATCTCTGATCCGACGTTCTTGAAATTCTTGTTTGGAATTTCAGGGTTGTCATGTTGTTAATTTTTCAAGGTTCTTTGTGCTCTCGCCTCTCAGCGACAACTTTTATATGTTATCACATCTGAAGTTCTTTGTCAACAACTTTTTTATCTTTTTTCAAGATCGTTTCGATTGCTGATGTCTGACCTCTTCGGCGACAACTTCTAAATATTACCACACCGAAGTGTGTATGTCAACAACTTTTTTCATTTTCTTTGTCATCATATTCCAGTGACAGAAGAAGAAAATCGATGTCAACTTATGCCGGTCACAACCAGCAAGTGAAACTATACTAAATATCTCCCAATATGTCAATAACTATTTTCAAAAAAATGTTTTTATCGTACAGATATGTGAGAGCCTTGCTGTCGTGTACCATTTCCAGCATCTGCGAAGCCACTGAGAATGCTGACAAAAACGTTATGAGAACCATTGCGATCCATATACACAACACAGCCTGTGCAACGCCAAAAACAAGTCCGCCTGCTTTGTCCAGTCCACCGACCACGGGGATACCCGACAGAACATGCGATAACGCAAGAGCTATCAGCACGAGCAGCAGCACCACAAATATAGTTAACAGATATGACAGTCCGTTCATGACCATATCTGTGAGATAATCCACAACATATTCCACATAGTCTCCGATTGCCTTTCCATTTATCTTGTCTCCGCCGTTACTGCGTATGTAGTTCTTCACGATCTCCGGCAGTTCTGTATGTTCTAGATAATCTTCTTTCTCATAGACAGATACACTTTCACTGATATCTTCCACTCCTATGCTCTGCTCTACCTTCTGCCTCACGGTGTCTCTGAGTGGTGTATGCTGACAGAGGAACTGGTTTACATACGGATTCAGCACATTTGTCAGGATCACCGCTCCTACTATGCCCACTGCACTTACCGCACTTTTGATGAGACCTCTCCTGTATCCGATAAGGGCGCACAGAAGAATAACCGCCACAGACGCAAGCAACATCAGATTCATATGCGCTTCTCCTTTCTCTTACATGCCCTTGAGGGCAATAGTCTGCGTCTCATTTTCAAATATGACCACATACTCCTCCTCGTTTGAGTCCGGCACAACATTTACAAGATTCTTGGTGAATGAATAATTAAATTTCATACTTCCATTAAACCTGATTATACTGCAGTCCATATCTCCCGTGACTATTATCTCCTCTTCAGTTGCATATATTTTGTCAAATGCATTGTCGTAGTCCACTTCAGCCTTCAACGCACCCTTGTTGTCATATATATATATTTTGTATTTCGCCTTTGAGGCAGAATCCGAGACAGCAATATAACCCACGCAGGAAGAATTATAGAATACGCCCTGCATCTCCCTGGATCTGAGATCTATAACAGCTCTCTCCTCCGGTTTCTCCGTCATAGTGTATGTTCTTATATCTTTATTACCAAAGCATGCAATATTGTCATTATCTGTAAATTTCACGATAGGATACAGTGCATCATCCACTGTATAGCTTCCCATCATACGATCAGCATTCTCATTCTGTCCAACCGAGCTAAAATTGTACATGGCTATCACAGACTGTACCTTTGTGCCCTGTATCTTCATATAACTTGTGACCAGCTTCTGTCCATCGTTCGATATGTCTATATCCATAGGGTATCCACTTTTATCTATCGTGGTCTTGAGCTCATAGATCGTGTTGCTGTCCTTATCGTATCCATTGATATAATTGCAGTCTTCTCCCACAAGTACAAGGGTGTACACTCCCTGCTCTGCAATATCAACATTTGAGATGTCGTAAGCGAGAGTCTGACGGCTGACTTCGCCGTCAACATTAAACACATACACATCTTTACCGTTCATATCCGCAACTATCGCGTAGTTTCCGCACACCTCTGCGTGTGGCATCTTCATCGCATAGCTCACATCCCACTTTGTCACGCCTTTTTCATCTATGTAAGATGCACCGTCCTTGGTCACCTTCAGCACATTTCCCGCAAACACCGTGTAATCTGCTATATTGTCACCTGATGTTTCCGTCGCTGACACCACATCATACTGAGTGTATGTCTTTATCGCATTATATCTCAAAAGTGCAGTGACAAGTCCTAGCACAACCACAATTGCTGCGATAGCGAGGAGCATTTTGCCTTTTTCGCCCATGGTACGTTTTACTTCAATGACATTATCCCTGCCATTTGCAAGGCTTTCCTCGTCCATATCATCTTCTGTCTGATTCTGAACTTCCTGTTTTTCATCGTCTCTGCCCGCAGCAATTTCCTTATCCGCAGTTTTTTTATTTTTTGTTAAAAATTTCATATCCGTATTCCTTCTGTTCTTTATTCACTATAAAAAAACATGGTAATTATAGCATTTTTAATCTGTATAGGGAATAACCAATTTCTGGCCCTCATATATAGGTTCATCTATCTTCAGGCCATTTACCGCCGCTATACTCTCTGCGCCATCCTGCGTTCCGTACATCTTTATCGATATACTCACAAGAGTGTCCCCCGGTTCAACCACATAGATGCTCTCCGTATCCTCCGGCACAGAAGGTATCTCTGATGTTACAGCTTCATCTGAAACACTGTCCGAAGTGTATTCCGAGCCATACGAAGTTCCCTCCACCGAAGCACTTGTATTCTCCGTGCCTTGCGCCGCTGATATATCCTGCGATCCATTTGCTTTCTGTGCCATCTCTGTATCCTGCACCCCTGCCGCATTCTGAGTTGCCTCCGTGTTCTGTGATCCCGGCGTATTTTTTTGTGTATAGGCATCTCCGGATGCAGCTCCTCCCACTGTTTTCTCAGCACCGGCCATGGTGTCTGCACTGTTCATGAACACCTGAACCTCACCGGAATGTTTTGCCTTTGTCAGCCTGTCCGTTATCTGCCCCACTGTATCCGGGGATATGTACCACAATGCGCCAAATGACACCGCACATACCGCAACAAAGCACGCCGCGGTTGTACCCCAGCTCCTCTTCTTCCGGTTCTCCGTCTGTTTCCCCCTCTCTCTGAAGTTTTCAACGACCGTCTTATCCTTTATTACCACACTGTCTGTCGCAGATTCCGCAGTCTCACGCTTTCTGCTGATTATGTAGTTCTGCATTTTCTCATTTCTCACATAATATATATAGTATCCCTTTTCCCTCATAAGGGTCCCGTGATCGTAATAATAAAATGCCTCCTCACACTCCAGTGCATCCATAAGGAACAGGATCTTTCCCTCACCCGGGAAATTATCGCGGTGCAGCCTTTTCATCTGATCGTTTATCTCTGCAGAGAAACCCATTCTGGACAGGAACCATCCCACGATCGACAGGTCATCGAAGTATTTGTTTATCTCCGCATATATCCCGCTCCACTCGCTGTCACCAAATTTTATCATGGATATGTCAAATTCAAGATTCTGTGCATCCACTGCGCCGCTGACAAATATCACCTTTGTGCCATTTTCATCATATACTTTTCCGAGAAGTATGGCTCCACGGCAGTTCATATTGCCCGGCGATGCAATTCTCCTCAGATATGTCATGACATAGTCTTCTACATATATCTTGTAATTTCCCGGGGCATTTCCCACCTGTCGTATATTCTTGGGCAGCTCATATTTCACCCTGTCGCTTGACCTCATCATCTCATTTGCTTCATCATATACTATCTCTATCATTCACCCGACCTCCTATACTCTTAAGCATCAGCCCTTACAGCTCCGCCAACGATGCATGAATAATACCATGTTGACAAGACGCTTTTTTAGGAAATCATGTCATTTGATGTGTGTAACTGCGCCCTATATTCCAGCCTATTACGACCTATATCTACAGGATCACGTAAATGAGCGCTTTATGAATCTATTGTGTAAACTTTGATAATCTTGGAAATACTCTATACTATAAAACACAGGCAGGGTATTGATATGATAAAAAAGAAGCAGCGACAAACAGAATATTTTAATCCAAATGACATTCTTGCCTGCCGTGCGCTTTCAACCAGAATATCGGATTTTCTGGCAGACAGCGGGCAGCCTTCTGACAGCACCGTGGTTTTATGCATAGGAACCGACCGCGCTACCGGTGATGCTCTCGGCCCTCTGACAGGCAGCTTTCTGACAGAGCACAACTGTCCTTTCAAAGTGTACGGAACGTTAAAAGCTCCGGTCCACGCCCTCAATCTGCGCGATACCATACACCATATATACGACCTTTTTGTCTCCCCCGCCATCATCGCCGTCGACGCATCCCTTGGACGTCCTTCAGATGTAGGTATGATCACGCTCTCTAACGCCCCCCTGTACCCCGGAATCGGTGTAAATAAAAAACTCCCGGCGATAGGAGATATCTCCATCACCGGGATTGTAAATCTGTCTGGAAAGCCAGGTATGAGTCTTCTTCAGAGCACCAGGCTGTATACCGTCAGCAATATGGCACGCTTCATCTCTGACGCCATACTGTCATCATCGACACACTGACTAGCTCTCTCCCTTATAAACCTCTATGGCGCCTGACACTGTGCTTGCCGTGCCCTCCTCCATGATCGATATAAGATCAGAGAGTTTCTCTTCTGTGAGCAGATCTTTGCCAAGGAATGTGACATAGCTGTCAGTCAGATGGCTCTGCATATCAGCAAGCTGTGACTCCATGGCATTGATCTTTTCCTCGAGCTGCTTCAGATCCGCCTTAAGTGCGTCGATCTTCGGCTGCCGTCTTCCTGTTATCTCATCAGTTATAACCTGTTTTGTATCATTCTCAAATACTTTTATCGCCTCAAGCTTGCGATTGCTTATATCCTCGCGCTCCGCCTCAAGCTCGCTGAGCTTTTCATCATATTTGCCAAGATTATATACACTCTCATCCTTGTCTCTTGTTATCGAGTTTCTGATGATCCTTATCTGCTTGTTGTTGGCGCGGACCTTGTTTCTTATCCGCCTGCCCTCATTGACGATCTCAAGATTCTTTACCTTGGCAAGATTGAACACTATAAAATATATGATAAATTCTGCTATGACAATCGCCTGACTGATCACCACATACGTCAAAGTGTGAACTCCGGTCTGGTATATGGTGTATGAAAGCGCCACGCATACAATCGCCGGTATACATCCGCAGAACAGGAGTATAAGCAGTATAAGCTTAAACACGTCGCCTGCTCCGCACGGAGCGAACATACAGTAGAAGAAGCCCGTATTGCAGAAGCCCGATACATTGTTCTGCTTAAACAGCTCCTTTGCCTTGAGTCTGAGCTGTCTGTTGCTCTCGTTCAGAGAGGCCGTCTCGCTCTCTATTCGGTTGCCCATACGCTCCGTCCTCTTCTTATCCTTTTTCGACTGAAGCTGCCTTATCTTGGCTCCGTTCGCCGAAAGCTGCTGGTCATATCCATCCTCTATCTCATTCTTTCTGTTTTTCAAGGTTGAACTGATCTCATCAGAAAGGCCCTTTTCCTCCTGTGAGATGCTCCTGCTGGTCTTTCTCTGTGCCGTTCTCGCCTGTTCAAGGTTGTCCTGCACATCATCGATAGCCACCACCAGCTCCCTTGCCTTTATAAGATATTCCTGATTCTCCTGGAAAACATTCTCCGATCCCATACAGTCCTCCTTATGTCTCTTATAATATTGCATATCAAGTTTATAATATCAAATCGCCTACTAATTAACAACATAATTTTGCAAATTCTGACACATCTGACACATTTCGGATTATATTCTGAAAATACTTTCTTATCATGCACCCGGTCACTATTATTTCACAGTAATTTAATTGAACTCATACTGATTATATTTTATAATTATTACATATGGGCAATAAGCAATATTTATGGTATTTATCATTTACAGAATGGGGCTGTAAAATTACAAATTATATATGACAAGGAGAAGCGACATGAACATTTTATTTTTTCTTACACCTAAGAGCGATGTAGCATATATTGAGGACAGTTTTTCACTCAGACAGATACTTGAGAAGATGGAGATACACAGATATTCTGCAATACCGATACTATCCAACACCGGTGAATATGTCGGCACCATAACGGAGGGCGACATTCTCTGGTACTGCAAGCGCAATTCGATGAACGCGCTCAAAACCGCAGAGAGCATCTTCCTTAATGATATTCCAAAGAAATTCGAGTACGCCTCCGTATCCATCAGTTCCAACATGGAGGATCTCATAGCCAGAGCCATGGTGCAGAATTTTGTTCCGGTGGTTGACGATCAGAACAAGTTCATCGGCATAGTTACACGAAAGGATATCATCGGTTACTGCTATAAGAAACTTAAGACCAGCGAATCATAAAAAACACCCGGATATGTAAGCATTTTGCCTGCACATCCGGGTATTTTAATGTAATTCAATATATCTTAATCCCTAATTTAATATCTAATTGAGATCTCCTGTTCTGTTGACGGCGCTCACGAGTGCATGTACAGATGCGTCTATGATATCGTCCTTTATTCCTGCGCCCCATGTAACCTTACCATCGGCAGTCTCGACTCCGACATAGGCAACGGCCTGTGAGTTGGATCCTGTCTGAAGTGAATGCTCCTCGTAACATACAACCTTGAACTGTATGTCAAAGTGCTTCTTTATAGCGTTGCTCACGGCATCCAGACGTCCATTTCCCTTACCATGGTAAACCTTCTTCACTCCATTCTTCAGTATGGTTATCTCTGTGGATATTCCATCTCCCTGTACGAAGTGATTCTCAAGCATCTTGACAGGTCCATCTATATTGACATATGTATTCTGGAATATATCCAATACTTCCTTTGGACTGAGCTCCTTGTGCTCCTTATCTGACACATCCTTTACTGTGTAGCCCAGATCCTCTCTGAACTTTGCAGGAAGGTCAAAGCCGTACTTCGTCTGGAGGATGAATCCAATTCCACCCTTTCCTGACTGGCTGTTTATTCTGATAACATCGCCATCATACTTTCTTCCGATATCCTCAGGGTTAAGAGGCAGATATGGACAGGTCCACATTCCGTCTCCTTGCTCTTTTCTGAACTTCATTCCCTTGGCAATGGCATCCTGATGCGAGCCTGAGAATGCGGCAAATACAAGCTTTCCTGTATATGGTGAACGCTCGTAAACCTTCATTCCTGTAACTCTCTCATACATCTCTGTGAGTGATGGTATATCGCTGAGATCTATCTCAGGGTCAACTCCATGGGTGAACATGTTCATGCAGAGTGTGATCACGTCCACATTTCCTGTTCTCTCACCATTTCCAAATAATGTTCCCTCTATTCTGTCTGCGCCGGCAAGGATACCAAGTTCTGCATCTGCCACTCCACAGCCTCTGTCATTGTGAGGATGAAGTGAAAGGATAATATTCTCCCTATCGTGGAGGTTCTTGCTCATATACTCTATCTGGCTTGCGTAAACATGTGGAAGTGACATCTCGACTGTTGCAGGGAGGTTGATTATAACCTTTCTGTCCGGTGTCGGCTTCCATACATCGATAACTGCGTTGCAGACCTCAAGTGCATAGTCAACCTCTGTTCCGGTGAAGCTCTCCGGTGAATACTCAAAACGATATGGAACGCCGTACTCATCAGCCATCTTGTTGAGCAGCTCTGCTCCATCCACTGCTATCTTAAGTATCTCTTCCTTTGACTTTCTGAACACCTGCTGTCTCTGGGCAAATGATGTTGAATTGTACAGATGTACGATCACGTTCTTTGCACCCTCTATAGCCTTAAATGTCTTCTCTATGATATGTGGTCTTGCCTGTGTAAGTACCTGTATCGTGACATCATCAGGTATGAGATCCTGCTCTATAAGTGTTCGGCAGAACTCGTACTCAGTCTCGGACGCTGCAGGAAATCCGATCTCTATCTCCTTGAAACCGATCCTGACAAGCTCCTTGAAAAATTCCAGCTTCTCATCAAGGCTCATAGGTACGATCAGGGCCTGATTACCGTCTCTCAGATCCACGCTGCACCAGATAGGTGCTTTGTCAATATACTCCTTGTTTACCCAGTCTGTGCACTGTACCGGCGGCATGTAATAGCCACGCTTGTAATTCTGATAATTCTTCATTGATATAACCTCCTACTTAAGCAAAAAAAAACTCACATCTCCTAATCACTATAGAGACGTAAGTTACGCGGTACCACTCTATTTCATACAATAATGTATGCTCTCATCGCAGATACAGATGAACGATATACTTACCGCCGTCTTATACCCTCCTGCTGTAACGGTCAGGCTCCGTCCCTTCCTACTTCACACGATCATCTGACGTGCCATTCAGCGGGCTGCTCCAAGGCGAGTTCAAACCCTATCGATCACCGCCTCACACCAACCGGCGGTTCTCTGAACATCTCCAGAATTCTACTGCTCCTCTTCATCGCATTATCTAGGCTGACTCTAACACATACAAGTGTCAGATGTCAACCCCTTTTCGCTATAATCCTATATATATTAACAGTTCTACCAGACAATAAATCTCTTGTTCTTGAGAGATCTTCCGCCTGCTGTAAGCATCAGTATACCCACTACAAGACCAGTAACTATCGTTATAACCCCAAGTGCTATGTTGAGTGCTCCAACCTGCTTCATAGTCTTATATGCTTTCTCCATACTCATATGCTCCTTTCTATAAGCCTTTATCAATTCTCAGATATGGTAAGTATATCATGTGATATTGCTTCTTACAACTTAAAACTTGAATTAGTTTATTTTACTTTGCACCCCGCCCGTGATAAAATAACTGTGTTTCGGATCATTATATTTGTATACAAAAAGGAGTATCAATATGCCAGCAATAACAAATGACTGGGCTGAATATCTTAAGCCTGAATATAAGAAACCTTACTATAAAAAGCTGTTTGATTTTGTGGGGCAGGCATACGCAACGGAAACTGTCTACCCACCAGCCGATGATATATTCAACGCATTTCACACAACGCCGTTATCCCATGTAAAATGTGTGATAATCGGTCAGGATCCATATCATGAGCCGGGGCAGGCACACGGTCTGAGTTTCAGTGTGAAACCAGGTGTCACCATACCACCATCGCTCGTCAACATATATCAGGAGCTTCACGATGATCTGGGATGTAAGATCCCCAATAACGGATATCTTGAGAAGTGGGCCGACCAGGGAGTCCTCATGCTCAATGCCGTGCTGACCGTTCAGGCTCACAGAGCCGGTTCCCATCAGGGAAAGGGCTGGGAACAGTTTACCGATGCAGCGATCAGGATCCTGAACGAGCAGGACAGACCTATCGTGTTCATCCTGTGGGGTGCATACGCCCAGAAGAAGGCCGCATTCCTGAACAACCCACACCACCTGATCCTGAAGTCCGCACACCCAAGTCCACTGTCTGTATACAGGGGCTTCTGGGGAAGCAAGCCGTTCAGCAAGACCAACGATTTCCTGGTTGCAAACGGAGTCGAGCCTATCGACTGGCAGATCGAGGACATTTGATTTTGGAGGACTGTACACATGGAGATTTATATTGTAAGACACGGTGAGACCGTATGGAATAAAAAGAAGCTGCTTCAGGGCCGGACTGACATTGAGCTCAGCGACAAAGGACGAGAGCTCGCCAGGATCACAGGAGAAAATCTGAGAGACACACACTTTGATATGGTGTTTTCCAGCCCGCTTAAGAGGGCTTACGAGACAGCCAGCCTCATTGTCGGCGGCAGGGACATTCCAATTGTGAAGAATGACCTCATAAAGGAAATGTGCTTTGGCGACTGGGAAGGGCAGAATATGTCAGAACTTCTGGCAGACGGAGGTCAGGATTTTCAGTATTTCTTCAAGCATCCTGAGCTCTATCACCCGGTTGGAAACGGTGAATCATTTGAGGAGCTCTGCCAGCGGGCGGCCAGATTCATGACTGAGTATGTAGAGCCACTCTCCTCAAAATATTCAAGAATCATGATCGTTGCCCACGGTGCGATAAACAAGGCGATGATGATGCATGTGAAAAAGCATCCGCTCGAGGAGTTCTGGTCAGGCGGACTGCAGCAGAACTGCAACGTGATAATGCTTGACTACTCGGACAACGTATATACGATCATCGATGAGACAAAAATTTTCTATTAGATTATAAATAGATCATAAAAACAAAGAGCGCTGTCCCAGCTTCATCCATGATACAACCTATCATGAATGTTTCAGGTTCAGCGCTCTCTGCACTTCCAGTATCTGCTCTTCTATCTTATCTGCGAGCATATATATCTGTTCATTATATCTTCCATCTATTCTCCGCATAGCCTCGGGAAGTGGATTGAGAATGTCCGTATACGACTGCTTTATCTTCTTCTGTATCCACCTCACATCAGGCATGTAAACTATCGTCCTGAGATTGTGGAGCCTGTCCGCAAGCTTCACGATCACCGTCTGGTATGAGCCTTGGGAAAACAGCCTTCTGGCATATACGGAAAACGGCTCCCCCTGTATCCTGGTCAGAAGTCTCACCTGCTCGCGTATGTCCGCACCAAATGCATTCTCTATATCGTCAAGTGTACATTCTGTATCTTCAACCGTGTCGTGAAGAAGTGCAGTTATAAGGATATCCTCGTCGGTTATCCCACACTCTTCTCTCAGGATATTGTATACGCCAAGTATATGTTCATCATAATAAGGCATCATACCGCCATTCCCACGGCGCATCTGCCCTTCATGAAATGCTTTTGCCATATCCATAGCCTGCTGTATGCGTTCTGAAACCTGTACATCCGGTCCAACCATATCATCAACGCCTTTTTCCAGTGTCATGTCAGCCATCTTCTTATCCCTTTCAGTACATCCCAAACTACACAAAGTATAACATAGCAGCCTTGAATAATCTATCCATTTTTTATATACTTAACAAATGTGCTTCTATTAAATTTTACATTTACAATGAAATATTTTTTACTTTGCACATCACACTTTACAAAAGGAGTATATACATGGACATAATCAAGAAAATTGCTCAGGAGATAGGCTGTCGTGACAGCCAGGTTGAAGCAGCGGTGAAACTCATCGATGAGGGCAACACCATTCCATTCATCGCCAGATATAGAAAGGAAGCCACCGGCTCCCTCAACGACGAACAGCTTCGTCTTCTTCACGAAAGACTTGTATACCTTAGAAATCTCGAGGACAAAAAGGCTCAGGTCATTGCAAGTATAGAGGAGCAGGGAAAACTTACAGACCAGCTCAGGGCGGACATTGAGAAGGCCGAGACCATGGTTCTGGTTGACGATCTCTACAGACCATACAGGCCTAAGCGAAAGACAAGAGCAACCATCGCCAAGGACAAAGGGCTGGAGGGACTCGCAAACATCATCATGCTGCAAATAACCAGAACTCCGATAGTCAAGGAAGCTGAAGCTTATGTGTCTGAGGAGAATGGCGTTGCAGACACCAGCGAAGCCATTGCGGGCGCAATGGACATAATCGCTGAAAATATATCTGACACTGCCGATTACAGAACTCACATAAGAGATCTCACCACCAGACACGGTGTGCTGAGAACAACGGCAAAGGATCCAGAGGCCGAATCCGTATACGAGATGTACTACGACTTCTCCACCCCTGTATCCAAGATGACCGGATACAGAACACTCGCCGTTAACCGCGGTGAAAAGGAAAAGTTCATCACGGTAAAGATCGAGGCACCCGTCAACGACATAATATCATATCTGAAAAAACAGATCATCGTCAGAGACAATTCTGAGACCGAACAGATACTTTCAGACGTGATCACAGACAGCTACGACAGGCTCATAGCCCCTGCCATCGAGAGGGAGATCAGAAACGCCCTCACAGAGACCGCTGAGGACGGTGCCATCAAGGTATTTGCATCGAATCTGCAGCAGCTCCTCATGCAGCCTCCTATCGCAGGGCAGACCGTGCTCGGCTGGGATCCGGCGTTCAGAACCGGCTGTAAGCTCGCCGTTGTGGATCCGACCGGAAAGGTTCTCGACACCGTTGTCATATTCCCAACAGCACCTCAGAAGAAGGTTTCAGAGGCTAAAAAGACTGTGAAGGCTCTTATAAAGAAGTACGGCATAACTCTTATATCCGTAGGAAACGGTACTGCATCCAGAGAGTCAGAGATGGTGATCGCAGAGCTCATCAGCGAACTTGACACACCTGTACAGTACGTGATAACCAACGAGGCCGGAGCTTCTGTATACTCAGCCAGCAAGCTCGCCACCGAGGAATTTCCTCATTTTGATGTTGGCCAGAGAAGTGCTGCTTCCATCGCCAGAAGAGTACAGGATCCTCTGGCAGAGCTGGTCAAGATCGATCCAAAGGCCATCGGAGTCGGTCAGTATCAGCACGATATGAACCAGAAGAAGCTGACAGAAGCCCTGGACGCAGTTGTAGAGGATTCTGTAAATAAAGTCGGTGTCGACCTCAACACCGCTTCTGCCCCACTCATGGAGCACATTTCCGGAATTAACAAGACTCTTGCCAAGAATATCGTGGATTACAGAGAGGCAAATGGACGCTTCAACACCAGAAAGGAACTCCTCAAGGTTGCCAAGCTCGGACCTAAGGCATTTGAACAGTGCGCAGGTTTCATGAGGATAAGCGGCGGCTCAAATCCTCTGGACGCCACATCTGTCCATCCAGAGAGTTATGATATAGCCACTGCCCTGCTGAGCCACATCGGCTACACAACCGATGACATTGCATCCGGCAGGCTCAAGGATCTTTCAAAAGCCGCCGGCAACATCAAAAAGCTAGCTGAGGAGCTGGGAACAGGAACGATAACTCTCAACGACATCATAAAGGAGCTTGAAAAGCCTGCCCGTGATCCCCGTGACGAGATGCCAAAGCCGATCCTCAGAGGAGATGTCCTTGAGATGAAGGATCTGACAGAGGGAATGATACTCAAGGGAACCGTCAGAAACGTGATCGACTTCGGCGCATTTGTGGATATAGGTGTTCATCAGGACGGACTTGTCCACATCTCAGAGATGTCCGACAAATTCATAAAGCACCCTCTTGACGTGGTGAGCGTCGGCGACATAGTCCAGGTAAAGGTCATCGGCATAGACCTCGCCAAGAAACGTATACAGCTCTCCATGAAGGGTATCTAACACACAACAAAATACAGTAACATATTTAAGCCTCCGGCATAGTTTATACAGAGAAAACTTATGTGTGGAGGCTTTTATAGTGGAACAAAACAGAAACTGCAGCCGTAACGGCCAGAATCGATGCTACTATAACCAAGGAACCTCTGTTAAATATACCGCCTCATCCGGCTCCAAGCCACGTTCCTGTGAATCCGGCACTGCCCCATCCGCAAGATCAGGCAGGCCCCTTGGAATGGCTTATATCCCTGAACAGCCCTTTGAAAATCTGTACGATGCAAAGTGCGGACTTGTGGAGGGAACCATGTTCAAGGATCTCAATCTGATATTCTGCGGGGTAAGGGGGAAATAGGCATGAATAAAATGAACAAAAAACAGCTTCTGCGCTTTATCACAGAGGTCTCTTTTGCACTTGACGATATTGCGCTCTATCTCGACCTTCATCCCGACTGCACCAAGGCGCTTTCGAGCTATGACAACTATCAGAGCATGCGCACCCAGGCTATAAATGATTACGTGAACATGTATGGGCCGCTGAACAAATATCAGGTCACTGACAACAACTATTTCAACTGGGTCAATGACCCTTGGCCATGGGAAGGAGAGTGTAACTGCTAATGTGGGTTTATGAGAAAAGATTACAATTTCCTATAAATATAAAGGAAACCAACGCAAAGCTGGCTCAGGACATAATCAGTCAATACGGCGGCCCAGACGGCGAAATGAGCGCCTCCATGAGATACCTGTCGCAGAGATATTCCATGCCTGACAAGAAGGTCAAGGCGGCTCTGACCGACATCGGAACCGAGGAACTTGCCCATCTCGAGATGGTTGCGACCATCATTTACCAGCTCACAAGGGATCTGAGCATCGAGGAGATCAAGGCATCTGGATTTGACAAATATTATATCGACCACACCATCGGCATCTGGCCCCAGGCGGCAGGAGGAATTCCATTTAACGCCTGCGAATTTCAGTGCAAGGGCGACGCGATAACAGATCTTTTTGAGGATATGGCCGCTGAGCAGAAAGCCAGGTCGACCTACGACAACATCCTCAGACTGTGCAAGGATCACCCGGACGTATATGAGCCTATCAAATTCCTGCGCGAGAGGGAGATCGTGCACTTCCAGAGATTTGGCGAATGCCTTGAGGCTGTAAAAGATACCCTCGATCACAAGAATTTCTATGCATTCAACCCTTCATTTGACACCAAGGCACCTTGTTTAAAGAATAATTGAAAATTAGAAATATCGGTGGTAAAATGATGTCACTTTTAACAAGAGAAGAGGCGGTGTTATGTCAGAAAAACAGACCAACCATTCACAGAGATTCGGAATCATACTGGTTCTGTCATGCGGAATCATGTGGGGCATAAGCGGAGTCCTTGGACAATACGTGTTCCAGTCGTCAGATGTAAATGCCACACAGCTTTCCATAATCAGACAGTTTATATCCGGTGTCGTACTGCTTGTCATCGCCGCCGTAAAGAGAGATAAAAAGGCTTTGACCATATGGTCAAAGCCTAAAAGTGTCATATCCATTCTGTTCTTTGCACTCTCAGGTGTCATGGGCGTGCAGTTCACATACTTCGCTTCCATCGAACATTCCAACGCCGCAACCGGCACAGTGATCCAGTTCACATACATAATCATGCTGCTGTTGTACACAACAATATTCATGCACAAGAGACCTCATATATATGAAGCCGCCTCAGTCGTATGTGCATTTGCAGGTATCTTTCTGATCGCCACACACGGCAGCCTGAATTCCCTTGCCATATCCAGGCCGGCGCTCATATGGGGACTCACCTCAGCGGTATGTTTCACTATATACTGCCTTTATCCTCAGAAGCTCTACAATGAATATGGTCTGGTAAATATCATAGGCTGGTCATCACTCATAGCCTCCATTTTCCTTGCGCTGGTCACGAAAACATTCTCACTGCCTCACATGGATGGAAGGATAATTGCAGCCTCACTTGCGGTAGCCATTGTGGGCTCCCTCATCCCATTTACAATATATGGTCTCGGCATCAGCATCCTCGGAAGCGTGAAGGCGAGTCTATTTGTCACAGTCGAGCCCGTGTCAAGTGCCCTGCTGACGTGGATCTTTCTGGGAACCCAGTTCACCCGCATGGATCTGATCGGTTTTCTCCTGATTCTTGGATCCATACAGGTTGTTGCCATAATGACATTTCACAATGAAAAACACATAGTAAAAGCTGAACAGACCCATCTATCATGATGAAAGTCCATCCAGTTCATCTATCGCACATCTCATAACCCGGATCTCCTGAAACTTTTCATCAAGAAGCTTCTCCCGGTGTGTGAGTTTTTCGTATATATCTCTTCTTCGTCCGTCAAGGCTTTGCAGCCCGGTTCTGCGGCTGTGTATCTCTTCCCGCTGTGCACAGAGCTTATCAAGTTCCGCCCTGCTTTCCTCAAGCTCCGCTGTCAATCTCTTTCTTCCACTCTTCTTCCTGAGTCCCCAGTATTTTGACAATGCATATCCAATATAGTATGCAAGTCCCGCAGCTCCGACAGCGAAGAGCATCGCATACACAAGTCGTCCGTCCGGGAGAATATTATCCCCCCGTGCGACCAATGCATACATTATAACTATCGACAATATTCCAAGTACCATGAGCGGTACAAGTGCTGTTCTTACTCCAGTCCTTATCCAGCTTCGTCTGTACTCCTTAGGAAGCTCCTCCAGATGACGTCTGAGCGTCGTGATCTCAAGTTCGCTTTTCCGCTCCTGTGCCCATACCGAGTTAAGCTCACCCAGAACATCAGAGCTGACCTCGTAGTCATTTTGCAGGCTCATATATTCCCTGACCGCAGCGTCCGCCTCGTATGTCTGACATTTCATCCTGAGTATCTGTCTGACCTGTCTCAGTGTATCGTGATAAAGCTCCCTGCCCATTTTTCTGCCCGATCTTGCATACAGCCCCGACACCTCTATCATCATGTCGACCGCAAGTTTTATTCCGTCTCTGCTTTCAAGATCGGCTACATTCAGTTTATCGAGCAATCTGCCAAATTCTGTATTTTTGTTGGCTCTGGCGTATTCACTGTAGTCGGATCGTTCAAATCTCTCACCTTCCACCGCCAGGATTCTGTAATCCTTCAGCATGGATGATATATCAAAGTTCTTCTCACAACCTGCCATACGGTTCAGGCATATGGAATATATATTGTCACGTCCCTCAAGCTCCAGGATACCCAGAATGGCCTCCGTCAGAGCACCGTCCCTTGTATCGTTATCCACCGGATAATCAATTCTTTTATATTCTCTGACCGCAGCAGGCACAAACTTAGTCGAAACCACTCCGTCAGACATTTCCCCATATATATATCCATGTGCGCCTGTTGACTCTCTCGACACAGCCTCCGGACTTCCAGAATAATAAGCCTTGCCCGGAATCTTCATCTGATACTTCTGGCGGCCGCCAAACGCAATGTAATCAAATCCACTGGCACGCAGCCTGTTCCAGTCAACCGGCATCCGTCTCCGGTCACCCCCACATGCGATCAGCACATTACATACCGCTTCATCCTGCGGTTCTGCATCATCCACCACCCTGGCATCCATCTTCCTGTCAAAATAACTCACGCCGTATATATCAACATCCTTGTCCGGAAAATGAATATGATCCAGTGCCATGGTCGCCTGCTCATCCCTGACCGCTGTGTACCCCATGTCTCCAGTCTGCTTGTCTCCAATCTGTCTTATTCCAGGGCTTCCGATCACACACACACGGGATTTGAAACCATAGTCAAGAAGCGGCGCATCACTTCCCAGATTATCCTGAAATCCAGCAGCATATATGACCACTGTATGCTTTAAGCTTCCAAATATCTCATCAAGCCATGCAAGCTCTTCCTCAGATGGCTGATGGTCAAACAGATTGCCTGCAACCAGAAGAAAATCCACGTCAAGCTCCCCGGCACGTGCCACCACAGCCTCAAATGTCATGTATATTTCGTTTTTCCTCTCGCCGCTCCATACACACTCCCTGTCAGGCAGCGCGCCGAGCAGCACATCGGATATATGTATAAACGTTATCTTTTTCATCAATCTGTATATTCCAATCCCAAGCATGAAAATGCATTATAATCCGTATTTGTTATGTGTGAGCATGACGCACGCCCCACATTTACATACTCTTTTATAATTATATTAGTATATGTCGATACACGCAAGTGCAACGACATAATGTATGTCGTGCACAGGTGCGACAGCCTTCACGCATCAATGCGCTTCATTATTTCATGTCATCTGACCCTAAAACGTTCATTTCAACAGCCAGAGCATTATTTTGCCAAGTTTAATTTGTTTTTAACTTGTTTTTCTCAATTGACTTTTAGATATGGCTTGCTTATAATATGTTAATGTAGTTTTTTGAAGTATTAATGGAGGATATAATTATGGCAGTCAAGTATGTGTTTGTCACTGGTGGTGTTGTATCTGGACTCGGTAAGGGTATTACTGCTGCTTCTCTTGGACGTCTTCTCAAGATGAGAGGATATAAAGTCACAAGCCAGAAGTTCGACCCTTATATCAATATTGATCCGGGAACAATGAACCCTATCCAGCACGGCGAAGTTTTTGTCACTGACGACGGCGCCGAAACAGATCTGGATCTCGGTCACTATGAGCGTTTTATAGACGAAAGTCTCAACAAGAATTCTAATGTAACAACCGGAAAGGTATACTGGAGCATCCTTCAGAAGGAGCGCCATGGTGATTTCGGAGGACACACAGTACAGGTAGTGCCACATATCACCAATGAGATAAAAGACAGATTCTACAGAAATCCCGATGCAAAGGATACTGAGGTAGCGATAATCGAGATCGGCGGAACCGTTGGAGATATCGAAAGCCAGCCATTCCTTGAGGCTATCAGACAGTTCCAGCATGAGGTTGGTCCTAAGAACTGCATCATGATCCATGTAACTCTTATCCCTTATCTGAAGGCTTCAGGTGAGATCAAGACCAAGCCTACCCAGGCGAGCGTTAAGAATCTTCAGGGAATGGGTATTCAGCCCGATATCCTCGTATGTCGTTCCGATCTTCCTCTTGATCAGGGCATCAAGGATAAGATCGCACTGTTCTGTAACGTGCCGAGCAGAAACGTTATACAGAATCTTGACGTGGATGTTCTGTATGAGGTTCCACTTGCCATGGAGAAGGAGCACCTTGCCGATGTAGTATGTGAGTGCCTGGATATGGAATGTCCTCCACCTGCAGAACACGCATGGCTCGAGTGGACAAGCATGATAGATGCATGGAAGCATCCTGAGAAGAATGTAAGAGTTGCTCTGGTTGGAAAGTACGTATCACTTCACGATGCCTATATCTCAGTAGTTGAGGCATTGAAGCATGCCGGCGTTGCCAACAAGGCAGAGGTTGAGATCAAGTGGGTCGACTCCGAGCTTGTAACAGAGGAGAATGTCGCTGAGATCCTCGGCGATATAGACGGAATCCTTGTTCCGGGCGGCTTTGGCGACAGAGGTACAAAGAAAATGCACGCGGCGTATAAGGAAATCCGCATGATGTCCCATTCTGCCATCGCACGCCGCTACAACATTTCCGAAGAGCTTGCCGAAATTCTCTACACAGCACTTTCTATATATACCGGTATGCTGCGCCTTTCGGACGGCGTGCAGAAGGTCATTTGCCCGGATATCGATATTTGCGATGCCATCACACGCCACATGCTCGTGCCGGGCGCGCAAAAAGAATACATTGCGCAAACAAACGAAAGCGCCATTGTTTCCGCAAAACGCATCGCGGCAAAATACAACTGCCACGGCGCACATTCCGACGCCATTTCAGAGTTTGCATGCACGCTTTTCGACAAATTCAAAAACCTGCACGGTCTGTCAAGTGACAAAAAAATCATTTTGCAGCTCGCGTCCATTCTGCACAGCTGCGGTCAATACATCAACGTGCGCATGCCGAACCAGTGCTCATTCGACCTCATTAAAAATCTCGACATTTTCGGCCTCACGCACGAACAAATTCTGCTCACGGCATTCGTCGCCGGCGGCGATGAGTTCACCATGCCGAATGTTGCCGATGCAGGTGCAATCCCGATGACGGAAGAACGCCGTTTGGAAATCTTAAAGCTCGTTGCCATCTTCCGCCTTGCAAACGCGCTCAATAAATCGAAGCGCCGTAAGCTGCGCATCAGTAAAATCCGCATTACAAACGAAAAGCTGGACTTTTGAAAGCGAGTAATCGTTCATTATATACTCAATGCACTTGTCAGCCGTAACACCGAGCATAGACGAGAACATTTCTTCAAAATTGAAAGTATGAGCCTGTTCCTTCATAAAAAGAAGCCTGAACAGCTTCGGCTTTTCCTTTGCAAAAGTAATCATCTGTATGCCCACCTGCTTGAATGCGGGCATATCAGGCGTTTCTTTTTCCGCATACTGTCCGAACACCTTCATAGCAGACTCACGTACAGTGCTTTCAAGCTCCTCCATATTTCTGAATGCCGTAAAGATAGGGCGTGTCGATGTTCCCATAGCCTCTGCAAGACTTCTTGCGTTCAGCGATTCAGCACCGCTCTCTGCTACTATTCCGAGTGCTATTTCGGTTATCTCTTCTCTTGTATATTTTGCCCTGGGTGGCATAATATCACCTCGTGATATGGATTTTTCTGTAATGCTTGTTGCGTAATGCTCATATTATAGCATTATAGCACCGGTTTTTCACTCTGTCAACTGTTTTGGATAAGAACGATATTTTTACCTGCGGCATTTTGATAAGCTATCTTAAAGATTAATTTTATTAAATCAAATTATTGACATTCGTCTAATATTATGTTATTATAAAGAAAACTTTCAGGGAGGTATAAGCATGAACGAACAGAACAATTATCAGCAGCCTGTTGAACAGAACTTTCAGCAGGGCAATCAGCAGCCTGCACCGCAGTATCAGCAGCCTGCACCGCAGTATCAGCAGCCATACGGACAGCAGTTTTACGGACCGGTAAGACAGCTCAATACACGCAGAGGTCTGCTTAAGCTGATTTTGTTAACAATTATAACTTTCGGAATTTATCCCTATGTTTTCTTTTCCGGAATTTCAGAAGATATAAATCTTATCGCAAGCAGATTTGACGGAAGAAAGACAATGCACTACTGCCTTATGGCATTTATTGTCGGACCGCTTACATTCGGTATCGGCTTTATCGTATGGTTCCATAACCTTTCTTCAAGAATGGGTAACGAGCTTGCAAGACGTGGCATAGCATATTCTTTTGGTGCTTCGGATTACTGGCTATGGAACGTTCTGGGAAGCCTTATCATTATCGGACCGTTTGTTTATCTGCACAAGCTCGCAAGAGCGTCTGTGCTTCTTGCAGAAGACTATAATATCAGAGGCTGAGCCGATACATATTTACATATTGTATAAGCACAAGTAAAGTCAAGGGGCGATTTTGATATGCACCCCAAAAGTTAGACACATTTGGAGGTGCATATTTTTATGGGCA
>OKRY01001268.1_pt1 | contig 20707 bp, 17 predicted proteins | sample 1601121 | NCBI WGS metagenome assembly OKRY01 (sample SAMEA3541546, study PRJEB24748) | human gut metagenome | biome: human gut; feature: human-associated habitat; material: faeces | place: China | collected 2012
TTATGCCCTTGAAGGGCAAGTGCATACCACGCGTTCAACGCGTGGTTTTGATTTTTTATTCGTAATCCTTTATCTCGACTTTTTCGATTATTATTTCCGTTTTGGGCTTACTTACTTCTTTGCCACCCATAGCGTCGTTTGTTTCAACCTCAACGGCAGAAATCTTGTCAAGAACGTCAAAGCCGTCTACCGTCTGACCGAACACGGTGTAGTTACCGTCAAGAGAGGGAGTGCCGCCGACTTCCTTGTACTTTGCCTTTGTAGCGTCATCCATATTCTCTATGAACTGCTTTAAGTTTCTGTAGTAGTTTGCCTGGAACATATAGTAGGTATATTCCTGAGAATTCTTATCGTACTGCTTTGCGTAGTCCTCATAGCCCTGAATGTTGTTGTCGATTCTGGCTGTACTGAAGCTGCTGTAATCCTGCGATTTCTTGTTGTTTACGATGTAGAACTCTGTGGAATTATTGCCGAGTGCGTTGGCGTAGCAGAATGCACCGTAGAAATGGCGCATATTGTAGTTTGTTTCTATGCCGAAGCTCTCAACGTTTGTCTTTCCCGTAAAATCCTTACCGCCCTGTGCCATGAAGTCGGCTACTACTCTGTGGAACGTTTTTCCGTTGTAGAATCCGCTGTTTGCAAGGTCGATGAAATTCTGAGTACCCTTAGGTGCGGCATCGGGATATAACTTAATTGTAATATCGCCGTAGTCTTTTATTGTCATTACGGCATATTTGTCGCCCTTTTCGAGCTTTACCTCACCCGTGTTGCCTGTTATCTTTGCCGAAGGGTCGGTTGACGCACCGGGAGCGGCACTGTCTGAGCATCCTACCGATAATGTAATCATTGTTGCGGCACATAAAATGCCTGCTAATATTTTTTTAACCATTATGAACTCCTTTGCTTACATAAACTATCCTCTATTTTACCACAACGGCAAAGAAAAATCAATCGCTTTCAGCTAATTTTCAGAAATAGCGGACAACAAAAAGGCTCGTCCGAAGACGAGCCGTAATGTATCAGTTTTTACCGATTATATTTCAGCAAAGTACTTGATTGTTCTTACCATCTGTGATGTGTAAGAGTTCTCGTTGTCATACCATGAAACAACCTGAACTTCGTACAGATCATCAGCGATCTTAGCTACCATTGTCTGTGTAGCATCGAAGAGTGAACCGAATCTCATACCGATAACGTCAGAAGAAACGATTGCATCTTCATTGTAACCGAAAGACTCAGAAGCAGCAGCCTTCATAGCAGCGTTGATGCCTTCCTTAGTTACGTCTGCACCCTTAACAACAGCTGTAAGGATTGTTGTAGAACCTGTAGGAACAGGAACTCTCTGTGCAGAACCGATGAGCTTACCGTTCAGCTCAGGGATAACAAGGCCGATAGCCTTAGCAGCACCTGTTGAGTTAGGAACGATGTTAGCAGCACCTGCTCTTGCTCTTCTGAGGTCGCCCTTTCTGTGAGGACCGTCGAGGATCATCTGGTCGCCTGTGTAAGCGTGGATTGTGCTCATGATACCGCTCTGGATAGGAGCATAATCGTTAAGAGCCTTAGCCATAGGAGCGAGGCAGTTTGTTGTGCAAGATGCAGCAGAGATGATCTTGTCATCAGCTGTAAGAGTCTTTTCGTTTACGCTGTAAACGATTGTGGGCAGATCGTTACCTGCGGGAGCAGAAATAACAACCTTCTTAGCACCTGCATCGAGGTGAGCCTGTGCCTTGTCCTTTGAGCAGTAGAAACCTGTGCATTCGAGAACTACGTCAACACCGATTTCGCCCCAAGGAAGTTCATTAGCCTTAGCCATAGCATAGATCTTAAGTGTCTTGCCGTCAACTGTGATTGTGCCTGCTTCGTCATCAGCAGTAACTGTGTGAAGGTTCTCACCTATCTTACCACAGTAACCGCCCTGTGCTGTATCATACTTTAAAAGCTGAGCGAGCATTGAGGGCTTTGTAAGGTCGTTGATTGCAACTACCTCATAACCTTCTGCGCCGAACATCTGTCTGAAAGCAAGACGTCCGATACGGCCGAAACCGTTAATAGCAACTTTAACTGACATTGGAATATTCCTCCTAAAAATTTTGTGAATTTTTTGCAGGCGCAAAGCGTCCGCTAAATTTCTACTTCTCTATTATACAAAATTTTTCTCTCATTATCAAGTGGTTTGACAATTTTTTATCAAAAAAAGAAAGTGAATTATTCCCGACTTTTAAAATAGTAATTTGTGCAATATACACAAAAGGGTTGAATTGTGTAAGATTTTCTGTTATTATAGATATATAAATTGTAATCGGAGAAATCAAATGAAACTGTATCTTACCGACCTTGACGGGACGCTTCTTGACCATAAGGCGCAAATCGGACGAATGACTGAGGCATTGATGAACAGGCTTATTGACGATGATATAAAGATAAGCTACGCCACCGCACGTTCAGTGCATTCAGCCGAGCCGAAAGTAAGCTGTATCAATTTCAGGCTGCCCGTGATAACTCATAACGGCGCTTTTATAATCGACCCTGTCACAAAGGAGCGTATCGTAACGCATTTTTTCAGCGAAGAATCAAAATCGTTCATGAAGTCATTTTTCTATGAACATAAAGAATCTGTGCTTGTGTACTCGGTCATAGACAATTACGAAAGAGTAAGCTATCTTAAAAACCGACTCAACAAGGGTACGGAGCGTTATTTAAAGGACAGAGCCGGTGACAGAAGAATGCACCGAGCAAAAAGCTATGACGAACTGTTCGAAGGCGATATTTATTATATAACGCTTATCGAGCCTGTAATGAAGCCCGATGAGCTTGACCGATATTTTTACAGAACAAACGGCTTTTCAAGAAATTATCAGCCCGATACATACGATACCGACGAATACTGGTATGAAATTTACCGTGAGGACGTTTCAAAGGCAAATGCGGCACTGAAGCTGAAGGAGCTTGTCGGTGCTGATGAGCTTATAGTTTTCGGCGACAACACAAACGATATATCAATGTTTACGGTAGCTGACAGATGCTATGCCGTATCCAATGCTACAGATAAACTCAAAGAACTTGCAACGGGGATAATCCGCTCAAACGAGCAAGGCGGTGTGCCTGTGTTCATACAGTGCGACAGCTGTACGGTAAGGCAGTATGATAAGCAGCCTCTTTACGTTTCGCCCGACAACGCACGGTTCAGCGCCTGTACTGCTACCGCCGACAGCGGCGACGGTGTGGGCATACTGAACGAAAAGCAGATACACGCAACGCTGAAAAGCTATTTTGCCGCCACTCTATTTGATAAGGAAATAAAGATAGGCAGTTACTTTGCCGACCTTGTTACCGAGAACGGAATTTTTGAGATACAGACGGCAAATTTCAGCTATCTTGTACCTAAGCTGAATACGTTTCTCAAAGCATCGCACGTTACGATAGTCTACCCTTTTCATAAAAAGAGCCGTCTTAATTATGTCGATAAGGCGACAGGCGAGATACTCAGTAGCGGAAGGAACATTACCGCAAACGATATGACCGACTTTTTCCTTGAACTGTACCGAATCAGGCAGTACCTGAACGACCCGAATCTTACCGTCTGCATTGCGGATATAGCCGTAGAAAATCTTCGCTACTGCGCAAAGGATATGAAACGCAGAAAGACAGACAGAAAGGTAGCCGTTCCCACTTCCCTGCTTCGCCTTACGTTTCTTGAGGACAGCGACAGCTACCGATGCTTTATCCCCGAAGGATTACCCGAAGCATTTACGCTTAAAGAATTCAGAAAGTGTATGCGTTCAGGCGATGCAGGCATCACAATCAAAATACTGCAATATGTCGGAGTAATTGATTATATCGGCAAAAGAGGCAACGAATATCTTTATAAAATCACATAAACGAAAACTCCCGTAAACCGTTTTGTCGGCTTACGGGAGCTATTTATTCATCGCCCTTAAGATACCTTACCGCTATCTGCGTCCTGTGTTCAAGACCTGTTTTTTCAAGTATAACGCTGATATAATTTCTCACCGTACCGTTTGACAAAAACAGCTTTTCGGCAATTTCTGCGTTCGAACATCCGTCTGCAATCAGCTTTACTATATCAAGCTCTCTTTCGGTAAGCAGACCGAAAACGGCGCTCTTGCCGTAGCATTTTACTGCGGCGTCACGGATATACGACAGAATATCCTGCTGGAATACCGTACCGCCGTTATATACCGTCCTCAGCGCACTGAAAATCCCGTCTGTCTGCGTGTTTTTGAGAATATAGCCGCTGACCCCGACTTTAAGCGCACGCTGTATAAGCTCCTGCTCGTCAAACGTAGTCAGCAAAAGCGGCTTGCAGAGATTTTCTTCAAGCATTATCTTTGCGGCTTCAATGCCGTCCATAACGGGCATTCTTATATCAAGCAGCGCTATATCGGTCTTGTATTTCCTGCAAAGCTCTACCGCTTCTGCACCGTTGCAGGCGACACCGGTCACCCCAAAATCAGGCTGTGACGAGATTATCATCTTTAGCCCCTCACGGATTATGCTGTCGTCATCTGCGATAATTATCTTCATACGTTCTCCTCTTTCAGACTGAATATGTTTACTACCGAAAATCCGTCCGTCTGTGCAGGAAATATGCACTTTCCGTCCGTAAGCACCGTGCGTTCCTCTATCGCCGTAAGACCCGTACCCTTTCTGAAGCTGTCGCTTCCTTTGCCGTTATCCTTGAACTCGGCACGGATTACTTTGTTCATAACCGATATTTTCAGCGAAAATTCGTCCGCTCCCGAATGCTTGAGCGTATTTGTAAGCGTTTCAACGAGATTTTCCTTTATGCAGTTCCATATGCGGAATGTGATTCTGTCCGCATCCCCCTTGATTTCAAGCGTTGTCCTTATGTTATATTTTGCCTTATATTCACCGAGTATCTCTTTAAGCTCGCTTATTCCTATTGTTTTGCTGTCGGGACGTTCCTCACGCAGTGCCTGCCTTATATCGTCAACGCCGCTTCTGAGATTATCGGTTACTGTAGTAATACATTGCTCCGCACTGTCGGGGTTTGTCCTGATGTTCAGCTTTGCCGCCTCAAGCAGAATTATACTTCCTGAAATACTGTGTCCGAGCTTATCGTGTATCCTTGCTGAAAACCGTCTGCGTTCTTCGACAGCCGCAGATTTCTTTGCTGTTTTGGCGTATTCTTCAAGGCTTGCTATCCTGCGGTTTAGGTGAACAGTTTCCTCTCTGCTTTCTGCAAGCTGTTCACGGCATTTGATAAGCTGTCCTGCGGTGATATGGGTGACAGTGAATGCCACAAGCATTATAATAAGTATCAGAACATCAATAAACGGCGGTTTTACTATGAAAAGAACAAGCAGTACCGAAACAGCGCCGATATGTCGGAAATACTTTCCCGCACCGAATTTATCTACAGCAAAGATTACGGCAAAGCACAGCACGAATATCAGATTGTCGCTGTATATAAGAAATGCGATAAAAGCCGAAACGCACGAACAGACCGCCGCCGCTTTATCCGACTTTTTAAGCACCGACAGCAGATATTCAGCCAGAGCAAAGCAGGAAAAGGCGAGTACGGTAAGCACCGTATCGCCCGAATCACAGTTATTCATTATATTCATAGTGCCGAATGCGGCTGTTGCCGTGAGTTTGAATACAAGATATATAAGTGACAATTCGTATTCCTTTCGTTATGCCTTTGAAACTACCGACTTTCTGCCGAAAAGTGCGGCGCTTGCAAGCATTATAAGCAATGTGTAGAGTATAAGCACGCAGATGTTTATCACAGGCTGTTCAGCCTCGCCCGACATAAAGCAGACATACCAGTATTGCGGCGTGATATATGACAGATATTTCAGCATACCTGCCGTTTCGTCTATCGGAAACCACGCACCGCCGAGCAGAGCGCCTATCGAGGTAATACAGCCCGAAAGCGTGGCAAGAGCCTGCTTTGAGCTTATCAGCTGTGCGAGCATTATTGATAATGCCGAGTTGAACAGCGAGTAGATTATTACGGCGGCAAACACAAGCGGATAGCCGGCAGTCATCTGAGCGCCCGTGATAAGCAGGTACAGCGGTAAAATGACAAGTGCCGTAAAGGATATAAGCACGCTTGCCCCAAGCGTTCCGACAATGTACTGTACGCCCGTTACAGATGAAACAGCCATTCTGCTGTATGTTCCGTACTGCCTGTCTTCCATTACCGCAAGTGTGATAAATATGACGATAGCTGTGACAAGCATTATCATAAATCCTTCGGAGAACTTAAAGCCTGCAGAGACATATTCGTCCTCCCTGTCGGATATTACCGCATTTTCCTTAGTGAGCTTTGTGTCGGCGGCATCGCTGTTCATAATTCTCGAAAACAGCTCTGCATCGCCTTTTGCGGCATTTGCGGCAATATTGACGCTTCTCATAAAGCCTTCGATATATACCGAGATATAAGCGCCGTTTTCGTAATCGTCAAGAGTGGTGGATTTTATCTTCACGTCTTTTCCGCCGATTACATTCTTTTCAAAGCCCTGCGGTATCTCTATTATAGCAGAAACGTCACGGTTAATCAATTTATCATTGAATTTTTCTTTGCCGTCCTCGATAATGTTCATATTTATCCTGTCGCTGAGATAGCTTTTCAGCATTGCGGAAAGCTCCGATTTATCGTTATCGCTAAGGGCGATATCTATCTTGTCGTTTACCGAGAACACGTTTGCTATCGGTCTGCCGCAGTAATAAAGCCCTATACTGCCTGCCCCTACAAGAAGTGCGATTATAAGTGCGTATTTAAGACGCTTCAGCATACCGAAAAATACCGTTCTTATATTATTCATAATACGCTCCCCTTTCAGACGGATTTTTTTACACGGAATATTGCCGCACCGATAAGCGATACCGCAACCGTCACGGCAAGGCATACCGCAATTACCGCCAACGCACCGTCGTTTTCACCGTAAAGAGTAAGTCTGAATGCCGCTTGCTGAACGATATAAGGCGGCAGCTTGTCACTGAATCCTTCGATGAATACCTGCTTTGAAAACGAGCCTGAGAAGAACAGCAATGCCCATGTAAGCGGAATCACGATGCTCTCCGCAGGTATTTTTATCAGTACCCCTATCAGCATACCTACGGCTATAGACACAAGCGAGCAGCAGGAGAACAGCAGGAACAGGATAAGGTTTCCGACAAAGCTGTCGCAGTATTTCGCACCGAACACAAACACCGAAAAAAGCATTATCACCGCATTTCCTATAACTGCGGGGGGAAGCGTACCGATGAGTTTTCCGAAAAACAGCTTTACTTTGCCGACAGGTGACAGATAAAGACGCTGCAGGGTGAATATCCTTTCCTCGTCCTTAAGAGCCGTACTGCCCATTATCATATGCGACATGAATATCATCATTACCGCCATACTCACCGCATAATAGTCCATCATACTCCGTGTAACGCCAAGTCCGTCCTGCTCTACAAATGACTTTTCGGTATCGGTATCTGTATTCATAAGCAGTGACGGGTCGGTCGATGCTATTTTATAATATGTATCGGACACCGCAATGAAAGAATTCAGCACCGAGCCGAGCGCCCTGTTTGCAATTTCGTTTCTGCCACAGTATAACTGGATTTCCCCGTTTTTAAGCTCGATATATGCGTCTATATCACCCTTGTCGGTAAGGCTCAGTGCGGTTTTTTCATCGCTTACCTTTTCCGCCTTTATCATACTGATATTGTCAAGAAACTCAGCAAATGCCTTGCCGCTTTGCTCGTCTGTTTGCGCAACACTGTATTGCAGTTTAATTTCTCCTATGTCATAATCCGCTATATCAAGATTCTGAAGCATTGTTCCGAGAAAGAATACCAGCAGTACCGGGAAGAAAAGCCCCATGAATACGTTTGCGGGGCTTCTGAAATACTCCCTTATCTGTTTTATTATCAAACTAAGCATATTTCCGCTCCTTAACGTATCTCGTGTCCTGTAAGCGACAGGAACACAGCGTCCATATCCGGCTTTTCCGTGCTTATCTCGATTACAGGCAGATTTTGCTTTACAAGCTCGCTTATAACGTGTGAAATATCGTTACAGCTTATGCTCATATCTACGCTTATCATATTGTCGCTAAATTGCACCCTGTTTACATCGGGCAGGCAGGAAACAGCCCTTGATACTCTGCTTCTTGTTTCGCTGTCGCACTGCTTTGTGGTGATATGTACCGTACAGCTGTCGGTTATCATCGTTATAAGCTCCTGCTGTGTGCCTTCTGCCACAAGTCTGCCTTTGTCAATTATAGCGACTCTGTCACAGATTTCCTCTACCTCGTGCATATAGTGCGAGGTATATATTACTGTCGCACCGCTTTCACGCAGTTTCTTTATCGAACTCATTATATGCTCTCTTGACTGTGCGTCAACGCCTACGGTAGGTTCGTCCATAACTATCAGTTTAGGCTTATGCGCTATACCGCAGGCAATGTTAAGTCTGCGCTTCATACCGCCCGACATTTTCTTCGGCTTCATATCTGCCTTATCCGCAAGCCCTGCAAATTCGAGAGCGGTCATTGCATTCTTATGAAGCTGTTCGCCCTTGAAGCCGTACAGCGAAGCGAAAAATTCAACGTTTTCCTTTGCGGTAAGATACGGGTACACCGCTATCTCCTGCGGAACACATCCGATCATCCGTCTTATCTCCGCTCTTTGCTTCACTGTATCCATACCGTCTATCGTCACACTTCCCGAAGTCGCTTCGTCAAGTGTTGTGATAATATTTATCGTGGTTGACTTTCCTGCCCCGTTAGGACCTATAAGTCCGAATATCTCACCCTCGCTTACATTAAAGCTGAGGTTATCTACGGCACAGTGATTGCCGTAATTCTTGACAAGGTTGTTTACGCTTGCAAATATCATAAGTATTCCCCTTTCGGCTGTTTATTTATCTTACTGTAACGATTATACACCTGCAAAGCGGATTTCACCAGTTACAAACGGTATTTTCCCGTATGACATTTGTAATAAAAAAGCTCTGACGGAGCGTTAACCCCGTCAGAGCCTTTGACTTATTAAGTTATTGATTATTTATCGTCGGCTGAGATGCTCTCTGTTCTGTAAATGAATTTTACAGTGCCTTCTGTCTTATCCGACTTACCGCCGAATGTGTCATAGTCCTTGCCTAAAGCTACTGTTGCCTTCAGCTTGTCGATAAGTCCTGCAATATCGCCGTCAACAGCGTCTACTATCTTCTTGACAGCCTTCTCGTTGAACTCATCCATACCGTCGTTCAGCTCCTTAGCACCGTCCCTTAACTGCTTTACGCCGTCAATAAGAGTTGCTACACCGTCATTGAGTTTATCTGCACCGTCCTTAAGGTCGCCTGCACCGTCATGAAGCTGTAATGCACCGCTGTGAAGTGTGCCTACACCTGCAACAAGACTTGTCGTACCGTCCTTTAACTGTCCTGCGCCGCTGTCAAGCTGTGTTGCACCGTCATAGAGTGTGCCTACACCGGCTACAAGGCTTGCCGTACCGTCTTTCAGGTCGCTTGCGCCCTTGTCAAGCTGATTTACGCCTGAGATAAGCGTTGAGCCGCCGCTTGTAAGCTGCTCTGTTCCGCTCTTAAGCTGTGTAGTACCGCTGTGAAGATTTTTAGTACCGCTGTAAAGCTGTGTAGCGCCTGCCGACAGCGTCTTTGAACCGTCATATGCACTGTCAACGCCCGCCGTATACTCAGTAAGTCCTGTATAGAACTGATTGTAGGAATCAAGCTGTGCGATAAGATTCTTTATCGTTGTCTGACCTGCCTTAGCCTTTGCTACAGCTTCGTTTATCTGCTTTGTGACCTTTTCGCTTTTCATATTCTGCTCGATAAGCTGTTTCTTCTGTGCTTCAACATTTGTGCTTATCTGAGCCTTAACAGCATCTGTTGACATCTGAGCGGAAACTGCGGCTGTAACCTTAGCCTGTACGGCTTCGGGTATCTGTCCTGCCTTTACTGCCGCATTGTACTGCTCTGCGGTCATATTATAGCCTGCGGCTTTGAGAACACCCTCAAGCACCTTTGCCTGTACAGCTTTTGTAACGCCTGCTGTTATAGCGTCATTGTTCTTTTCTACCTCGGCAGTTACCGTTTTGAGTGCCGTATTGTAAGCAAGAGTGTAGACCTTATCCTTGTCAAGAGAATTTACCAGCTTGTTAAGCTCTGTCTTGTAATTGCTTATCGTCAGTTTTGAAACGGTAAGACCGGATGCCTTTATCTGTGTTTCGGCTGTGGATAACAGCGTATCGAATACCTGCTTTGCGCCTGCGTTAAGCTGTTCGCTGTTTGATGAAAGCTCGCCAAGACCTTCGTTCAGCTCTGAAGCTCCTGCGCTTACCTGTCCTGCGCCGCTCTCTACCTGAGATGCGCCGCTGTCAAGCGATGACGCACCGCTGTTAAGCTTATCTGCACCTTTGATAAGATCATTTGCACCGCCTGCCAGTGCAGATGTGCCTTCCTTCAGCTTTCCTGCACCGCTGTCAAGAGCCTCTGCACCTGTCTTCAGATCCTTGATACCGGCTACCAAAGAAACTGTGCCGTCCTTCAGCTTTACTGCGCCTACGTTCAGTTCATCCGCACCGCTCTTTAAATCGTTTGTGCCGTTTACAAGTGTGCCTGTGCCGTCATACAGAGTGCCTGCACCGTCTGCAAGCTGTTTTGTACCGTCAGCAAGCTCGCCCGATTTTTCAAACAGTGTAACAAGTCCGTCATAAAGCTGTGAAGAACCGTCTGAAAGCTGATCTACAGCGTCTGTGAATTCCTTGATGGTACCGTCAATATCGTCCATGTTGAGCTTGTCGGTATCTACCTCGTTGAACAGCTCTGTCGTACCTACCGTCATGCAGGTCATAAGCTCGAAATCCTTGACATCTGCGCTGATTTCAACGTATGAGGGGATTTCATAATCGTCCTTGTCAAGTCCTAAGTTTTCCTGCATACCGGGAAGTGCAAAGCCGAGAACCGCCGATCTGTCACCGTCATTTACCAGCTTACCGTTGGTTACCTTTACGTTCGAGAACTTCTCGTTATCAAGAACCGTACCTGTTACCATCAGGAAAGGAACGTACATCTGCATATCCTTGCCGTCAATCTTTACGATACGCTTTTCATTATTCGTATAGTCGAAGCGGATCGTTACCTTGCCGCTCTTGCCTTTTATCTCATCGGGACTGACCGTCTTGCCGTCAAGTGTATATGTAATCTTCATATCAACGGGGAGCGTCTTGTCTGTCGTACCCTGATAGTAAATGTCACTGCCTTCAGCCGCCCATTTGTAATTTTCACCGCTGTTTGTAAAACTCTCGTTGCCCTTTACATTCTTAATGTCCTTAAGCGAGGTTTCGTCCTCTATCGTGGCATTGTGTGAGCCGTTCTTCAGCCAGTCGCTGACGATGACCTTCTTTGTTGTACCGTCTGCATTTGAGATGATATATACCGTTTCTTCCTTGCCGTCCGTATCCGAGCTGCTCTTTTCGTCACTGCCTGTTTCTGTGCTGTCAGAAACGGATGACGATGTATTATTATCGTTACCGCCCTGTGCGGCGAATGCGAGAAGTCCCGAAGATGTGCCTATCATTGCGGCGGCAAGAACTATTGAAACTATCTTTATTATCTTTTTTCTTATCTCTTTCATACTGTTGTCCTTTCTCAGTTCGTCTTTTTACCGGCTTGTCTTGCTTCTTTAAAGCCGAGGCTTGTGTGGATTATAATCTTATCGAACAGCTTGAGCATAGCGGGTAATAACAGGATTACCGATACCATACTTATGATTGCGCCTCTTGCCATAAGTGCGCAAAGCGAGCTTATCATATCTACGTTTGAATAAATGCCTACACCGAATGTAGCGGCGAAGAAGCCGAGCGCACTTACTATAATTGAGGGTATTGATGACTTAAGTGCTGTATAAACCGCCTCGTTCTTGTCACTGCCCTTGTTACGTTCCTTCTTGTATCTTGTTGTCATAAGGATTGCATAGTCAACGGTTGCGCCAAGCTGGATGGTACTGATACAGATAGGTGCGATGAACGCAAGCTCTGTACCTGTGTAACACGGAATACCGAGGTTTACGAATATGGCAAACTCGATTACCGCTACAAGTATCAGCGGAAGTGAAACCGACTTGAAGGTTACCAGAATGATAAGGAAGATTGCGGCTATCGAAATTACATCGACTACCTTGAAGTCCCTGTCGGTTACTTCGATAAGGTCCTTCGTACAGGGTGCTTCACCGATAAGCATTGCCGAGCTGTCATACTTCTTTATAATATCGTTTATCTCGGTTACCTGATTGTTTACCTCGTCTGTTGCCGTTCCGTATTCACTGCCTACAAGCATAAGCTGGTACTTATCGCTCTTAAGCACATCCGAGATAGAATCCGGGATCATCTCTGAGGGAACAGCCGAGCCGATAAGCGAATCGAAGCCTACCGCAAGGTTTACACCGTCAACCTTTCCGACCTCGTCAAGCATCGCTTTTGCGTCCTTCTGCGACAGCTTTGAATCAGCGAGTATCATATGAACGTTTGACATTCCGAAATCGTCCTTCAGCTTTGTATTGGCGATAACGAAGTCCATATCCTGAGGCATCGTCTGGCTCAGATCGTAATATTTCTGTGTGTTGTTATAGCCGTAAACCGCAGGTCCTATCAGCACTGCGAATATTATAAGGAATATCCACGAACGCTTTGTGATGAATTTTGCCACCTTGTCGAACTTCGGCATAAGCTGTTTGTGTCTTGTCTTTTCGATAGCCTTATCGAATACAAGGATAAGTGACGGGAGGATAGTTACACAGCCGATAAGACCGAATACAACGCCCTTCGCCATTACGATACCGAGATCCGCACCGAGCGTAAAGCTCATAAAGCACATTGAAAGGAAGCCGGCAATTGTTGTGATAGAAGAACTTGCTACAGAAATGATACTGTTTGAAATGGCGTGTGCCATCGCACGTTCCTTATCGCCGTCAAATCTTACCTTCTGCTCGTTGTAGCTGTGCCAGAGGAATATCGAATAGTCCATCGTAACACCAAGCTGCAGTATAGCGGAAAGTGCCTTTGTTATGTAGCTTATCTCGCCTAAGAAGTAGTTACTGCCTAAGTTGTAGAGAATAGCCATACCGATACTTACGAGGAAGATTATCGGGATAAGGAAAGAATCCATAAAGAGCATCATTACCACTACAGCAAGAACTACTGCGATAGCGACATATATCGGCTCTTCCTGCTCGCAAAGGTTTTTAAGGTCTGTTACCATTGCGGACATACCCGAAACAAAGCACTGATTGTTCGTTACATCTCTTATCGTGTTGATAGCTTCCATTGTTTCATCGGCTGATGTCGATGTATCGAAGAATACCGCCATAACCGTTGAATGATCGGTGTTGAATGCGTCTTTTATCTTATCGGGAAGAATATCCATAGGTATTGAAACGTCTGCTATCGAATCATACCATATTACCGAGTCAACATGATCTACCGCTTCTATTTTTTCTTTAAGAGCGGAAACGTCCTTCGGCTCCATATCTTCCACAATTATCATACTGAATGCGCCCTTGCCGAAGTCATTCAGCAGAATGTCCTGACCCTGTATGGTTTCCATAGTGTCGGGCAGGTAATTGAGCATATCGTAATTTATTCTTGTAGCTATCATACCGAGTACCGAGGGTATCAGCAGTGCGACCGCAACTATAAGAATGATTACTCTGTGCTTTGTTATCCATTTGCCTAGCTTAATCATCTTTGTCCTCCCTGTTGCTTGTTTCTACATAGATTTTGTCATCGGCGTGTACTTCTTTTTTTATAGCCTTGACTGTGTATGCGGCAATCCATATATTTGAAATGCCGTCCGCAAGCAATGTGATACCGAGCAGAACAGTAAGCGCTACCGCACTCTCAAAGGGGTTTACGAGTAACAGTATTCCTATTCCGCCTGTAACTATTGCGCTGACAAGAATCAGCCACCAGCTCCTTACGCCGAAACGCTTTGCATCAACGGCTGTCTGTATCTTCATTATGCCGTCGATCATAAAATAAATGCCCATTATGACAGGCACCAGAGCCATTATATTACCCGGATGGATAATAACTACAAGTCCGAGCAGGATCGCTATGATACCGAATGCAAAGTCAAACTGGAACGCCAGCCCGTAGGGGTCGGCTGAAAAATATCCCGTGATTTTTACAATGCCGAATACTATAGCCGCTATTCCGAGCATATAGCATACCGCAAGCATTGAAATCTCCGGGAAAAGAATAAGTATAAGTCCTATGACCGCAATTGCGGCGCAAGTGGAAATATATGCTGCTTTTGCTCGTTTGATAAATCTCATGATTTTCAGTCCTTTCTTTTTCTTTACAGCTATATTTTAACCCGCTGTGACGCTTTATACAACGGTCAATCCTGCGCCACTGTTCAATTTTAGGGCAATCGGTACAAATTGACCGATTTTTAGGCAGATTCGACTTTTTGCCTAAAACTTGAATTTTTAACGGGAATGTTGTATAATTATAACCGTAAAATAGAAAGCAGGAGAAACCACAGGCTAAAACGGAGGTAATATGTCCGAACTTACCAAAAGAGCAATACAGGAATCGTTCAAAAAACTGCTGAGCAATCAGCCCTTAGATAAAATAACGGTAAAGAACATTACCGATGACTGCGGAGTAAACCGCAACACGTTCTATTATCATTACAGCGATATTTATCAGCTTCTCGAAGAAATCTTCCTTACGGAAGCGCAGAAATCCGTAGAAAAGATGGAGGTCGGTCAGTCGTGGGAGGAAGGACTCAAGACAGGGCTTTGCTTCGTAAAGGAGAACAAGAAGCTGATATACCATGTATATAACTCGCTTCACCGTGAAACTATAGAGCGTTATCTTTACAGCGTTTCGCTTGACTTTGCCGGCAAATTCATTGATAACGTTTCAAAGACGCTGATGCTCAGCGTTTCTGACGATGACAAGAAGTTTATCGCATCATTCTATAAATATGCAATTGTCGGCATTGTCCTTGACTGGCTTGAGGGCGGTATGAAAAGCGATCCCGACGAGCTTATTGAAAGAATGTCCAAACTGCTCAGCGGCACTCTCAAGACCGTACTTGAAAACGCCGTAAAAAAGTAACGATCGCTTTTCGCACGGTCGGCAGCATTGACAGTCGGCGGCACTTACCTTTTTTATACAATATTTATTTCGATTTTTCGACATATTTACCGTATTTCTTCTATCAATTATTGACTTCTTTGTGGAAGTATTGTATAATTGAAACGGGATACTGTGCTATTTTGTCATTAAGTATCAGAAAATGTCAGCCTGCATTTTAATGCAGACTGTTTCGATAATAGGGAGAAATTTATGAAGAAGATTATTGTAACATTTATTGCGACAATAACAGCGGCGCTTCTGCTCTGCTTTTCCGTAAGTGCATTTGACAATAACGACTACGGCGGTGGCGGCGGTTACGACTACGGAGGCGGCGACTATGGCGGCGGATATGACTACGGCGGTAACGACTACGACAGCAGCAGCTACAGCGGCGACGCCGACCCTGTTTCCGTTATAATAGGTATAGGCATCGTTGTTGTTATTATTATCATTTCGACAATCGGCGGAAACAAGAAGAAATCCTCCGGCGGCGGCACAACCCGTCCTTCATCAATGAACGGCGCAAACGTTGTACTGCCCAACAGGACCGAACAGATAGAAGGCATAATAAAGCAGAAGGATCCCAACTTCTCGGCTTCCGACCTTATCACTTTCACAAAGCAGGTATACATAGATATTGAAAATGCTTGGTGCAAGCGTGATATGACCCCCGTAAGACCGGTTATGCACGAAAACCTTTACAACACTACCTGCAAGCAGGTACAGGCGAAGATAGAACAGGGCGTTGTTTACCACTACGAGAGCATCGCTATAGATACGGCTTACCTTACCTCGTATGAGCGTGATTCGCAGTTCGAATATGTAACGGCATACCTCACCTCAAGAATGATAGATTATCAGGTGGACGAAAAGACAGGCAAGATCATAAGAGGCGACAAGACTACACGCTGGGTTCAGAAGTACAAGATGAAGTTTGTACGTTCGCTCGGTGTCGAAACAAAGACGGAAACCGGCAAGATGACCGGACACAACTGCCCCAACTGCGGCGCACCGCTTGAGATTTCTTCTTCCGGCGTATGCGAATACTGCGGCTCTGTTGTTACAACAGGTCAGTATTCATGGGTACTGACGGATTTCTCAGGTATAAGAAACGATACTGTAGACGACGGTATAAAGGGAGTATAATGTGGATATAACATCGTTCATTCTTTCAATATTAAGCTGGCTCGCTCCCCTTATAGTCATCGGTATCATCGTACTTGTCATTGTGTCGAAGGTGCGGAGCGCATCGCAGAAATATCTAGGTATGTCGCCGTCACAGGCAATGGAACTGATAAACAAGGGTGTCAAGGAGGAAGCTACCACTCCTAAGGGTATAACAGCCCTTAGTGAAATGTACGGTCCTGCCATCACCCGTGATTTCCCCGAAATAGGATACAAGGGCATGGAGGTCAAGGCAAGAAATGCAATAGTCGCAATTCTCAATGCCATAATGAACAAAAATGCCGAATCGCTTAAGGCAAGCGAATATACGCAGGATCTTATAAATAAGGTCAATAACCGTATAATCACCCTTAATGCGAACAACGAAAAAGAGATTTTCAATAATATAAAAATTCACCGTTGCGGAATCGCAAACTACCAGAACAGAAGCAAGGAAGCAACGGCAAGGTTTGAAATTTCTCTTCAGTATGAATATGCAAAGGTGTCGGAAGAAAAGGCAGACAGCGCAAAGCCTGCGCTTATGCAGACAGCGTACAGCGTAACGCTCGCTTACAAGCAGGATCTGCACGAACAGACGACAAGCATTGTATTTTCAAGCAACTGCCCCAACTGCGGCGCTCCCATTGATGCGTCTGCAAAGGGCAAGAAGTGTCCGTACTGCGGAAGCGGCATTACAGAAATTGCCGACCGTATATGGCTGGTCAACGATTTTAATTTAGTAAAATAAATTAAAAACTCAACACGAAAGGAAATATTACTATGGGACTTATTAAAGCAGCTGTAGGCGCACTCTCAGGTACTCTCGCAGATACCTGGAAAGAGGCCATTCACTGCCCTGTTATCGGCAACGATACTGTTGTTGTTAACGGCGAGAAGATGCACAACGGTAATGCAAGAAGCAGTAACGTAAAGGGAACCGACAATGTTATCAGCAACGGCTCGGCAATCATGGTTGAAGAAAACACCTGTATGCTGACACTTGACAACGGCAAGATAACAAACGTTGTTACGGAGCCCGGACGTTACATACTTGACAACTCGACAGCACCTTCAATCTTTGCAGGTCAGATAAAGGATTCGCTCAAGGATCTTATTTCAAGATTTACATACGGCGGAACACCCGCCACCGAGCAGAGAGTAATCTACATCAACCTTCAGAAACTGCCCGGAATCCCCTTCGGTACAGGAACACCCGTTCCCTATCCCGATCCCCGTTATAATACAACAGTAGAGCTGCGTTTCTACGGCACATTCGAGGTTCAGATACCCGATGCCGAGAATGCCTGCAAGTTCTACGCAGAAGTTCTCAGCAAGGGCGTAAACGCTCCTCAGGTCTACGTTAAGGACATTTTCAAGAACGAGCAGTACAAGAACGAGTTCATGCAGTCACTGATGGTAGCGTTAAACCAGCTTTCAGCAGAAGGCTACAGCTACAACCAGATCACAAGCCAGCTCAACAACCTTACCAACAAGACTAAGGACGAAACCGCTAACAACTGGGCACAGAGAGGTCTGATGCTCACAAATATCGGTCTTGGCCCTATCACGATTTCCGAAGAAACAAAAGAGCTTCTTAAGGATCGTCTTAAGGCTGATACAATGCTCGGCGGCGATGTTCAGCGTGCTATGATGACAGGTGCCGTTGCTCGTGGTATCGAAGCGGCAGGCTCAAATGAAAACGGCGCTATGATGGGCTTTATGGGTATGAATATGGCTATGAACGCAGGTAACAACGTTCTCGGCGGTATGCCTGCGGCTCCTCAGCAGACAACACCTCAGCAGCCGACTCCGGGCGGATGGAAATGCTCGTGCGGCGCTACAAACACAGGTGCATTCTGTTCTTCCTGCGGCACTAAGAAGCCTGAGGCATGGACCTGCTCATGCGGTCAGTCAAACACAGGCAAGTTCTGCGCTAACTGCGGCAAGAGCAAGGAAGGCGACGCTCCCGCTGCTCCCGCTCATTCAAGCTGGACGTGCGAATGCGGCGCTACCAACACAGGCAAGTTCTGTGCAGAATGCGGCAAGTCAAAACCTGCAGCTCCCAAGAAGTACAAGTGCGACAAGTGCGGCTGGGCACCTGCCGATCCCGAACATCCTCCGAAGTTCTGTCCCGAATGCGGCGACCCCTTCAACGAGGACGATCTGGTATAATAAACATAACAAACAAGCCTTTACCCTCCCTCACGGGAGGGTTTTGTGCGGTTTGATTAAGATAACGAGTGTAGAACAATGAATACTGCGATAAGTTTTATAAAGAAAAATACAGTTATGGTGATAGCTTTACTGGCGGCTGTTATCACATCATTTATAGTTCCGCCCGACGAGAAATATCTCGATTATTTCGATTACAAGACGCTTGCCTGCCTTTTCAGCGTACTGGCAGTTGTATGCGCCCTTAAAAACGTACAGTTCTTTTATATTCTCGCCTGCAACATAGTAAAAAAATTCCGCAATATACGGCTTTGTACAGTGGTGCTTGTATGGGTAACCTTCATAGGCTCTATGCTGATTGCAAACGATATGGCTCTGCTGACCTTTCTTCCGCTGGGATACTATGTACTGCATACCGCAGGCAAGGAGCGCTATATGGCGTTCACGTTCATAATGCAGAATATCGCCGCTAATCTCGGCGGTATGCTCACCCCCTTCGGAAATCCCCAGAACCTTTATCTTTATTCAAAGTTCAATATTCCGATAGGCGAATTTACGCTGATAATGCTTCCGCCGTTTATCCTTGCCGTTGCAATGATAACGCTATGCTGTGTTATCTTTGTAAAGCCTGAGCCGATAGAGCTTAAGTCCGCTCCCGAAAAAATCGACCGTAAACGTACAGCCGCTTATCTTTTCCTGTTCGCCATAGCTATAATTATCGTGTTCAACTTCATCCCATACTGGATAGGTATGATATTCATCACGCTGACGCTTGTCGTTATGGACAGAAAAGCGCTTGCCGCAGTTGATTATCCGCTTTTGTTCACATTCGTATTTTTCTTTATTTTTGCCGGAAATATGGCAAGGATAGATGTGATAAAGGACCTGTTTTCATCCGCCCTTCAGCTTAACCCCCTGCTTTTCAGTGTGATTTCCTGCCAGTTTATAAGCAACGTTCCTTCGGCAATACTGCTCTCACAGTTTACAAACGATTATCACAGCCTCTTGCTCGGAGTTAATATCGGCGGTGTCGGAACGCTGATAGCTTCGCTCGCAAGCCTTATAACGCTCAGCAAATACAATTCGCTCTGCCCCGGCAAGTCAGGCAGATATATAGCTGAATTTTCCGCTTTCAATTTCAGCTTTCTTATTGTACTTACTCTATTCTGTTCGTTTCTCGTCTGAGCTTATGTAGTCGATCATCAGACACTCGTCAAGCATTTCGTCTGTAAAACTGCTGTTTGCGCTTTCGCACCGTCTGATGTTATCCTCCTTCATCCACTTCTCGATGGTAGGGTATACAGGCATATTCTGCCGCCCGTGCATATCGGCCCATTTATTGAAACGTTCAATATATCGCTCAACGTTGTCTGTACCGAAGCTTTCGGTTAATTTTGCTTTGTATGCGGCGGCGGAGAGCGATTTTTTGTCGGTTTCGTCCGACAAAACGGCACTTACCTCATCAAAACTGCTCTTAACTGTGCTATCCTTATCTGAACTTTCCTTGCCTGTGCCGTCATCTGACGGGCAGATGTCAGACACTTGACTACATTTTGTTGTCACGGCTGATTTCCTCTGCTCTGCCGCTTTTTCGGGATCGAGTATATACATCCCGTCTGCACGGACATAAAGCATATCACGCTCATCTGAAAACGAGGTCTTTTTCATACGGTCAGAGCGTATGTGGTTATTTATCTTCCAGTGAGCGATTGCATATACGCCCGATTCAAACGGGATAATAAAGCCGTTTTTGCACAGTGCTTCTATATCGCTTTCACTGCACCCCGTAAGCCTGCGTACATATCCGGCGCAGTTGACAAACCCTTCATCGTCCGCATACATTGAAAGCTGAAAGTACAGCACCTGTGCCGGCAATGGCAGATCTATAAATTTGTCGCTCCATAATACCTGCTTTGAAAACATCCGCTTTTCTGCCATTTTTACATTTCCCCTTTCTTATGGCACAAAAATAATCAACAATTTGTCGATATAGGTATTATAGCACTGTTTTCTTTGCTTGTCAACCCTATGTTGCAAAATTTGTTTGTTTAAGAGGACGATTTAACGTAATGTAGACAAAAAGAAACCGCAGGCTATGCCTGCGGTCAGTTTGTAGAAAACGTATTTTGTTTAAAGTGCTTCTGCTATATCGTTCAGCTCTGACTATGATAGCAAGCTACCGATAGTTCTTTTTGTCGGATAGCACTTCTCGGGTTCGCTA
>OKRY01001276.1_pt1 | contig 20643 bp, 8 predicted proteins | sample 1601121 | NCBI WGS metagenome assembly OKRY01 (sample SAMEA3541546, study PRJEB24748) | human gut metagenome | biome: human gut; feature: human-associated habitat; material: faeces | place: China | collected 2012
CGCGCTCGAACTGGAACGGCTGCCCGATGGGAGCCTCCCCAAGCGACGGTTCCAGTTGATTTTCTCAATAAAGCCTCCCGTACTTCCTGATTCTTTTGTGACGAGAATCCTGCTGTTAGTCTGAGCAAACATTGCATAATTCAGTTCTTCGCTAAATGGACCCTGCATGCAGATAATCTGCTTTCCCTGCATGCCCGCCTTTGTTACCTGTTCAAGCACTTTTACACTCGGAAGTATCCTTGCATAAATTCTGTTTTTATCGCTTATTTTTTCAAAAAAAACAGATAATTCCTTACTTCCTGTTGAAAGAAATATATTTCCGGACATTTTTTGTGCAAAATCAGCAGCCTCATTTGTATTATCTGCAATAACAATACTATCATCTGATAACTCATTTTCATATGAATTTCTTACCAGTCTGTAATATTTATACTTTTCTTTTTCACATACTTTTCTGATAATTTCCGAGACAACTTTTGCATATGGGTGAGTTGCATCAATTACAAAATCCACACCACAAGATGACATAAACGCATACATATGTGCCTCGTCCATTCTTCCACAATGAACTTTTATACCTGAATTTTGCGGCATAACCTGTTCGCCATATTCAGTTGCAACACTGACAGTTACATCATATCCGGCATCTGCAAGCATCTCTGTCACAGTACCTGTTCCACATCCCAGCTCCAGAACCTTCATTCCCGGCTTTAATTCCAGTTGTTCGAAAATCCATGGAAACCATCCTTTCGTATTCTTTGAATACAGACTGTGTAGGTTAATTCTTGCGGAAATGTTTGACGCATCCTGATACTGGTTCTTCATACTCTTCTCCATCCCCGTCAGATGGATTAGATTCAGCATCTGGCTCCAGTCGATGGAATGTTCTTTCTGTATCAGATCCGACGTATCCTGAATTGCCTGTTCCACCAGCTGCATCTGTTCGATGCGGTCACGGACTAATTTCAACTGAATGTTAAGAGAATTGAGCATGAAGTGATAGTCTGCATCATCGATCGTCATATCACGGATATCGTCCAGCGAAAATCCCAGATATTTCAAAAGTAATATCTGCTGCAGTCTCAACGCATCACCCAGCACAGTTATATTTTTCAGTGCCTCTGTTTCCACACCAGCAGAATTGCCCAAAACTTTTTCATGGTTTTCTCCTTTTCGTTGTCGTTTTTCATTCATTGGGAAACGTTTTGCGGGGATTACCGGGGTTGCCTACGTCGGGAGGTCTCCTGACGTATAGCTGCTATGCTTTATTCATTCCTCCTCCCGTCGTTTTCTTCCCCATGTTTATACAAGGGCTTTCGCCCGCGTATACGGATTGAGAATCCCCCGGAAGGGGGGCTGCCGACTGCTCAGCAGCCTTCCCTCCGGCGTTTGATTTCCTGCCCCAGCAGCAATGCCGCCGCTGCCATCAGCAGCAGACCGCCCGCCGTGTACGGCAGTGTGCCGATGCCGCCCGTCTCGGGCAGCGTGTAGGTAATGGGTGTGTTCGTAATCTGGAAGACGCGATTTTCGCTGTTCGCGGGAATCGGCGCGGTGTTCGTGGCGTTCGTGTCGTCCGTCACCAGCTGCCAGCCGCTGCCCACCGGGGTCTTCTCGACGACGTAGTAGCGGTAGATGTTGCCACCCGCGTCATACGCCGGGAGATTGTACCACTTGTAGCCCCACCAGATGTTCTTGCTGCCTTCCGGCGCGGTGTATTCAACCACTTCGCCAAACTGCCAGCCATCCAGATTCTTCGTGACGACCTTCCCCGCTTCCGCGTCCCAGCCAAGGGTAACGGTCGCGATGATCTTGTCGCCGTCCGCCGCCGCTTCCGCGGTGGTCTGCTTGAGCGTCAGCGTGATGTCCGGGAGGTTCGCGGGATTCAGCGTGAACTGATTGTCCAGCGACGTCCAGACCTTGCGGGCGCTGATGTCGGTCAGGGTGTTGGTGACGGTGAGTGTCTTGACGTTCAGGTTGATTTCCGGCCGTTCGCCGTTCGTCGGGGCAGAAGCCGAATGAACTTCGTTGCCTTCCGCGTCCACTTCCTTGACGTAGTAGTACCATTCGCCGCTTGCGCCTGTATCCTTGTCGAACCAGTAGCGCGGCAGGCGGGTCAGCGTCAGCGTTGCGGCGTCGGTCGGCGTATTCGTGCCGACCGTCAGCTTCACGGTGCCATCCGGCAAGAGCGTCGCGTCCATGTTCGCTTCCAGCGCGCCCAGCAAGGGCGTGTAGCGTTCGTGTTGGGAAAGACCAGCGCCGTCACGCTTTTCGCGCCAGATTTGCAGGTACACGACGGTATTGCGAACATTCAGCGGCAGTTCACTCGCGCTGCCTGCGGGGAAATACGCCTGCTTGAACTGTTTGGTGATTTTCAGCTTCGTCGGCGTGTTGGTAATTGTGCCGATTTCGTTGAAGCCCAGCTCCAGCTTGCCGTCCGGCAGGTTGTTCAGGTAGCCCGCCAGCTCCACTTCGCGGATGATGAAGGACGCACTGCCGTAGCCCGGCAGATTCCGGATGGTCACGCGCCACGGTTCATCCGCCTTCGCCAGCCCCGACACATGCAGGTAGGGCGCGCCGTTAATCTGCACCAGCTCCGCCGTGAGCGAACTCGGCGTGCAGATAACGTTCGTCAGGCTGAAGTAGCTCTTTTCCAGCAGGTTTTCCGTTTTCCACTGCGTGGAGTAGACTTCCTGATACTTCATCATGACTTCAAGGTAGATGTCCTGCATCATGCCCTCTTCGCCGAACGTGTCCGCATCCGCCCATTGCTTGACAATGTTGATGGCTTTCGGTACGTTGGTGATGGTCACGTCGCTTTCCGTCGTGTCTTTGAACATGAGGTACAGGAACGACCCGACGATTTCGCCGCCTTCGGAGGTAATCACCGGCGTGTAGCGGTCCAGCGTGTCGTTGCCGACGCTCGTGTTTTCGAGGATGTAATAGCGGTACTTGCGCAGGCTGCCGTCGGGATTGAGGGTCGTGTCGTACAACGGCAGGTTGTCGATGGTCAGCTTCCAGCCGTTTTCCGCCGACAGGACGTAATTCTGGTGGAAGGGGTCATAGCACCAGTCGTAGTGCACCACGCCGTCCGAATCCGTCCAGTTTTCGCCCCAGACGTTGCGGAAGAGCGAAATCGACACGTTCTGGATGCCCAGCGGGTTCTGCGCGCCGTCGTACGCGGGTTCAGCAGCCCACTTCTTCTCGATGTTGATTTTGCCGGTCTGCACGTTGGTGATGGTCGCGCTTGCGTCCGCGATGGTGACTAAGAAGCTTCCTTCCATTTGTGACGAAGAGGCTTTGAACGCATCCTTTGCCTTGATTGGCTCGCCAGCCGAATTGAGTTCAAGGACGTCGCCCACTTCTTTCGGCCAGTTCTCCGAGAAGCTGTAAACAGGCATCGTACCGTTCACAGGGGCTTCCGTCAGCTCATAGGTGTAAACATACGCCGTGTGAATAGAGCCGTCCGGATTATACTCAACAGAGTACGCTTGCAGCGGTCGCGTTGTCGTCCAGTTTCCATTCGCATCCGGCATTATTTCAACGGTACTCGGATTGGGGTCGTAAGTTATCCACCCTTTTGTTTTATCCCATGAATGCGTTGTCTCAGTCAAGTTGAGCGTAACCTTTTCCGGCTTCTCGTTGACATTGACCCATTCTTTCGTCAAATTGAGGTTGAGATTTCCCACTTCATACCCCGGCAGGTTCTTCGCGTGGATGTTCGCCGTTCCGCCGTCCGCAGGCTGGTTCACCGCACCGGTTGTTTTCTTGACAAGCGTAGCGTCGCCTGTGTAGCTCACCTGATACAGATACGGGTTTAGCGCACCATTAATCGTTTCGTACCCCTCTACGATGTAATAGTAGTACGGCTTCTTCTGCGCTTCGCCGTTCTCGTTCACCGTGAAGTAGTACTTCGGCAGGTTGTTGAACTCCCAGACCGGTTCTTCGCCGCCCTCCGTCCAGTTTTTCGTGACGTAGGTATACTGCTGATCAGCCGTCTTGATGGGATTGCCATTTCTGTCAAAGGTGAGCTGCTTCTTCGCCTGAATCAAGCAGAACGTCAGCTCATCCCTGTCGCGGAAGCGCGCCCAAGTCTTGTCCACCTTGACGTTGAACTGCTCGACGTAGTAGTTCTTTTCGGTCACTTCCGGGAGCGTGTCCGTCAGCGGCTGGCGGTAAACCTCCTTGATGTCCTTCAAGTCAGCCGTGAAGTAGTCCTCCGGCTTCTGCGGGAAGTCCGCAGGCAGATGCTGCGTGCCGAAGTAGCCGTCAATCGTCGCCTCCGACACTTTGTAGGTGTACGCCCACGCGGATTTCACCGTGCCGTCGGCGTTGTATTGCGCATAAACCGACTGCGTTTCGTTCCATTCTGCCCAAAGCGCTGTATACGTTGCTGTGGTGTCCAGCTCGATTGTCTTTGTGGCGGGCGTTTCCGCTGTCCAGCCCGTATCCGGGGCATAGACATGGCGGGTGCGCGTCACGGTAATCTGCGCCTTCGTGCCTTCCGGCGTGGGCTTGTCCGCGGGATTGCCGGAAGCGTCCAGCCACTGCTTCGCCACGTTGAAGCGGTACAGACCTTCCTTCTCGCTCGTCAGCTTGTTGTTCGTCACGGTGACGTTGGTGCTGGTGTTCGCATCGCCCTCCGTCGTCACGAAACCGTCCGCCGGGCTATAGCTGACGCTGAACGGGAGGGTGGCTTCGTTTTGGTACTTGACCTCCTCCACCTTGTAGCGGTAGCTTTGCCTGATGGGCTGATTCTGCTCGTCGAAGCCCGTCACAGCGTACTTCGGGAAAGTGCCGAACACGACCTTGCTCGTGTTCAGGCTGCTGATGCTCATGACCCTCGTGACCGCTTGGAAGCTGTCGTCCGCGACCCACGCGCCGTTCTCCTGCTTTTCGCGGGTCAGGCGGAAGGTCAGCGTATCCTGCATGTTTTCAGGCTTCGCGCCTTCACCCCAGCGCTTCTCGGCTTCGATGGTCAGCTTCGCGATCTCGTAGTTCCGCAGCGTCGCCGTGCCGCGTGCGTTCTGCGCGTCCGCCTTCGGATTGGCGGGATTCGCGTCCGTGAAGTACTCGCTCGGGTGCTGCGGGAGACCGCTGTATGCCAGCTGGCAGTAGAAGCCGCTCGGCACGTTCAGTTCCCGGAGGCTGTAGGTGTAGGCGTGGGCGTTTTGGACAACGCCGTTTTCCATGGCGACCGTGTAGGTTTCCAGCCCCTCGAACTTGGCGCTCCATTTGTTCGCTTCTGCCAGCGTGACCGTGTCGCGGCGTTCCGTGCTGCCCATCGTCCACGCGCCGTTGACGTAATCCCAGCGCGTCTTGTAGAGCGCGACCTGTACGCCGCCAAATTCCTCGGTAATCGTGTGCTTTGTGCCATCCGGCGCGTACCATTCCTTGGACAAGTCGATGCTGATTTCGCCGTACTTGTCCTCCGGGCGGTAGACGTTGGTCAGCGTCGCCGTGACCGTGCCGGTGGTTTTGCTGGCGTTCGGGTCGATGGTGTAGGTGATGCCGGATGTGGTGTAGCTCGGCACTTTGCCCTCGACGATGTAGTAAATGTAGTAGAGCTTGTTGCCGTTCGCGTCCGCGCCGGTGGATTCCAGCTGCGACCACTGGGTGTGCCAGCCGTTCGCTGCCGTCAGCGTAGCCTCGCGACCACCGTAAGCGTCGTCCGGGTGCTGGCGAATTTTTGCCCACTGCGCATCGGTGAACTGCGTGACCTGCGTCGGCACTTCGTCAACCGGTGTGCCTTCCGGGGTCATCGTGATGCTCACGCTGTCATCATACCCATAGTCTGTCGACCATTGATTATTCCAGCTTTGCCACCACTGTACACTGAAAGTTACCTTTTTCTGATACGCCATCGTTGTAGTGTAAACGAACTGTTTCTTCGACGTATCCTGCGGCTGCAAAACGATTTGTTTTCCGTCTACGCGAGCCACAATACGCCCGGTGTCACCAAGTCCGTTACCCGACAGGTTCAGCGTTACCGTAACCTCCTGATTTTCCGGGAACTGCCGTGCAATCGACGCGCTGCTGTTACCCTTCATTTCCGCAGACAGGATAAATTGCGGATTCTGCGTTGCACCCGTGTTCAGCACGTCGGTATACTGTTCCTGCGTCAGCACATAGCGGCGAAGCATCACGAGGACGCTGGCAGGGCGCGCATTCTCATGGGCGTCGTCGCCAGCCCAGTTCTTCTGCACCTCCATGTCGTGGCGGTCCTTGCTGTTCTTCACCTGAATGTTGATGCTCGCAGAGCCGTTGATGGTGTGCGGGCCATCCACCACGCCTTTGATGCCAGAAGCAGTCATGAGCTCCTGCAGCCGACTCTTCGAAATCGTGCCGAAGTTGCCATTGTTGAGACCGTCCGGGTATCTCTCCGGATGTGCTTCGGTATCGTCCGCTCTCGGAACGATGTGGAAGACGACCAGCGGGCGATCCTCCAGCACGAGGTGGTACGGCTCGACTGCATCCGTTTCCGCCAGCATGTACGCGACGTTCGGGTCGAGGGGACGCTCGTTCAGCTTCTCCGAATTGTATTGGTAAGTAATCATACCGTTTTGATCCGTGTAGACCTTACCATTTTCGCCGCCAACCGCCTCGAACTTGTTGGTTGCCGTGTTCCATGCGTAGAGGGTGAACTCCGTTCCCGGCAGCAGCAGCGAGGTGTTCGCGCTGTCCACCTTGCGGATGACCAGATTGTTGTGGATGTAGCCGCCGCCCTGACTGAAGTAGTCGTTATTGCTGTTGTTCAGTTCGGTACTTGAGCTGTCTTTTCCTTCAAGGTTTGCGTGGTTTCTCAACGCCGGACTGATGCCCTTGTGGTTCACGTCGTTGAAGTTGTACTCGTTCGTCACCTCAGGCGGCAGCAGAATGTTCTCCTGCGCCGTGTATTCCAGAATCAGCGCCTTGCCGTCCGGAACGGTGACGGTTATGTTCAGCTTACGCGTACGTACCGTCGATCCGCTAAAGCTCGGCGTTCCCTGCGCAGGATACTGGTAGGTTTTATTCCCTTCCTCCGTTTCCGTGAACTCCATCTTCCAGAGATACTTCTCTATCTCTGCGCCGCGCACCAAATGTCCCTTGCCGTTTTCATCAACGTTCAGAATCGGATTGCCGTTTTCATCCTTCAGCGCCTCGTAGAGCCTGAAGGAGCCTTCATCCAGCGTGACGTCTCGCAGATAGATATAATTATTCGGCCAGTTATCGCACCAACCAACAACGTCATACGACAGCGTATCTGTCAGCGTGAGGGTGCTGGAGCTTGGGCTTAGCTCCGCGCCTGCCTGGTTGATGTCGATGGTGTAGGTGATTCGCGCCTGCTGGTCGCCGCCCTTGACGCTGTAGCCCTTCTGGACGTTGATCGGCTTGACCGTCTCTTCCTCGTAGGTCAGCTCGGTCTTCTGCTCCTTGTGATAGAGCGCAGCGTCGTATCTCACGTCCAGCTGGTTGTTCAGCACGCCCAGCGCCAAACTGCCGTTCACCGCGGTTGCCAGGAAGTCGTCGGCAATCTTGCAGTGAACCTTGACGGTCATATCCGCCTTGCCGTTGAGGATCGTTTCCGAACCGCCGGTATTCTCATTCGGCTTCATGGAGATGTTGATTCTCTGCTGCTGCTGTGCGCCTTCGCCCACCGTCGTCAAATCAGCCTTGATGGAAATGCACTGCTCGCCCCACTCGTTGCTGACCTCATAGCCATTCGGAATCGTACCGGCATTGTCCAGCTTCTTATTGACAACGGTCATCTTCGTGCTGTCCGTTTCGCTAAGAATCAGCCTCGATCTGCCGTATTCGATGTAATCCACCACAATGTGCGGCGGGAGCGTTTCGGTCAGGGTGATTTCGTCGTGCGCCACGCCATCATTGCGCAGGAGGATGGTCCAGTACAGCTCGTTCTCATGGATGATCTGCCCGTTCAAATCGCCAACGCCATGGTTGCCGAATTTCTTCTCCACCAGGTCGTTCGGGGCGGCCTTGTACCACGCGTCTCCGTTTTTGCCCGCGTTAACAGCCGTGTTCTTGAAGTCAACCCAGCCAGTGCGGGATTTTTCCAGATAGATGGTCGTCTGGTACGGGAGCGTAACGCTTGTCGTCGCGTTCACATCCGTATTGGCGTCGTTCAGCACAACGCCTTCGCCCGTCGTTTCAAACCGGAAACCATAGTAGTAGCCTTCCGTCAGCGTCGTTTCCGCAGACACCACCATCGTGCCTTCATTTTTGCCCTGACTGTCGCAGGTCAGCAGCGTAATGGTGTACGGCACATTCTGCGCATCATGCTTTTTCACAACATCGAGGTTTTTGATGGCGTTGAGCAACGTCTGCGCCTGAGCCGCCGTCATGTAGTGCTGCATGATTTCTGTTCCGTTTTTCCATTCCACCTTCTTGTCAAGCGTATCGCCGAAGTTCAGCTTATACTGAACATCCTTCGTCGCCGGGAAGGTGTACGTCGCGTTCCACGCTACCGGATACAGACCATCGGTGTATTCGCCGTTCTTCGTCGGATCCGCCGACATACTCGCGTCAACCGACTTCACCACATTGTAACGCGTGTCCTGCCCTACGGTCACGGTGCTTGTCTTTTGTTCGCCGTCGAATTCCGCCGTGTTCGTAACCTGTTGATTCTGCGCGGTTGCTTCCACCGGCGTTTTGTATTGGATTACGATCTTAGCTGTGGTGTCCTTGAATTTCAGCTGCGGTTTGCCGTCCACGCCGGTTTCCACGGTAAAGTAATCCGTGTAGTTTTCAGCGGTGATAGGCGTGTTATTCGCCGTGATTTGCGACACATAGCCCTTGCCGTCCGTCTTCGAAAACAGCAGACTGCCGTTTTCGTCCACAAGCTGGTCGAACATCGTGTCCGTCAGCGTCTTATCCTTGATATTGAAACGGTTTTCGTTGACGGTGAGCGTCCACTGAATGCAACCCTCATTGCTGTTGTACCAGCTGCTCTTTTGCAGCTTTTTAATCTGAACGTCAGTAGGGTTGCTGTTAGAGGAATTCTGGGAATGGTCCCACTTTCCGCCACTCTGCGCAGTGAAAGTATTTGTCAGCTGATCGTATTCACCGGTCATTCCGTCCTTGTCGAACGTGTATTCATACTTGATTTCGTATGTTTCATTTGCCGAAAGCGGCGGCAGCACATAGTCCGTCGTCATGGTATGGACCTTGCCGCTTTCGTCTGTCGTGTTCGCATAAACGTAATGAATGTGCGTTCCCGTCGTACCGCAGGCGCATGTACCGTCCGTCTTGATTTCTGTCGAAGCAGAGTCAACAGCGGGCACCTGACTCCAGTTAGAGTGTATTTTAACCTCCGTGACGGTCATGTTTGTCAGGGCAAGTTGCTTATTCACCGCCGTCATGACGTCTTGAGCAGTCGCGTTCTTGCCGTTCGTGCCCTTTGTGGATTCGATTTTGACGGTATACTCAATCGTTCCTTTTTCCCAGTTGACATTAGCCCCGCTTTTCCAAGTTCTCAAATCGCTGAGGAGGGAGTTGTTGCCCCTGTCGATGTCCTCCCACTTCACGGTAGTCGATGCGCCACCGAACTTGATGGTCAGGTCGTCGTTGCCCAGATTCTCAACATCATCCTTGCGAATTTCGGCGCTCATCTTCATGGTGCCGGTGCGGTCGTCATGGCTGGGGTTGTTCCGGACAAAGTCCATATACTCGTCGGTGAACCACATTTCAACGTTATTCGTTTCGGGATTGTACTGGAACTTAAACGCCGGCTTTTCATTGCTGAATTTGGCGTCCGTGCCCGACCAGACAGAAGTGCTGTCCGTTTTGATATGCGTATTCTCTGCCGGAATAATAATCTTGTTGCCTTCGCCATGGCGCAGAATAGCTTCATCCGAAATCTTGAAGCCCGCTGCGAAGCTATAGTTGTACGCATTAGCATTTTCCGGAAGTGTGATGTTCGATACCGTAATATTGGTAATCTGCATGCCGCTCTCGCTGACGGCAGGCGGTTCGTTCGCCATCATCAGGAAGCCCGGGTCGAGTTCAAGCGACGGCATCATCATGTCGTCCGGCTTCGCGGCATCAGCGTTCATCGACGGAATCACCGTAAGCGCAGGTGTCGGGGACGGCTCGTCCATCGGGGCAGCAGTTTCGGCGGCGTTTTCCGTCGGCGTGGGCGTTACAGGCGGCACAAGCGTCGGTTCTTCCGTAGGCGCGGGCGTTGCCGTGGGTGCTTCCGTCGGCTCAGCCGTCACTTCGGGAGCTGCCGTCGGCTCAGCTGTCGCTTCGGGGGCTGCCGTCGGCTCAACCGTCACTTCGGGGGCTGCCGTCGGCTCAGCCGTCGCTTCGGGGGCTGCCGTCGGTTCAGTCGTCGCTTCGGGAGCTGTCGTCGGCTCAGCCGTCACTTCGGGAGCTGCCGTCGGCTCAGCTGTCACTTCGGGCGCTGCCGTCGGCTCAGCCGTCACTTCGGGGGCTGCCGTCGGCTCAGCCGTCACTTCGGGAGCTGTCGTCGGCTCAGCCGTCACTTCGGGAGCTGCCGTCGCATTGGGGTTCGGGGTCGGGTCATAGTAACAATCAGCCGTGTGCTGGTGTTCTTCCTTGCCGCAAATGTAGTGGCGTTCATAGCAGTCCGCCGTGTGATGATGGCCGGAATCCTCCGCCGTCACCGTCACAATGCATTCATTCGTATGCTGATGCCGCAGCACCTGAATATAACCACAGGTATAGTAACCGGTTTTCGCATCGACGCAGGACGCGGAATGCGTGTGCACTTTCGCCGGGTCAGGATAGAGCTTGCACTTCAAGTCGCCGCGCACCATCTCGTAGCAAGAATCATCATGCGTGTGTGCGCCTTCGCCCTCAAACAGACCGCAAGTCGGTTCTTCCGTCGTCGGATAGCAGGCATCCGTATGGTGATGCGCGCCCTCGCCTTCCGTCAGGCCGCAGGTGTACGTCCGGGTCACTTCGTAGCAGCTGTCATCATGGACATGCGGCATATCGGAGTTCGTCGCAACGTCCTCGGTGCAAATCAGCGTGCGTGTTTCCGTCACGCAATCCGCCGTGTGCTGGTGGCCTTCGCTCTCAAACAGACCGCAAGTCGGTTCTTTCGCCCGATAGCACGCATCCGTGTGGATGTGCCCCTCGCTTTCCGGCAGCGTGCAGATCAGCTGTTTCTCCCAATTGTAGCAGGCATCCGTGTGCTTGTGCATCGGATGCTCCTCCAGCGTGCAGATAAGAACGCCGTTGCTGTCGTAGCACTTTTCGTCATGCTCGTGGATGTAGCCATCCCAGTAGCCGCAGCTGAGTTCGCCCTGCGCATTGTAGCAATCGGAGGAATGGTGGTGCGGTTCAAAGCTGCAGCGCATAATATCGGTAAAGACTGTCTCCGCCTCGCGCTCGGAAATCAGGCAGGTCAGCTCGTCCACATAGCAGTCCGCCGTGTGGGTATGCTCCTCCAGCCCGCAGTACGTTTCCGCCGCCATCGTCAGGCCCGGCATCATCAGCACATAAGACGTGCAGATGGCGACAACGAGTGCCAGCGCCGTGACCGTCTTAAGCAGACGCATCCGACGCTTCCGCTGCGCAACGTATTTTTCTGCTAATTCCATGAGTTTGCGGTTCATGTCAGCATCCTCCGATTCTGGAACCTGTGTTCCTCTTCTTGCTGTATTGTACTTACGTTATTGCAGGAATCCAATGCGGTTCAGCGGCCAAATGCGGAGCGTTACGCGCCCCATAATCTGCTCTTCGGACACTGGGCCGACCAGTGTGCTTCGGCTGTCGCGCGAGGTGGAGCGGTGATCACCCAGAACAAAATACCGCCCATCCGGCACTTGGTACGGCAGCGTGATGGAGCAGTCGCCCAGCGCGCGGTCGGTGATGTACGGCTCATCAAGCAGTTCGCCATTGATGTAGACGTTGCCGCTTCCGTCGATGTTGACCCACTCGCCCGGCAGGCCGATAACGCGCTTAATCAGCACCTTATTGTTGTAGTAAAAAGCGATAATATCGCCGCGCTGCGGATTTGACCCGCGCACGACCATTGTGATTTCGCCCTGCCCGACCACCGGCGTCATTGACGTGCCGGTGATTTGCAGGATGGGCATGACCATGGTTGCAATCAGCACCGCGACTGCCGCCACCACCAGCAGCGTATAAAGCGTGCTGCGCAGGGCGCGGTTGTAGCTGTGCTTGCGCTTTTCATGCTTCAGTTCCGTTTCCAATTGTGCGGATGTGGGGTTCATTTGCCGCAGTAAGTGGGCGCGTTCCGCCGCTTCCTGCGTGTCGTTAAGCAATTGTTTGCCCGTTTTCTGCTGATTCTTGTCTTCTGACACCTGCGCGCCCTCCCTTCTGCCATGTTTCTTTACTGCTGATTGGCGGCTTTCTTTGCGCGCGCGAGGATTTCCTGCGCTTGGCTTTCTGCCGCGCTGATTTTCTCCTGACACAGCCGCTCAACATTCTGCTGATACTGTTCCGCGGCCTTCTGCGCCGCCTCAAACACGCCGTTTAACTTCAGCGATGCCTCCGCAATCGAGCCGCACGTTTCCAGCTGCAGCTGCTGACTTTGCAGCGCCGCTTCTGCTGCATTCAGCCGCTGCTCCAGTGCCTCAAATTCCCGTGCCTGTTCCAGCAGCAGTTCCAGCAGCTCCGCGCGTCCCAGCTTCCGCAGTTCCTTCTCTGTCACAGTTCACGTCTCCTTCACATGTAACACATTCATCGTTTCTCGATATGCAATTCGCCAAATTCCCGGCAAATCACAGTTCAAGTTCTTACATGGTTTATTATACCATCAAATCTTCAACTGTCAAGACGGAAAAATAACAGTCATTATGCTCAAACGGTGCATTTTTGTGTATTTCGTCGCACTTTCGTGTGTCAATTTTGTCATTTTCGTACGTTAACAGTCTGTTAGTTTCCTGAGTATTGTAATTTTAATGTTAAAACTATCGTTACAGGAATGTTTTTGCTCTGTTGCCCTCCTCGATTTTTCGGAATTTTCGTTCAGCGCGTGCAAATTTTCGACCGCTTTTTTCTTTGTTTCCACGCCATTCGTTCGTCTTTTTCAATGTAACATTCCAGACTTGGCAAACAAAAAACAGCATAATATTGTTGATTCGCGAAAAAAGCAGGAGCAACCCGCAAATCGTGCTGCTCCTGCCAAATATTCTGTTACCCATTCGGGTTTGCGCTGTCGTCATCCTGGCGATACTGATCTGTACGGCGACGATGGCGCGGCGCTTCCTCTGCCGATTTCGCCACCGGGCGCGCATACGGATTCTCCATCGTCGTCGTGCTCTTCGGTGCGGCAGTGGACGGGGTCTCCTGCGGCTTCGTCAGGGGCTGAATCGGCGTACGATAACCGACTTGCGGTCGGTTCTGCACATCCTGCGTCTGCGGAACAGGCGTCGCCGGACGCACCTGCACAGGCGAAACGCCATTGCTCGTCTGCGGACGCTGCTGGGGATTCGCATACGCGCCGGTGCGCATCTGCTGCGGCTGACCCGCCTGACGCGCAACCGGACGATCCGCATTGCGCGCTGCCTGTGCGCGGCGCTGCGCCGCCTTCATGGCAACTTCACGCTGTTTCTTCTGGTATTGCATGAAGGCGAATCCGCCGCCGCCCAGCAGCAGCACGACCGCAATCACGATGAAGATAACCAGCCCGCTGTTGCCGCTCTCGTTCACCACAGGGTACGTCGCGGCTGCGGTGGGCAGCGGTTCGAGCGTCGGTGTGGGCGAAGCGGAAGGCGTCGGCGTGGCGGTTTCCTGCGTAGGGGCAGTTGTAGGCGAAGTCAGCGGGCCGGGCGTTGAAAAGCCTTGCCACGGCACATAGCTGACCGTTGCACCGCTGCCCTTCCAGTCGTTGATGGTCTTGTCTTCTTCCGGAATCAGACCGCTGGTCGGTTTTGCAGTAGCATTCCCCGTCGTGTTATTCTGGATGCCCTGAATGTACTCGCTGCTTTGCAGGAACTCTTCCAGCTCCTCCACCGTCATCCAATGGAAGTATTTTCCGTTGACGTAACCTTCTTGGTCATTGTAGCGGATGTGATACCACGTTTCGCCGTCCGTTCCAGTCGTTGTGCCGAGGACAAAGCAGAACGCGTAGTTGTACAGCTTTCTGATACGGCTCGCGTTCATGCTGGGCTGCTGGCGGAAGTTGACCGAGGTCGTCGTGGTCACATAGCCGTAGCTGGAGTAGTTCGTCGGGTCGTAGGGCTGGGGGGTTGTGACAAGCGTAGGTGCGGGCGTGGCGTTCAGGTTGTTCAGGTATGTCTCGATTTCCGCCTGCGTCATGAAGCGGAGCATGTCATAGCGCACATAGCCCCACTGCCCATTATACTGCACGCGGTGCCACGGCATACTGCCCAGATAATCCTGGCCGGAGACGTAGACAACTTCGCCCTGCATCAGGTACGCCTCAATCGCGCTGAAGTCGCCCGCCATCTGCCGCAGCGGCACGTTGTTGCCCACGGCGTAGGCGTAGCCCATCTCCTGTGCAGGAACAGGCGTCAGGTACGGCGTGGGGCTGGGCGTGGGCGTGCTGCGGGACTGATTCCACTGCTGAATGTACACCTGCGCCTGCGCGTCGGTGACGTAGCGGAGGTTCGCGTCCGGCACATAACCAGACGTCCCTTCCAGCGTGGTCACAATGTCCCACGTTTCGCCTGCCGTGTTCAGCTGGCTATTCACATACACCAGCACATTCGCCTGCAGCGTCGCCATAACGTAGTTGCCCGTGCCGATGCCGGTGCGCATTTCGGTTTCGCGCGTGGTGACGGCATAGCCCTCGTACGGCACAGCGGTCGGCGTCGGAGCCTCAGTCGGGGTCTGCGTCGGCGCGGCGGTCGCCACCTGACGATACCAGAAGGCAATATCCGCCGCATCCATGCTCAGCGTGCCATCTTGGAAAACAGTCAGGGTGATTTGCTCGCTGCCGGGAATCAGCTCATAGCCATCCCGCAAATTCGTCGGCATCGGGCGCAGGGTGTATGTGCCGGGCGCGAGCGTCATCGACTGCGCGTTCGCCACCGGGCTGCCGTAGCTGTCCAGATACTGGATGATGATGGTCGCGTTCTGTGGCGCGGCAGTCGGGGTTGCCGTCGGCACTTCCGTTGGAATTTCGGTCGGAATCGCCGTCGGGGTCTCGGTCGGAACCGGCGTGTTGGTCGGAATCGGCGTTGCCGTCGGCACAGGTGTTGCGCCGGTGGATGCGGCATACGCGTCGCTTTCCGCCTGCGTCATGATGGTCAGGAATTCGCTCATGATGTAGCCGCTCTGTCCGTCCACCATGACGACGCTCCACCGTTCGCCCTTGTCATTCAGCATTTCGTTGACGACGTAGACGTTCGAGCCATTCGCCAAGCGCTTGATGACCGTGTTGCTCTTGCTGGTCGAGGGCTCACTGCGGAACGCCACCTTATTGCCGTTGATGGTCGCGTAGCGGTTGACCGGCTGCCCGACGGGAATCGGCGCTTCAGTGGGCGCAGTGGTCGGCGTTTCGGTCGGGATCGGCGTATTCGTGGGCGCTTCGGTCACGGGAACATCCGTCGCAGCGCTTTGAACCGGGCGATAGTAGAACGCAAGGTCTTCCGCCGTCGCTTCGTCGCCGTTGATGGCAATGGTGCCGTCCGCGTAAATCGTCAGGTCGAACGACGTCCAGCTGCTTTCAAGCTCGTAGCCGGGAATGCTGTCATACGCGGGCGTAACGTGGTACGTTCCCGGCATCAGCTCCGCCACGCTTGCGTCGGCAATCTCCTCGCCAAGCGTGTTGTAGTAGCGGATGGTGACGGTCACGAACTGCTGCGCGGGCGCAGGGGTATCGGTCGGCGCTTCGGTCGCCGGAACGTCGGTCGCAGGCACGTCCGTCGCGGGTGCAGGCGTGTCCGTCGGCGCTTCCGTCGCGGGAACATCCGTCGGGGTCTGCACCGGGTGGTAGTAGAATCCGACCGCATCCGCCGGAATTTCTTCGCCGTCCATGTACAGCGTGCCGTTCGCATCCACCGTCAGGTCAAACTGCGTCAGGGTGCTGTCCAGCTCGTAACCGGGGATTTCGCGCTCCGGAATCATCGGATACGTCCCCGGCAGCAGTTCCTTCACCACCGGGTCGGCAATTTCCACGCCGCTCATGTCGAAGTAGTGAATCGCCACCGGCATCGTCTGCGGGGCGGGCGTGTCCGTCGGCGCGGGGGTATCGGTCGGCGCTTCGGTTGCGGGTGCTTCCGTCGTGGGAATATAATAGTAGAAATACACCTCGCTCGGCGTCGCGATACCGCCGGAAACGTTCACTTCCACCGTGCTTTCCGTGCCGGGCATCGGCACATAGCCGTCCGCCATGCCCTGCGGATTCGCCGTCACAAGGTGCGTCCCCTCGCCCAGCGTCAGCGTGTCGTCCATCGCAACAGGCTCGCCCTCGGAATTGAGGTAATGCACGGGCACGTTCACTTCGGTCGGCTGCGGGTCGGCATAGAAGAAGGACACACTCGCCAAGTCGGTCGTGCCATCGGAATAGAGCGTGACCGTCTGCGGATTTTCGCTGATGAGGTCGTACCCGCCCACGCGGTCGCTGGCGGTATAGATGTAGTTCACGCCCTCGGTCAGCGTCTGCGACTGCTGATCCAGCAGCGTGCCGTTCTCGTGATAGTAGAACACGTCGATGTTGGATGTTACCGGCTGCGGCGTGGCATAGTGGAACACAACGGGATTCACGCTCGCCGTGCCGCCGTTGTCCACCCACACATGCACCGTGTCCTCGCCGACAAGCTGATACCCAGCAGTCATCGCGCTATTGGCGGTGACATAGTTGTCGCCCTGATTCAGCGTCACATACTGCGTATCCAGAATCGTGCCGTTGTCATCCAGCTGATACAGCACGGTCACTTCCGCCTGAATGACGGGCGGCTCGGTCGGGGCTTCGGTGGGCACTTCCGTCGGCGCTTCGGTCGGCTGCTCCGGCACGGCGTAGACAAAGCGCACCTCGCTCGGCGACGCATTGCCCATGCTGTCCACAAACACATCCACCACGCCGGACGCGGGTTTGACAAGCAGATAATCCCACGGCACAACGCTGGAATTGGCGTACACTTGGGTAGTCGCGTTCGTCAGGCAGCTTGCGTACTGGAAATCCAGCTGCTGGCCATCCTCCGTCACATAGTACACCGGCACGTTGACACTCTCCTGCGCGGGCGTTTCGGGCATTCCCTGCGACGAGAGGTACAGCGGGAACATCCCTTCATAGACGCTGTTGCAGTAATAATCCACTTCATACGAATACATCGGGTCAAGGGCGGTCGCATCCTGCGTCCACATGATTTCCGACGCATAATCTTTCAAGTAGAAAGTATACGCCGGGTCAGACGATGCAACCTGCACCTGAACCGTGCTGAAAAGGGCGGACGCATCCAGCGTCGCCCAATACGCATGTTCCGCGCTGTCAGGCACGGGGAACGCCTGCGTTGTCTGCTGCTGTCCCTGCGAATCCGTCCAAATGACGGACACGACGACGTCCTCCCAGCGATCCAGCGCCAGCGCCGGAACCATCGCGGTTGTCATCAGCAGCGCCGCCACCATCAGCACAGACAGCAGACGGCCAAGACCTTTGACGCCGGATTTTCTCATGTTGGGTTTCCTCCTTGCTCCTGCCCTTTGCGGGCCTGATGCCATTCTATTATACCGCAGCGGCGCGGTTTGTCAATCTTCCGCACCCTGCCGCATTTTTCCTTGCGATTCGCAGGATTTTTTGCACCTCTTGTCGAATCACTATGGCGAAAATCATCCTATTGTTTGAGGAGGACATTGACCATGATGGACGACAAGCAGCTGACGGAAGAGTATTTGGATGGGAAAGTCGTTTTCCCCGGCAAGATTATCCGCGTTGAGCATTGGCATGTGCGCCTGCCAAACGGCGAAACCGCCCTGCGCGAGGTGGCGTGCCATCCGGGCGCGGCAGGCATTGTCGCGCTGGATGATGACGGGAACGTGATTCTCGTCCGCCAGCATCGCATCGCCGTTGGCCGCTTGACGCTGGAAATTCCGGCGGGCAAGCTTGATGGGGTGGATGAAGACCCGTTCGTCTGCGCCCAGCGCGAGCTGAGCGAGGAAACCGGGCTGACCGCCGACCACTGGCGCAAGCTGACCGTGCTGGAGACGACCCCCGGCTTCTGCAACGAGCGCATCCACCTCTACTTGGCGACGGGGCTGCACGCTGGAAAGACGCATCCGGATGAGGATGAGTTCGTCTGCACACTGCGGATGCCGCTTTCCGACGCGGTACTGAAGGTGATGGACGGCACGTTCCGCGACGGCAAGACCGCGCTGGCGCTCCTGATGGTGCAGCAGCTGCTGTCCGCCCCCTGCAAACAATAAACGTGCGAAACGCGCGTTCTGTTCCATCCACGCTTATTGTAACAAATATTTCATCAAAATGCAATCGTGTGGACGGATTTTTGCGCGTTTTTTCGGAAAATTTCGCTGACGGAGGTGCTTTATGGCTGGAAAAAAGCAGCATCATCCCCTGTATGTTCTTTTTCTGCTGCTGATGCTGCTCATGCTGGCGCTGGGTGTGTATCTGCTTGTCGTCGGCTGTCAGCAAGGGAATCGCCCTGTGCCGCTTGCGCCGTTTTCGCCGCAAATCATCGGAGGTTTCTTCCGCCATGTATGAAAAGCTGGGGCAATGGCTCTCCCACCGCAATCCGCCGAATGAGCCGATTCCCGCAGCGGATTACTTCGCGTCCCTGCCGCGCCTGACGACCGACCGGCTGCTCCTGCGTCCGCTGACGATGCGCGATGCGGCGGATATGTTCGCTTACTCCCGCGACCCCGAAGTTGCTCGGCATGTTCTCTGGGATGCGCACAAGTCGATGGCGGATACGCGCGGCTGCCTGCGCTACATCATCAGCCAGTACCACAGCGGCGCGCCGTCCAGTTGGGGCATCGTGCTGCGCGAAACGAACCGCGTCGTCGGCACGATTGGCTTCATGAGTTACAGCGACGCGGACAGCGTGGTGGAACTCGGCTATTCGCTCGCCCGCTCCTGCTGGAACGGCGGACTGATGACCGAAGCGCTGGCAGCGGTGCTGCGCGAATGCTTCACCGTTCTGCGCCTCCACCGCGTCGAGGCGATGCACGAGTGCGACAACCCTGCCAGCGGGCGCGTGATGGAAAAATGCGGTATGCGCCACGAAGGGACACTGCGCGGCAAGGTGTTCAACAAGGGCAATTTCCACGACGTGGAGCTGTGGCCAGGATAAAGGCAGAAGAGCAGGCGCTGATCGAAGGCTTAAAAGCTGTGCCAAGGGCAGAACGTCACAGGCTGCGGGAGATCCCGGAGGAAGAAGCTTATGACCAGTGGAGATTGCGGTTGGCAGCAGAGGCAATAGAAAATGCGGCAGAGCAGGTGGAGGGACTCTGGCAGCAAATTTTGGAAAAAAATGGGAAAAGAGAAGAACGGGAGCTGGAACACTGGGACCATCCGGTAAATGAAATTGCTGATAAGAACGAGGATGCGGCTTGTGGTGAAAAGCAGGAAAAACAGGCAGAAGAGGAACTTTCTGCTTTCACAGAGCAATACGAAAATGCCCAGTCTGCCTGGACCGATGCCTGTCTTTTCTGGTATGACATCTGGTGTGAGGCTCATCCGGAACCAGTCATGGATCCTGGAACATCAGACACAGATGGATCTGTTCCGCAAGATACAGAGTCGTCCAAAACGGACGGCTCCGAAATATAAGTTTGATCTACTGCGTGTTCACCAGACCCCCTAGTTCTGTGATCTCACAGCCGCCACGGGTCCTGTGAACTTTGATATATCCGGCACTGGCCAGTCGCTGCAGGCTGGTGCGGATATTGGCTTCAGAAAGCTGGATCCCTTCTTCTTTCAGCCTGCTGCACAGGAAAGAACGTCCGCTGCGGGGATTGGCAGCAATAAGGGACAGGATCCGGTGTTCCGTTATATCTAACTGCTGTTCATGCTTTCGGATCTGGTTTAAAATGTATCCCGGCAGGTCGCTTAATGACAAAGGTTCTCTGTGATAGATACAGGAAAAGTAGGTACAAACATTTTTAAGTTCCAGCACATTTCCCGGCCAGTCATACTGGTTTAAGAAGGTTAATACCGGTTCTGTCAGCAGTTCACGGGAAGAAAGCCCCGGTTCATGGAAAGAGCGTTTCAGGAAGGTTTCCAACAGCAGGGGGATATCATTTCGCCTCTGCCTTAAAGGAATGGTATATAAAGATACGGTACTTAAAAGGAAAAACAGTTCATCCAGGAATTTCCCTTCCAGTACACGGGAATACAGGTCACTGACAGATGTGACGATCAGGCGCAGATCCAGTGGCTGGGGAGAGGAACCATTTCCCAAAGGGATAAAAAAGCCATTTTTTAAGATACTTAAAAGCAGGCGCTGCAGTTCTGAATCTGCATACTGAAGATTATTGATCAGCAGTGTACCGCCTTTTGCAGCTTCCAGTACACCGATTTTTTTACGGACACCATTTTCCTGCTGTTCACAGCTGCCAATGAGGGCTGCTTCAGCGGACTCTGACTTCAGGGAAGAAATATTTAAGGAAATAAATGGTCCGTCGTGACGGCGGGAATTTAAATGGATGGCCTGGGCCAAAAGTTCCTTTTCTGTGCCGCTTTCCCCTTCTATAATAATAGGAAAATCATTGACAGATACTCTTCGTGCTGTG
>OKRY01001280.1_pt1 | contig 20602 bp, 16 predicted proteins | sample 1601121 | NCBI WGS metagenome assembly OKRY01 (sample SAMEA3541546, study PRJEB24748) | human gut metagenome | biome: human gut; feature: human-associated habitat; material: faeces | place: China | collected 2012
AATAAACCGGTATCATATCCAGAAATGCTGCCGCTTCAATGATACTTGCCAACAGTGAAAAGGAACGAACGGTTAAGATCAGCCAGATCTGTGAAAATTATATGAGCCATTATCTGTATATGACACCGGCTGTCTATAAGGCAGCTTATGGAAAAGAACCAGAGTATAATTCCATTTATTACCGGACAGAAGGGCGAACCACAAAGGAGGCCGAATCGGTTGGTGAGGCGGCGTTGAAACTGGACGGAGCTTTAAGTGTCAGCTATACGACAGAATTGAGACAGCAGGTGGATGATATGCTTCAGAGTCTGGATATCGTTATCGTGGTTCTGATTATTTCTGCGGGAATGCTGGCATTTGTGGTTTTGTATAATCTGAATAATATCAATATTACCGAGCGTAAAAGAGAACTGGCAACGCTGAAAGTGTTGGGCTTTTATGATAAGGAAGTGACAGAATATGTCTACCGGGAAAATATTCTGCTGACCCTGATTGGATCGGTTTTCGGGATGCTTCTTGGAAAGATCCTGCACCGGTTCATTATTGTAACGGTAGAAATTGATTCGGTTATGTTTGGAAGGAATATTAATACGATCAGTTTTGTATACGCATTTCTTCTGACGGTTGTATTTTCGTTATTCGTGAACGGGGTAATGTATTTTAAATTAAAGAAGATCAACATGGTAGAATCACTGAAAAGTGTAGAATAAAATACAGAATTGGTATCATTTTGAATAAGATGTCACCATGTAAAAGGAAAAGAAATTAGGAGGTTTACAAAGAAATGAAAAAATATGATTATCTGATAGTAGGAGCAGGTTTATATGGAGCGGTCATGGCATATGAACTTGGAAAGAAAGGGAAAAAATGTCTGGTGATCGACAGAAGAGATCATATTGCAGGCAATATTTATTGTGAAGAGATCGAAGGAATCCATGTTCATAAATATGGAGCTCATATTTTTCATACATCAGATAAAAAGATATGGGAGTATATGAACCAGTTCACAGAGTTTAACAATTATATTAATTCTCCGGTGGCCGTATACAAAGACGAGCTTTACAATCTTCCGTTTAATATGAATACGTTCAGTAAGATGTGGGGGATCAAGACACCACAGGAAGCAAAAGATATCATTGCAAAGCAGATCAAAGAACTGGATATCAAGGAGCCCAAGAATTTGGAAGAGCAGGCTTTGTCTTTGGTTGGTCAGGATGTTTACCAAAAGCTGATCAAAGGCTATACAGAAAAGCAGTGGGGAAGAGATTGCAAAGATCTTCCAAGCTTTATCATCAAGCGTCTGCCGCTTCGCTTTGTCTATGATAACAATTATTTCAATGATCGTTTTCAGGGGATTCCGATCGGCGGTTATACACCGATCGTTGAGAAGATGTTAGAGGGCTGTGATGTTTTATTAAATACCGATTATTTTGAATATCGCAAAACCAATCCGGATATTGCCGATAAAGTGGTTTATACCGGAATGTTGGATAAATATTTTGATTATAAGCTTGGTGTTTTGGAATACCGTTCTGTACGCTTTGAGCATGAAAGACTGGATACAGACAATTATCAGGGAAATGCCGTTGTTAATTATACAGAAAGAGAAGTGCCTTATACACGTATTATCGAGCATAAGCATTTTGAGTTTGGCACACAGCCGACAACGGTGATCTCGAAAGAGTATCCGAGCGAATGGAAGCTTGGTGACGAACCATATTATCCGGTCAATGATAAAAAGAATGAAGAGTTAGCAAACGGATATCGTGAGCTGGCGGCAAAAGAGGAAAATGTGATCTTTGGAGGTCGTCTTGGCGAATATCGTTATTATGATATGGATAAAGTAATTGAGGCTGCATTACAGGCTGCAGCAGCACAAAAAGCAGAGTAAACAAAAAGAACAGCATTTGGTGAAGGAGTGGAAAATGGCTAAAGTATCAATAATTATCCCGACATATAATGTAGAGATGTATCTGGTAGAATGTATGGAAAGTGTGATACATCAGACATTGAAGGATATAGAGATCATCTGTATCAACGATGGTTCTACAGATGGTTCTTTGGAAATTTTAAAAAGCTATGCGCAAAAAGATGACAGGATCGTATTAGTAGACAAAGAGAATGGTGGTTATGGTATCGCCATGAATATCGGTCTTGAGAAAGCAACCGGTGAATATATCGGTATCGTTGAGCCGGATGATTTTGTTAAGCTTGATATGTATGAATCATTGTATCAGATCGCTAAGGATAACGATCTCGATTTTGTAAAAGCAGATTTTTATCGTTTCAAAAGAACGGATGAAGATGATATGAACATGGTTTATAACCGTTTGTCTAAAAATCCGGAAGATTATAATAAAGTTTTTAACCCGAGCGAGGATACAGAAGCAATCCGCTATATTATGAATACCTGGAGCGGTATTTACAAAAAAGAATTTATCGAGAAGCATCATATCCGTCACAATGAGACACCGGGAGCTTCTTTTCAGGATAACGGATTCTGGTTCCAGACATTTATCTTTGCGACAAGAGCAATGATCGTAGACAAGCCATATTATATGAATCGTAGAGATAATCCGAACTCATCGGTTCATAACAGAGAAAAAGTATATTGCATGAATATCGAATACGATCATATCCGTGATATTCTTATGGAACATCCTGAGCTTTGGGAACGCTTTAAGGGAATGTACTGGTATAAGAAATACAATAACTATATCGGTACGATCCGTCGTATCGGGATGGAATATCGTCATGAGTTTGTGGAACGATTCAGTGCAGAATTTAAGCGCGGCTTAGAGAAGAAAGAATTAGATCCGTCTGTATTTTCGGTAGCAGCATGGAAGAAGATCCAGGTAGTGGCAGCAGAACCGGATACATTTTATAAAGTATGGGTTGTTGCCAGCGTAACCGAAAGAAAACTCAACAAGAAGATCATGCAGTTAGAAAGAAAGAACCAGAAACTTTCGAATGAACTTGCAATGATCAAAAGTTCAAAATCATACCGTATCGGACGCATTCTTTTGTTCATTCCACGCAAGCTTAAGGAATGGATCAAAGGGTCAAAGTAAGATTTTTCAGATAACAGACCGGGAGAAATCCCAGTAGAAGATCAGGGTTATAGATTGTAAAATAAGAAATGAGGTGTCATATGAATCATCCAAAAGTATCGGTGATCCTGCCGGTTTATAATGTAGAGAAATATTTAAAACAATGTATGGACAGTATTGTGAATCAGACATTGAAAGATATTGAGATCATTTGTGTAGATGATGGTTCAACAGATGCATCTCTTTCAATCTTGAAAGAATATGAAAAAGAAGATGACAGAGTAAAAGTGATCTGTCAGCAGAATGCCGGAGCCGGAGCAGCCCGTAACAACGGACTTTCAATCGCAACCGGTGAATATCTTTCTTTTTTGGATTCCGATGATTTCTTTTCATTGGATATGCTTGAGAAGTCTTATGCACAGGCAAAAAAGGAAGATGCAGATCTGATCGTCTTTCGTTCCGATCAATACAGGGAAGACTTAGATAAGATCGTAAAAGTAAGCTGGACATTACGTGAAAAAGCATTGCCTCCGTATCGTCCGATGACACATAGAACCTTTACGGATAATGTGTTTAAAGTATTTGTAGGCTGGGCATGGGACAAGCTTTTCAAAAGAGAATTTGTATTAGAACATGAATTACAATTTCAAGAGCAGCGCACCTCAAATGACTTGCTGTTTGTTTTTTCAGCGATCGTATTGGCAAAAAGAATTACGATCTTAGATGAACCGCTTGCCCACCAGAGAAGAAATAATCCGAATTCTTTATCAAATACCAGAGAGAAATCATGGCAGTGTTTTTACAATGCTTTAACAGCTCTGAAAGATAATCTGGTGAAATTTGGACTTTACAAGGAGCTTGAGCAGGACTATATTAATTATGGGCTTCATTTTAGCTTATGGAATCTGGATACTCTGACAGGTGCAAAGAAAGAGGTTCTTTTTGATAAGTTGAAAAAAGAATGGTTTGCGGCATTAGGGATTGCAAACAAGCCAAAAGAGTATTTTTATAATAAAAAAGAATTTGCAAAGTTTGAAAAGATCATGAATCAGTCATTTCAGGAAGTATATCCTGATGCAAAGTGATCAGGAAGCTGTATTTTAGAAGAGTGCAATATGAATTTTAAAGATCAGAAAATATAATAGCAATATAAAGTTTGACAGAATAAGAGGGCACAAGTACAATGAGGAAGCAATTGTTTTTTTATTGTATCAGGGGTAGTGCATAATAGCATGGAGGAAAAGATGAAAGATATTAAGGTGTCGGTGATTATGCCGGTATATAATGCGGCAGAATATTTATCCCGGACATTAGATGATGTAACGAACCAGACATTGCGGGATATACAGATTATTTGTGTGGATGATGGTTCAAAAGACAATTCCCGTGAGATTGTAAAAGAATATCAGAAAAAAGATGAACGTATTCAGTTAGTAGAGCAGGAAAATAAAAATGCCGGAGCAGCCAGAAATCATGGAATGCAATATGCAAAAGGCAAGTATGTTGTTTTTTGGGATTCGGATGACCTCTTTTTGGAGAATGCATTAGAAACCATGTATCTACAGGCAGAAAAGACACAGGCAGACATCTGTATTTGTGCTGCCAGAAGGTATGATAACCAGACAGGAAAATATTTCTCATCCGATGCTTATCTGCGTCTGGATTACCTGCCGGAAAAAGAAGTCTTTCAAAAGACTGATATTCCGGATCATATTTTTAATCTGGCAACTAATGTACCATGGAATAAGATGTTTCTACGAAGCTTTATTATAGAAAATCATTTGGAATTTCAGGAGATCCGTCAGGCGAATGATACATTCTTTACATTGAGTGCATTTTACTTTGCAAAACGCATTTCTTATGTGACGGATGTATTGATCTCCTATCGTGTCAATAATGAGCAGAGTTTATCGGGAAAAGCGTCTGATACTGTTTTTTGTGCGTATGATTCCTATTGCAAGACAAAGGAATTGTTAGAAAAGCAGCCGGATTATGAGTTGGTCAGGAGAAGTTTTTTAAACAGAGCGATCAGTGGTTTTTATCATGCATTAAACATTCAGACAAATTTTGCATCGTATCAGATGTTATATGAAAAACTTGTAAAAGAGGGTTTTGAGGAATTTGGTCTGACAAAATGCACGGAAGATTTTTTCTTTGACAGTTGGATGTACACGGATATGCATAATATGCTTGAGTGGGCGCCGGGAGATTTTCTGGTCCAGAAAAGTATGGTGCGTCGCTTGAACGTCGAGAAGGCAAATGCACAGAAAAAAGAGCTGAATGCCAAGCTTGCTGCCAAGACAGAGAAGATTGAATCGAAGGATCGCAGAATTGAGAAGTTGAATGCACGTATTCAGGAACTGAAAGATAAAAATTATGAGATCATGAATACAAAGCGATATAAAGTGGCAAGTTTTTTTGCAAAACCTTTTGAATGGTTCCGCAAAAGAAAGGCAGAACCGGAAGAAAAAGAATAACGGTAATATTTATATTCAGGCAGTACATCGGTACTGCCTGTGTTTGTGTTGTTATCACTTTTATTTTGTAATGCTGTATAGGTAGGCACGTCCCTTTGTGCCGTTTTTTTTAATTACACCGATTTCTCTTAGGATGCTGATTCCTGTCTGGGCGTAGCGAAGCTTGATCTTAGCTTTCCTGGCAAATTCTTTTGCCGTGAAAACTTCCGGCAGTCCTTCCGGGATCAGGCACAGGTAATCCTCCTTCCTTGCTAAGAGGATCTCGTCGACAAGACGGACCGGGATGCGGTCATAACGTGTCGAACCTTTCTTTTTATCAGAACTCCAGCCATTAAGCAGACGATATTCCTTTGCATCGACAAACGTTAGACAGATCTGTAGATTTGAATTTGTCAGATAGGATTTGATCTTGTACAATTCGTAAAATGCATCAAAAGGCTTTCCTGTTTTTGGGGATTTTCTTTCCTTGCTGATCTCCCCGGTATTTTCATTGATCCAGTACAGCCATTTGGTATGAATGATCGGATACACGATTGTTACCGGATATTCTTCCAGAAACGTATCTAATTTTTTTCGCATTGCATTAAAACTTCCGGTCTGTATTTCAATGATTTCATTATCGCGGAAAATGTCCGCAACATATCCATTGATCCGTATTTCCTGATGAGTGTGATCCGGTTCATAAAAACGCTTGAGTACAGCATGCATTGTTTTTTCCTGTAACGTGCCAATACCGTTTTTGGCATGTTCTTTTTCTATGATATCTTCGCAGGCTGCATCAAAAAGTTTCTCATCGTATGCACTCACACTCATAATATGTTCCTCCGTAGTGTTGTTTCATGTACTTTCGGTATCTTCTCAAAACGAATCTTTTCGGCTGGATTTCCGATATAATAACTCTAAAATCCAAGCGTTGCACGCTTGTCGCACTTTGTGCTTGAAGATTATATCGTTTAAAAATCCATCTCGAAAAATTTCGTTCAAAAGATTATGAAAGTACAATATCTTTTTCTTTGAAAATACAACAAAATAATAATTATATTATAGGAGAAAATGTTATGTGTGAAAATAGTTTTTTGTGAATTAGGAAGATGCATTTATTTTTGTTATTTGGGAAAAGAAAAGTTTTACGCATTTCGTTTTTTTTTGCACTTTAAAGGGATAGAACAAGCTTTTTTGGTTAATACTTTGTAGCGAAGAAAATGACGAGTTATTGCATTGGAAAATGAGGAGCTTTTGATGCTATGGAAAAAGATATGACAGGAAAAGAATCAATACAGATGGAGCAAAAGAAGACGGATGTTTTTAGAGGGAATTATGACCAACGCAAGAAAGCAGTTGAAGAACTACTGCATTTGGATGTAAATTTTGATATTTTGCATAAAGAGCTGGTGATCGGGAATAAAAGGGCAGTATTATATTCTATTGACGGCTTTTTGAAAAGCTCGGTCATTGAGAAGATGTTAGAGTTTTTCAGTTCAATAAAAGCGGAAGACGTGCCGGAGAAATATGATGATTTTGTTAGAAAATTTGCACCTTTTGCTGATATTACAACGATTGAGACGCAAAAGGATTTTGTGAAATATGTCTTAGCGGGTTTGACTTGCTTTTTTATTGAGGGATATCAGCAGGTTCTTGCATTTGATCTGAGAGAATATCCGGGCAGAAATGTAGACGAACCGGAAAAGGACAAGGTGCTTCGTGGTTCAAGAGATGGTTTTATCGAAGCGTTGATCCCGAATGCCGGTCTGATACGACGAAGGATCCGGGATACCAATCTGATCTTTCAGATGGAAAATGTCGGGCGAAGTTCGAAGACGGATGTTGCCGTGATCTATATGAAGGATCGCGTTAAGCCGCAGGCTTTACAAAATGTGATACAAAAGATCCAAAAAATTAATGTGGATTCCCTGTCGATGAACAAAGAAAGCCTGGCTGAAGTGCTTTTTCCGAGAAGCTGGTATAATCCATTTCCGAAGTTTAAATATACAGAGCGACCGGACGCCACAGCGGCCTGTCTGTTAGAAGGCAGTATTGTGATTATGGTGGATAATTCACCGGCTGCAATGATTATTCCGACTTCTTTATTTAGCATACTTGAGGATGCAAACGATTATTATTTTCCGCCGATCACCGGCACATATCTGCGTCTGACACGTATTATAACGAGTATAGTTGCAATTTATATTACACCATTGTTTCTGCTTCTGATCGAACATCCTGAATGGGTACCACAGGTATTTGATTTTATTTTGATCGAAGATGAAGTAAATGTACCACCGGTGATCCAGTTTCTGATATTGGAATTTGCGATCGATGGTTTGAAGATGGCATCGATCAATACGCCTAATATGCTGACAACGCCGCTTAGTATCGTTGCCGGTATCGTTTTTGGCGATTATACGGTAAATTCCGGCTGGTTTAATTCGGAGATCATGCTATATATGGCATTTGTCGCAGTTGCGAATTATACACAGGCGAATATGGAATTGGGTTATGCGATCAAGTTTTTCAGAATGTTATGTCTGATCTTAACGGCAGCTTTTGGACTGGGTGGTTTTATCGTTGGAAGTTTACTGCTTGTCGCTGCCTTGTTTTTAAATCCTGTTTTGAATGGCAGAGGATATCTCTTTCCGCTGTTCCCGTTTGATGGGCAGCAACTTTTGCGACGATTTTTTCGTGTGTCTCTGCCTTATGTCGAAAAAAAGACAAAAACCGGTCAAAAATAGTTACTGTCCATAAAGGAAAATTTTGTATGGTTTTTTCTTTTTTTTCGATTTATTTGCTGGATTTAATTTATAGATTTTATAGAATTGTTGCAAAAAAAGCCTGAAAGTAAGTCAGAAATGTTGTAAAAATATCTGAAAGTATGCTGAAAATGTTGTAAAATTTTCCGGTTTTTATGCACTTCAAATTGATTTTATGACTTGTATTTTAATAAGAAGTGTGATAAGATACGTTCGGCACTTGGGGAAAAGTACTTTTTCAAGTGATTTTTTGCTTTATATGTAGTCCGATAAAGCAGACGCGAAATATGCTATAGCGAGAGATAGTATACGAAAAAACGATGACGCACTCGTGCAGTAATGGATTTAATTGACTGTTTTGAGCCGCCACCGAAGGTACACCGGGAAAAAGAGACATAGGAGGCGTTATATTATGAAGAGTTGTAAGAAACTTTTATGGGCTATCGGATTGCTCCTGGGCGCATTTGTGTTAAATCCAAACGTTGCATTTGCGGCTGAAAAGGGAGCAGAGCAGAATATAGGAAGCACATTACCATTAGCTTTTTGTATTCCGTTTGCAGGTTTGCTGTTATGTATTGCTGTATGCCCGCTGGTTATTGAAAGATGGTGGGATAAAAACAAGCAGTATGCTGTTATTTTGTGGTCACTTGCCTTTGTGATTCCTTTTATCTTCTATGCAGGAGCACACGAAGCGTTTAGTGAAGTATTAGAGACTGTATTTGGTGATTATATCACATTTATTGTTTTATTATTTGGTCTTTTCTGTGTAGCAGGAAATATCTGTCTGGAAGGCGATCTGGTTGGTAAACCGAAGTTAAATGTATTGCTTTTACTGATCGGTACGTTGCTTTCAAGCTGGATCGGTACAACCGGTGCAAGTATGGTTATGATTCGTCCGTTGATCCGTGCTAACAAATGGCGTCATCGTAAAGTACAGATAGTCGTATTCTTTATCTTTTTGGTATCAAATATCGGCGGTTGTCTGACACCGGTGGGTGATCCGCCATTGTTGATGGGATTTACCAGAGGCGTTGATTTCTTCTGGAGCATGCATTTACTTCCTGTTATGCTTTTAAACGTTGTATTGCTTTTAACTTTGTTCTTTATTCTTGATACAAGAGCGTATAAGAAAGATCTTGCTGATGGTGCAGCACCGGATCAGAGTGAAGATAAGAAGCCTTTGAAACTGTCAGGTGCTCATAATATTATTTTCCTTGTAATGATCGTAGGTGCAGTTGTATTGAGTGGCGTTCTGCCTAAGACAGTTCCATTCTTTAGTCGCAGTATTCATATTTTCGGTGCTGCTAAATTAGAATTTTCTGCAATCTTTGAAGTGATCATTATTCTGTTGGCAGCATTTGGTTCTTATAAGACAACGAAGAATGAAGTGCGTGAAGCAAATAACTTTACATGGGGAGCGATTCAGGAAGTTGCGATCCTTTTCATTGGTATTTTCATTACTATGATTCCTGCTCTTTTGATATTAAAGGCACAGGGTGCTTCTCTTGGTATTGAAAAGCCATGGCAGTTCTTTTGGATCACAGGTGCATTATCAAGCTTCCTTGATAACACACCAACGTATCTGGTATTCTTTACCACAGCAGCTTCTTTAGGTTTCCATGAAGGAATCAAGACGGTTGTAGGATATATTCCGGAGATCATCTTAATGGCAATCTCATGCGGTGCGGTATTTATGGGTGCGATCACATATATCGGAAATGCACCAAACTTCATGGTTCGTTCGATCGCAGAGGAAAACGGAATCAAAATGCCATCATTCTTTAGTTATCTGGGATGGTCATTAACCTGTTTAATACCTGTCTTTTTGATCGACATGCTTGTCTTCTTCCTATAAGATCGTATCTTCAAAAAGCACAAGACATATCGCAATAAAAATGTTATGATAATTCAGGGGATACCCCATACGATTTTAGTATCAAAAATCACGGGTGTCTCCTGAATTTTTTGCATCTTCCAACCTATACAGCATTCTGTCCTTCTGCACGGCACTATGCCTGATAATGTATGGGATGTGTCAGCCTGTCAGCCATAGAGCCATATTTTGATACGATCTGCTTTTTATGTGTCAGCCAGTGAGGTGTAGAGTCATATTTTGATAAGATCTGTTTTCATGTGTCAGCCAGTAAGGTGTAGAGCCATATTTTGATAGGTTCTGTTTTCATGTGTCAGATGTAAGGTGTCAAGCCATGTTTTGCTATTTGCTACTTTTTTAGCACTGTATCATCCTGTAAGGATATCTATGGATTTTGGCTTTTTTGCTCTTATTGTGGGCGCTCTCATTTGATATAGGGGCAAGGCCAGTCCTGATGTACATTGCTGTTTGGGCTCTCTAAGCCCGTCGCCACTTGCGCTGCAAAAAGAGTGTTACGCTTTTTGCAACGCTATGTGTGCGCTACGTGGCTTTGCGAAGCGGAAGCGTGCCCTACACAGCAATGCTACTCAGGCTGAGTCGCCCCTATAGTTATGACCCGCGCCCACTGGCAAAAAAGCTATAAAATCCAGATATCCTAACAGGCTGGCGTGTCTTAAAAAAGTAGAAAAATAGCAAAGCATGGCATCTGGCTGGTTGAAGCTGACACAATAAAAAACAGAACTCTATTAAAATATGACATGGAGATCATAGGCTGACACAATAAAAAACAGATCGTATCAAAATATGGCATAGAGATAACAGGCTGACATATAAAAAGCAGAAAGTTATCAAAATATGGCATAAAGGATAGCAGGCTGGCACGGTATGAGGCCTTGTGAGCATAGTGCCATGCAGAAGGAAAAAGCTGTGTTTGTTGGAAGATGCAAAAAGAAATGGAGGAAGAAGACGTGATTTTTGATACGCATGCACATTATGATGATGAGGCTTATGAGGAAGATAGAGAGGATATATTGAAGTTGATACGGCAGGAAGGTGTCGGTCTGGTTACAGATGTTGGTGCAACGATCGCATCTACCAAAAAAGCAGTTGCTTTGAGTGAACAATATGATTTTATTTATGCGGCTGTCGGTGTGCATCCCGAAGGGGTGGAAGAACTGACCGATCAGGATATGGACTGGCTTTGCGAACTTGCAAAAAGAGAGAAAGTTGTAGCGATCGGAGAGATTGGGTTAGATTATTACTATGAAGATCCGAAGCGTGATATACAAAAGATATGGTTTCGTAAGCAGCTTGAGGTTGCCAGAAAGACAGGACTTCCGGTTGTGATCCACAGCAGGGACGCAGCACAGGATACGTTAGATATCATAAAGGAAGAGCATGGCGAGCAGATAGGCGGTGTGATTCATTGTTTTTCTTATGGAAAAGAAATGGCACAGGTTTATCTGGATATGGGATTTTATCTGGGAATTGGCGGTGTCGTTACTTTTAAGAACGGTAAGAAATTAAAAGAGGTCGTAAAATGTACTCCGATTGAGCGTATTGTTCTTGAAACGGATGCACCGTATCTGACACCGGAGCCAAACAGGGGAAAGAGAAATGCTTCCCATTATTTAAAGTATGTCGCACAGGAGATTGCGCAGTTAAAAGGAATGACAGCTAAAGAGGTTATTGCCGTGACAACGAAAAATGCAAAAGAGATGTATCGCATTTAGACAGGGAGAATAGGAGTCATAGCATGATAGAAAAAGTAGCTGCTGGGTAACAGAAGTGAGAACGCTATAAGAAGAATATAGAAAAAGCAACCGCTGGATAACGTTATAAGAAGAATGAAGAAAAGCAGCTTTGGAGAATAGGAACAGTAAATTCATAGATAAAGCAATTGCTGCTTAACAGAGGTGATAACGCGATAGGCAAAGCACAGTAAAGTTATGAAAAGCAAAACGTCTTCGAGTAAGATAGTAAAATGTAACACAGAAGAAAGCTGATAGGATAAGATAACAGGTCTGCAAAAGACAGAAAGGATGTGGCAGATGGCAACATTAGGAATTCCGCAAAATACGATTGAAATATTACAGAAATATAATTTTCGTTTTCAAAAAAAGTTTGGTCAGAATTTTCTGATCGATACACATGTACTTGAAAAGATCATTGAGTCGGCAGGAATTACAAAAGACGATTTTGTGCTGGAGATCGGACCGGGAATCGGAACAATGACGCAGTATCTTTGTGAAAATGCACGTCAGGTCATGGCGGTAGAGATTGATGATAATTTAATCCCGATCTTACAGGATACATTGTCGGCATATGATAATGTTACGGTGGTCAATCAGGACATTTTGAAGTTAGACATTGCAAAAACAGCACAGGAATATAATGATGGTAAACCGATTAAAGTTGTCGCAAATCTGCCATATTATATTACTACGCCGATCATTATGGGGCTGTTTGAAAGCCATGTACCTTTAGAAAGCATTACCGTTATGGTGCAAAAAGAGGTGGCTGACCGTATGCAGTCAGATCCCGGATCAAAGGATTACGGTGCACTTTCGTTAGCAGTACAATATTATGCAAAGGCAGAGATTGTTGCGAATGTACCGCCAAACTGCTTTATGCCAAGGCCAAATGTAGGAAGTGCTGTGATCCGACTGACCTGTCATAAGCAGAATCCGATACAGGTGCAGGATGAAAAATTTATGTTTCGTGTTATTCGCGCATCATTTAACCAGCGCAGAAAGACATTGCAAAATGGTCTTGGAAATGATGCGAGTCTGCCTGTTACGAAAGAGCAGGCAAAAGAAGCATTAGAGCAGATGGGACTGGCACCGACGATTCGCGGAGAACGTTTATCGTTAGAGGAATTTGCCCGGTTAAGTGATATTTTATCAGCTATGAGAAAAGCCTGAGAAGCTGATGTGATCAGAACACTATAGGAATGGTAACAAAGAAGAAAAGATCCTTATTAAGATAAAAATGAAAAGAATGGCAAATAGTATAGGAGATGACAGGAATGGATATTCGTGGACGTTTAGCAGAGTTCAGAAAGCAGATGGAAAAGGAACAAATGGATCTGTATTATGTACCGACAAATGATTTTCATGGATCGGAATATATCAGTGATTATTTTAAAGTCAGAGAGTTTTTATCCGGCTTTGATGGATCTGCAGGTGAATTAGTGATCACACAGCAGGAAGCAGGACTGTGGACAGATGGCAGATACTTTTTACAGGCTAAAAAGCAGTTAGAAGGCAGTGGCATCACATTATATCGTTCCGGTCAGGAAGGTGTGATAAAGCTTAATGATTTCATTTATGAAAAAATGCCGGAAGGCGGAAAACTGGGATGTGACGGACGACTGGTGTCACAGGCATGGGCAGAAGGCATAGTAAGAATGCTTAGCCGCAAGAGTGCAGGATTGGTCACTTCACCAGATATTGCAAATCTTGTCTGGAAAGACAGACCGGAACTGCTCCATCAAAAAGCATGGATATTATCAGAAGATTATGCAGGCGAAAGCCGTCAGAGTAAATTGCAAAAAGTACGCAAATTTATGGAGAAATGGAACGGATCACATTTTATCCTGAATTCGCTTGATGACATTGCGTGGCTTTTAAATATCAGAGGAAATGATATTCCATGTAATCCGGTTGTTTTATCGTATTTGATCGTTGAAAAAGAACAATGTTTTCTTTTTGCGGGAAATAACATTTTCGGTCAGGAGCAAAAGCAGCAATTAGAAGCAGATGGGATTATTTTGCGTGAGTATGATGCGGTATATGATTATGCGAAGAGTTTTCCACAAGGAGACAAGATATTCGCAGATAAACGCACAATAAACCATGAAATTGTGGAAAACTTCCCGAAAAACACAAGAATTGTGGATATGGCAAGTCCGGTTACGTATTGGAAGTCCATTAAAAATGAGACAGAGATTGCTAATGAAAAAGATGCACATATCAAAGATGGAGTTGCTGTTACCCGTTTTATTTACTGGCTAAAGAAAAATATCGGAAAAGAAACGATTACTGAGATTTCAGCGGCACAAAAGCTTGAGGCATTTCGAATGGAAGGAAAGCATTACCTTGGACCAAGCTTTGATCCGATCGCAGGCTACGGAGCACATGGTGCGATCGTACATTATTCTGCAACGAAAGAAACCAATGCGGTTTTAAAAGAGCAGAATTTTCTTTTGCTTGATACCGGTGGTCAGTATATGGAAGGAACGACAGATATTACAAGAACGATTCTGCTTGGTAAGCCGACGAAAGAACAGCAGAAATATTATACAGCCGTTCTTCGAGGTAACCTAAATCTTTGCAATGCGACGTTCTTATATGGCTGTTCCGGTGTGGCTCTGGATTATGCAGCGCGCGAGCCTTTGTGGGAAATGGGTTGTGATTACAATCATGGCACCGGACATGGTGTTGGTTATCTTTTAAATGTACATGAAGGCAATAATGCATTCCGCTATAGAATCCTTTCAGGCCCCGGCAAAAATCCGGTACTGGAAGCAGGTATGATCACATCGGATGAACCGGGAATCTATCTGGAAGGAAAGTTTGGAATCCGTCTGGAAAATCTGATCCTTTGTGTAAAGAAAGAAAAAAATGAATTTGGTCAGTTTATGGGATTCGAGCCATTGACGTATGTTCCTTTTGACCGTGCAGCGATTGACATATCACAAATGAACCAAAAAGAGATTGCACGCTTGAATGCATATCACCGGGAGGTATACGAAAAGATCAGCCCATATCTGAATGAAGAAGAAAAAGAGTGGTTGCAAAAAGAGTGCGAACCATTTGCATAAAACTGAAAAAAGAAAGTATGCCATAAGAGAACAAACTACTTGCATAAAAGTTAGAAAAAGGGAATGTCAGCAAAAAGTGCTGTCATATTAATTGTTAATCTGACAGCACTTTTTGCTTCTTTTTCCACTGCGGGATTACTTTATAGATCAAGGTTGCATACAGCAGATACAAAAGCAAAGCTGCGATCACGTCTAAGAAAGAATGTTGCTTTAAGAACATTGTAGACAGACAGATCAAAGAGCAAAGCAGCAATGAAGCCGGTCGCAGCCATTTGATCTTTTTGATCCGTGGACTTGTGACCAAGGCTACATGGATCGCTACAGCGTTAAAGACATGAATGCTTGGAAAGACATTTGTATGCGTATCACTATCATAAATGAATTGTACAATATCTGTCAGGATATTTGGATGTGCAAAAGCTTCCGGGCGAAGATTCTGTTCATTTGGAAAAAAGTAATAGATCAACAGGCAGGTTGTCATTCCTGTGATCAAAGTGATCACACAATGATAATAGTCTTCTAAGTGATCTTTTTGAAAATAAAGATATACAATGACAACTAACACATATAAGAACCACAAAACATACGGAATTACAAAAAGTTCATTAAAGGGAATGATATCATCAATAAAACAATGGATCGGTTGAAAAGATACATCATTTCTTGCTTCCAGCCATGTAAAAAAATGCATGTAAACCGGGATATATAATGCAAAAAGAGCATGTTTGTTCTTTTTTAAAAAATTCAATAACATAAAATGTATCCTCTCTGTATCTGTTTTATTAAAGCTTCAAAAATGAATGTACCGGCTTTTCTGATACATCTGCTTCCGGTCTTTTGGCAATTTAAAATATTTTATCTAAGGTGATTGCACAATTACCATTTTGGAGAATGTTTCCAATCTATATTTTTGCGGATATAAGCAAATGTCTTGTCCTCGCCTTCATCGGCAAGCATATGCAAAAGACGTTCCAAAAGTTCTTTTGTATCCTTGTGCAGGATATAATGTGATTTGTTCTTTTCATAATAAGCAAGAGGAAAAGAATCGTCGTAATTCTTACGATTGTAGTTTTTGCTTGCTGCGATGCGGTCGCAAAACATTTCCAACACATATCTGGTCGGCATTGGCATTCCTTGCAAGCCCTCATCGGGATTTAAAGTGAAGTCAATCCAGTATTCAAAATGGTGACGATTACGTCCTTTGTGATGAAGCCAGGAAGAAGAATATCCCTTCGTTGCTTTTTCACCAAAGTTTGGGCTTTTTTTGCCGCCTTGGAAATTGCGGACACTATTGATAAATTCGACCGGAGAATATTTCGACCAGTCATGCATGATTCCCTGCTTATAAAGTCCGGCACGAAAACAATAATGACGAACCAGATTCTTATGATGCAGGATCGTTCGTAAATGTCCCCAAAAGTTATACCAAAGACTCATCAAAAAGCCACCTTTCTTTTTGTGGAATAGAAAACTGCTCGTATAGTGGTGTACTCTCGGAATCTTCTGAATGAAAAATTTCGAGAAGGATTTTTGATATACAATGACATTTTACTTCAATGAATACCATGATAGCGTTTTCAACTGTAAAATCAAGGTATGATTTATTCATACACATAAAAGTAAATATACCACATCTTGTCCTAAAATCATAGACTTACTGTGTGACTTTAAGATTTGTTTATGAAATGAATTCAAAATAAAGTTCATAGGGATTTGCTTTTCTTTAGCGAATGAACGGATAAATAGTTCTATGAAACAAAAGAGGAAATTGTAAGTGCGAATTATGTGCTTGAAGCAGCATGTATGATATCAAAGAGCAGATTTATATGCTTGAAGCAGCATTCATAATATCAAAGAGTAGATTTATGTGCTCGAAGAAGCATTCATAATATCAAAGAGTAGATTTATATGTTTGAAACAGCATTCACGATATAAAAGAGTGAATTGGTACATGGAAGCAGTATTCACGATTCATCCGTATTATGCTTATTGCGTTCTTCTAACAGTTCTGTTGCAATCTTTTCATTGCTCCAGTCAGGATGAGCCTTTATGCTTTCTGATATTTCTTCAATGGTCGATTGGTCAAATCCGAGCAGGGAAGCCAGTTGGCTGGCAGAAAAATGTTCCATATTAGTTTTTACCTGTCGAACGCATGTTGATAATTCGCCAAGTTCTTTTCCGATTTCAATGTTTTCCTGATCTCTTATCAGTAACTTCATATATCTTCGCCTCCACTCTTCACTCACTTTGACCTCTGTGATCTCGTCCTTCAGCGATTCTGTATAGGTATCGGATATCTGACCGTTTTTTAGAAAATCCATCAATGCGGCAAATCCTTTTCCGAATTGCTTCGTGTCATTTCCATAAGGATTGATCATGATCTTAACGGAATCATCCTCCAGTTTCAGGGATGGATCGTCAACGCAGACATTTTCAAAACGGTAAAAACATCTTCCTTTTCTAAACGGATCGTAATTACAGATAAAGATCACATAGCTTTTCTTTAGCTTGTTATAGGATTCCCCTTTGTTTAGAATGTTCAGATCGATCATTCCCTGATAAAACCGCGATCTTTTAGGAAGATTTTTTTCATCGGTTGTCTGGATCTCGATATTATAGACAGAGTCCAGATCATCCTCTACATATACATCCAGCCGAATGCTTTTTGCATCGTATTGCAGATCAATTGTTTTTTGAAGTTCTGTATATCGGATGTCCCTGATCTTCTTTTGGAGAATGATCTCAAGCAGATGTTTGCAAAGTTCTTTGTTGCTCATCACAGCTCCAAACATAAAATCATCCCATATTTCCAGTTCTTCGAGTCTTTTGTACTTTCTTGTCATATGTTTCTCCATTTCTTGTGTTGGCAGAAAAATCTTACTTTTATATATTCGAGAAACATGATTTAGGCGTGATGCTCTGTCAGCGATAATCGATTGCTCTTTTCAATCAAACGAAAGGAATACCGCTCCAATAAATAAAAGCAAAACAGATTTTTACACAAAAAATGGTGTGTTTCTGCTTTTATTATATACAGCAAGCAGCTGCGTTTCAACCGGATTTTAGTATAAAATTAAGATTCTTCCTGAGGTTATTTTGTTGGATTTAAAAAGTAATAACTGTGTTTTGAAGTGTATTGATTTTGAAAAATTAGATAAAAATATAGAAGGAGTTGCTTTTTAGTGTAAGGTATATTTCTTACACTTCCAAAGAATATTTCATAGATTAATCTGTTTTAGGAAAACGAAAATTTTAAAAGAGCGGATTTATGTGCCTGAAGCAACGTTTATGATATAAAAGAGCAGATTTATGTGCTTGAAACAGCATTCACGATATAAAAGAGTGGATCGGTGCATGGAAGCAGTATTCACGATTCATCCGTATTATGCTTATTACGTTCTTCCAACAGTTCTGTTGCAATCTTTTCGTTGCTCCAGTCAGGATGAGCCTTTATGCTTTCTGATATTTCTTCAATGGTCGATTGGTCAAATCCGAGCAGGGAAGCCAGTTGGCTGGCAGAAAAATGTTCCATATTAGTTTTTACCTGTCGAACGCATGTTGATAATTCGCCAAGTTCTTTTCCGATTTCAATGTTTTCCTGATCTCTTATCAGTAACTTCATATATCTTCGCCTCCACTCTTCACTCACTTTGACCTCTGTGATCTCGTCCTTCAGCGATTCTGTATAGGTATCGGATATCTGACCGTTTTTTAGAAAATCCATCAATGCGGCAAATCCTTTTCCGAATTGCTTCGTGTCATTTCCATAAGGATTGATCATGATCTTAACGGAATCATCCTCCAGTTTCAGGGATGGATCGTCAACGCAGACATTTTCAAAACGGTAAAAACATCTTCCTTTTCTAAACGGATCGTAATTACAGATAAAGATCACATAGTTTCTTTGCAAGTTGTTCTTTTAATATACACAGTTTCATTAGAAAAAAATATTGACATTTTTGCTGAAAAGCTAGCGGTTGTTTTTAGCAAATTGCATGATAACATCATGGTGTCAAAAGTTCCGAATGCTTCCGAAGGACTATTTCCTTAATAGGATTTTGCTCCACTGATCTTTACAAATTAATGTACTTTGATGCTTGTGTGTTCTGTTTCCTCCATTGTTTCGGAGTGATCCCCTTTCTTTTTCGAAATGTGCGGATCAGATGGCTGCAATCTGCAAATCCGGTTTCCTGACTGATATAAGTCAGATCATAATCGGTAAAATATAACAGATCCATTACTTTACTGATCCGGATAAATTCAATGTATTCTTTGCAGGACTGGTTATATGTCTGGCGAAACAGTTTAGCAAAATAGGAATAACTCATATTGCAGCGGTTTGCAAGATCTTGAACCTGCAGGGGTTCATTATAATGGCTGTCAATATATTGCGTGATCTCGTCAAAAGCCTGACTTCCCGAAGCGTTTTGTGTCTTGTGATGGTTCCAGTCGATCCCGTTCTTTTTCCAGAGCCGCATGATATTAGTCAACAGGGCAGCAGTATAAGAACTTGCCATGATATCGTAACCATATTGGTGCTTACGCATTTCATGAATACAAGAAGCTATCAGATCACCGGCATCAAAACCGGTCATTCGGTCTTTACAAAAGAAAATATTAGCCGGATCCTGTTCAAATGCGTAGAGAAGTGTTCTCGAAAAACTGGTTTTGAACTGATTACCGGTCTGCAAAAAGTTAAGGTCAAACTTTAGGACCTCATAATGAATATCCGTTTGCGGTGTTTGTGCGATCGTCTGGTCACGCAGGATCGGATAGATCGCATTATGCTTCGGATTTGTCAGAGCTTTTGAAGCCTGATCATAGAGCCGGCATTCATCAGTCGATTTTTCTTTATAATAGCCGGACGGAAGAGCAGGATCACTCAGGACATCCACGGAATGGATCTTTTGCGGGCAGAAAATGATCATATCTCCGGGATGCAACACATAAACTGCCTGATCACAAGTTGCTTCGATATGTCCTTTGGTCAGATAAATGATCTCAATAAAATAGTGCCAATGTGGAAGGATTGGAAAATTATGATCATTAGTGATATGAAAAAAAGCTTCCATCGGGTGGTTCAACCCGTCCGTATATTCAAATAGATTCCTCATACTTTCTCTCCTTGATTGATAATTGATAAAAAATAGAAATGTAATAAAATTATTTTGTCAAAAATTAATACTATTTTGTTATCATCAAACGTAAAACAGACTGCTTTTTCTGTGTGATATAAGTCTATATTGCCAAAAGGGAAAAAAGAAGTCAAGAAAAAAGAATCAAGCAAAAGAGAAAAGAAAATAGATTTGTTCTATTTTTGTATCATACTATTATATTATCTCTTGGAATTAATATGTATACTTGCAAAAGATAAGAAGAACAGCCATTTACGAAACAACATCACAAGAACGGCAAATTCTCACAACACAATGTATGTCATATGTAATGTCTGTGTCTGGCAGTTTTATTTTGTTTTTGTCTTTTCAGGCACTGTTTCGTCTGTCAAGAATATCTAAGATTTTTTGCTTTTTTGCTCTTATTATGGGCGCTCTCATCTGATATAGGGGCAAGGCCAGTCTGATGTACATTGCTGTTTGGGAATCTCAAAGGCCGTCGCCACTTGCGCTGCA
>OKRY01001284.1_pt1 | contig 20551 bp, 19 predicted proteins | sample 1601121 | NCBI WGS metagenome assembly OKRY01 (sample SAMEA3541546, study PRJEB24748) | human gut metagenome | biome: human gut; feature: human-associated habitat; material: faeces | place: China | collected 2012
AAGATGGGGAAATAAAGCCGATATTGCCCCGTTTATGGACCCAAATCCGGAAAACCCGATGAGGTGCTTGAACTTCTCGTCCTCGGGGTTCACGGCCACGCCGGTGTCGCCCATCATGGTCTCCGGGCGGGTGGTGGCCACCACGATGTCGCCGCTGCCGTCGGCCAGGGGGTAACGGATATACCACAGGTGGCCGGGCTTGTCGGTATACTCCACCTCGGCGTCGGACAGAGCCGTCAGGCAGTGGGGGCACCAGTTGATGATGCGGCTGCCCTTATAGATCAGGCCCTTGTCATACAGCTCGCAGAAGGTCTCCCGGACGGCCTTGGAGCAGCCCTCGTCCATGGTGAAGCGGGACCGGTCCCAGTCGCAGGAGGAGCCCATCTTCTTCTGCTGCTCCACAATGCGGTTGCCGTACTTTTCCTTCCAGGCCCACACGCGCTCCAGGAACTTCTCCCGGCCCAGGTCATAGCGGGTCAGGCCCTCCTGGCGCAGGTTCTCCTCCACCTTGATCTGGGTGGCGATACCGGCGTGGTCCGTGCCGGGCAGCCACAGGGCCTCATACCCCTGCATCCGCTTGAAGCGGATGAGGATGTCCTGCAGGGTGGCGTCCATGGCGTGGCCCATGTGCAGCTGGCCGGTGACGTTTGGGGGAGGCATGACGATGGAAAAGGGCTTCTTCTTCGGGTCGGCGTCCGCCTTGAAGCAGCCGTTGTCCATCCACATCTGATAGATATGCGGCTCCACCTCACGGGGATCGTATACCTTCGGCAATTCTTTACGCATATGTTCTCTCCTTCTGATTTGGATTTTATCATCAAAAAAACCGCCCCGCTCCGCCGATGCGGAACAGGACGGACTGTGATCCGTGGTACCACCTGTTGTTCGGGATGACTCCCGCACTCATAGGGCAAGCGCCCCGCCCCGATAACGGAGGGCAAACCGTTGGGACCTACTGCCGTGTTCAGTCCAAGGCTCCGGGACGACTTGGGCGGCGCATCACGAGAGCTTACACCTGCCGCTCCCTCTCTTGGCTTCCGCACTCCGCTTACTGCTTCCCTTCTGTGCCGTTACACAATATGTATGCAGTATAATACACTCCCGGAAAAAAGTCAAGTTCCCCTTTCCCTCTGGGCGGGGCGGTGTTATAATAGGGAGTATCTAAGAGAGGAGGCGCCGCCTTGCATATTCTGGAGCATTTGCGTACCGTGAACCGACACCGCCATCTGGTGCGGAAATACTGCTTCCGGTTGGGACTGTACTGGCAGGGACTGACCCATGATCTCAGCAAATACAGCCCCACGGAGTTCTGGCGCAGCGCCAAATACTATCAGGGCTACCGCAGTCCCAACGATCAGGAGCGGCTGGTCAACGGCGTCAGCCTGTCATGGCTCCACCACAAGGGCCGCAACCGCCACCATTTTGAATATTGGATCGACTACTGCCGGGGCGAGGACGGAACGCCCTTCATCGGCGGCTGCATCTGTAAATATTTCTAGTGGATCTCCTTCTTTTATTCTTAAAGTTTTTCTTATCTCTTTTGGAATTACAATTCTACCTAAATCATCAATTCTTCTGACTACACCTGTAGCTTTCAATTTATATTACCTCCTTTATTTGTAATGTATAGTTTTATTATGTCAAAAAGGAAATATTTTATGCTTTTTTATAGAAAATATTTATGCTTTATTTTTATTTAATTCATTATAGCAATTTCTACAAACTGGAATATATTCTAAATCACCTAGTTTTATATCACCATTTTTTTTACCAGCTTTATAATAGCTAAATACAGCATTATCTCTTCTGCATATTTCACAAATTGAAGTCATTGTTTGCACATTATCTGATACACATAGTAAATCACCCATTTTCCCAAATGGTTTTCTTTCTGATGTTAAATTAAGACCTGCTATGTAGAATTTTTTCCCAGATTCAGCCATTTCTTCTATGCAATTTACATTACCATCTAAAAATTGAAATTCATCTATCACATATACATCTGCATCATAATTTTTTATATCTTCTATATTGTTTATATTTACAGACTTTAATTTGTTTCCATTTCTATCTGTTATATAATCTTCTGCAAATCTTGTATCTATTTGTGGTTTGAAAATTTTTATTTGCTTTCCAGCTATCATTTGTCTTTTTGCTTCTTCTATGATTTTATTACTTTTTCCACATTTCATAGGACCTGTGTATACATTTATGTCTCCCATTTTATTTTCACCTTTGTTCCTTTTTTTCGATTTTTTTCTACATCGAATTATATCAATGTAGTATACTTTTTTCAATATTTATCTATAAAATTTATTATTTTATTTTTATACAGTCATAATCATTTTTTCCTGCTTTCTTTATATAATTTATTGAGGTGTTATTATTGTTTATTTTATTTAAAAATTTAAAAATAAAATTAAAAATTGTTATTATTTTAATAATTATACTTTTATTATTTTCATCTATTTTAGTTTATTATACTGTTAAAGCTAAACAAATATCTGAAATTAATGTTCCTATTATTATGTATCATAGTGTTTTAAAATCGCAGAGCGGAAAATATATTGTACATCCAGAGACTTTAGAAAATGATCTTAAATATATAAAAGAAAATGGATACACAACTATAACAATTACAGATTTAATTAATTATGTTCATTCAGATTATTCACTCCCTGAAAAACCTATTATTATAACATTTGACGATGGACATTATAATAATCTTACTTATGTATTACCTTTATTAGAAAAATACAATATGGTTGCAGTTATTTCTATTGTTGGCAAATATACAGATACTTATTCACAAAGTAATGAAGCCAATCCCAATTATAGTTATTTAAGGTGGTCTGATGTAAATGATTTAATAAAATCTAATAGAATTGAATTTCAAAATCATACATATGATATGCATAATATGACTAACTCCCGAAGAGGTTGTATGAAGAAAAAAAATGAATCCATAGAAAATTATTCCTCTATTTTAACAAATGATTTGAAAAAATTGCAAGACGAATTTGAAGCAAATACTGGATATATCCCCAACACTTTTACATATCCATTTGGTGCTATTAGTAATGCTTCAATAAATATAATAAAGCAATTAGGATTTAAAGCTAGTTTATCTTGTGAAGAAGGTGTCAATGTTATAACAAAAAGCCCTGAATGTTTGTATTCATTAAAACGTTTTAACCGACCCAATAATATTTCGACAAAGAGCTTCTTTAAAAAATTTGAAAAATAATTTTATAATGAATATTTATATTTTTTATTGGAGATATTATCTCTAGGTGGTGATATTATGACTAATAAAGAACTTTTATATGTTGAGGATGCTATTGGACATGAAAAATTTATGAAAACAAGTTCATGCAATACCTCTGAGCAATTGAAGGATGCTAATCTTTCAAACTATGTAAAACAACTTGAAACAACTCATACAGAATTATTTAACAAATTTTTAAATTTATTATAGGAGGCAAACTATGGAAGATAGAGAATTAATGGAAAAAGAGCTTCTAGTTATAAAAGGTGTTTGTGATTTGTATTTACATGGTACAATCGAATCTACAACTGCAGAAGTTCATACAGCTTTTAAAGATGCTTTAAATACGAGTTTAGATATTCAAAACAAAATTTATAACTTAATGGCCGAAAAAGGATGGTATACTACAGAACTTGCTGATCAAAGTAAAATTCAACAAGAAAAGCAAAAATGTCAAAACTCATAATTTTGTTATAAAATTACAAAAAATCATTGAATTTACAAATGTATTTTCAATGATTTTTGATTTATTTATAATGTAATATATTTAATTTATATTAAATTATTTCCAATCTGTCATTTTTTGTTTTCTTGACATTTTATCTTTTAAATTCATGTTTTGCATTCTAGCTTTTAAAAGTTCTTTTCTTCCTTCTGCACTTTTTGTGTATATTAGCTCTACTTTACCTATTGCTTTTGACCATAAATCTGCAAAACCTTGTGCATTTTCTTTATTGTTAGAAAATATTTTTGGTATATTATAATATCTTGTTAAATTATTTCTTTTAGTAGATATTATGTATCTTTGATTTTCTGTTTTTGAAAAAATTTCTGTTAAACAAGTTATAAATAAATTACTTTCTTGCAATGATGCTCCTTCTATCCAAGCAGATACTCTTCCATTGTTGTTTTGAGTTTTAATTTTAATTTTTGATGCAGGTGTTTTCACATTTTTAGTTCGTATAAGTTGATTTAATAAAATTCCTGATATTGCTTTTACAGTAGATTCTGGAGTTGATAATTGTTTTATTTTTTTAGCTTTGCATGCTATATAAATAACAAATCCTAATTCAACAAAAAATGTTAGTATTCTCGGAATAATACCTATTATTAAAATTAATAACAATACAATTGCTATTATAATAGCCCTAATAAACGCCTTAGATACAAGCCAGTCTGATGTAAAAGGCTCTACTTCTTCAATTTCTAGCTCTTCTGTCATTTGCATATTATCAGTTTTATTTTCAACAGCATTTTGCCAATTATTAAACATTTTTGCTCTATCATTAGAATTGGCTATTATATAATTATTCAAATTTTGAACCTTTTCCTGTGTATATGGACCATCAAAATTTCCTAATCGATCTAATCCACTTGATACATATGAATTGTTATAGCCAATTCCGGTAAAAGATTCAAACCTTCTTTTTAATAAATTTAAATCTGCATTTTCAATTGAAGAATCCCCATTAATATTGTCACAAACACATACTAGATGCCAAATATTTGCAGTTTTATGTGGATTTGAATTTACTCTTATAGCTCTTCCTCTCATTTGGTTTGAAAGCATATATGAACCTACAAAAGTAGCTAAAATTAAACTATTTATACTAGGCTCATCCCAACCTTCTCCTAATAACGATTTTGTTCCAACTATCAAGTTAATTTCTCCAACTTCAAATAATTTAGAAATACAATTCATTACATCATTTCTCATCTTTTCTGGCATAGACACTTCTATATAGTTTTCATTCATTTCAAATTGTTTAAATTTTAATTTATCAGCATTAAGCTCTCTTGAATAGCAAAGACCATATAAATTTTCTGCTTTAGATTTAGGTATTACAAATAAACTACCAGTAAGAATAGCTATATTTAAATTTGGATGCTCTTTTGTTAATATTTTGAATATAGGTAATACACCAATTTTATCAATTTCTATATCCTCTGTTGTTATGTATTCTTTTCGTATATAATCAGTTAAAACAACCATTCTCATATCATTTTTTAGATTATTTAACTCAACATTTACAATTTTTGAAATACTATTTAACTTTCCTAAACTATTAACAAAATATTTTTGGATATTTTTATTATCAATTAATGAAACATTTCTTTTTTCTATTGCACCAATTTGATTTAATTTTTGTTCATATTCTGATAAGATCTCTTCAAATTGTTCATAGCTTTTTCTATCAACAACGAAAACATTTTTTAATAATATTTCAAACCATGATAAATCGAATTTAGGTATTTTGTCATTATGACCCAATACTTTCACATTTGCATTTGTTAAGGGTTTATTTGAAGCATTTAAAAATACTAACATACTACTATAATACTCTGGATTTTCTAATATCTCTTCATCACATTCGTATGGTGTTCTTATAAATTTGTGATTATATATCGCATTTATAAAATTTTCATCATTTTTCATTTCATCTACTAAAGTTTTCAATCTCATATCATATTTTTTTATTTTTGTAATTTCATCTTCTGTTGGATAATTGAAATATATATAATCTTGATGTGGACATAAATTCTTTGCTTTTACTAGCTCTGGTACAGATATTTCTGCATCAATTTCACCACATAATGATACATAATTTGCCCAAATATTTGGCTCTACATCATATGGTGGTGTTGCTGTTAGTGCTATTAATTTAATGTCATTTAAAGCTGTGACGACATCATTCAAACTTTTCCACCACTCACTTTTTAAGTGATGTGCTTCGTCTAAAACTAATGTTGTTATTTTTTTCTTTTTTAACTCATTTATAATATCATATGAGGCAATTTCTTCTGATGTTGCAGATTCTTCTTCTTTGTCTATCACATCATCAGTATCATCAGTTGTTGCTCTAATTTTCTTTCTTTTATAAGCGTAATGCAATGCTTGATATGTAACTACATTAAAAAATTTTAGATTATAGATGTCTGTACTTATCCAATCTGGTATTTCCTTTAAATCAGTAAAACTTGATATAAATTTTGTTATCCATTGTTTTTTTATTGTTACTGTTGGTGCAAAAATTATTACTGGATTTCCAATTCTTCTTGCTAGCTCAAGACCTAATATTGTTTTTCCCGAACCTGGTGCTGCTACTATGTTTATTTTTCCATCACTTAAAAATTTATTGGATTCTTTTAATACTCTATCTTGGTATGGTCTCCAAGGATATTTAAATTTTATTGTATTGTCAAACATTTCTTCATCTCCTAAATTAAATTTAAAATTATTTTAACAATTATAGGATTGATTGTCAATTATAAAAAACTATCATAAAAACTGTTTGTTATCTGCAGTTTTTATGATAGTTTTTTATAAATATTTTTTTAAAGTTTCTACACTATCTTCTTGCATTGCTACAAAGTCATTTAATATTTGTCTTACATTTTGATTTAGCATTCCATCTTCCTGATTTTGATTTTGCAATCTTACACCTTCTATTATCCCCATGTTTGTTCCTTGCATTAATAGTTCTGATATTTTTTCATTGCTTTGGTCTGTCATTGTTTTCATTTGTATTCCATACCATGTCATTGCTTTGTTCATTGCGTTTGTTGTATGTGGAGCTTTTATTGAAAAGTTTTCATATTCTTGACCAACCCTTTGTGATATATCTTTGTATTTTTTATATTCACCATCTAAAACCTTTTTAAATGTTTGATCTCCTACTTTGTCATATACAAACATTATTGCGTCCATTCCCATTGTTGCACCTTTGTTGATTTCATCTAAGACATTTACATTATTATCCATAATATTCCTCCTGACTGTTATTTTAAAAATAGTATGTGCATATTTTTTCTATTTATTCATAAAAAATGCTTAAGTAAAATGTAAGTTATATTTTTTATAAAAATATAATTGTTATTTTATTGTATTTTTCATCTTTTTTTGTTATAATTTTTAACATAACCTTTACGGTTTCATTATAGCTTACGTTATTCCACTTTGGAAATTAATAAAATGTTTATAGCTAATATATGAGACCGACCAAATGGTAATTTTTTATAAGGAGGTATCAATCTGGTATGATTGATATTGTTGTAGTACCGACTATTAGCAATTGCTATAGGTTGGATGTAACATACAATGGTAAACATGCTTCAAAATTACGTGGCAACGACAAAAAGACAGCTGAAAACTTTTCGGCAAAACTTGACATTGGTTTAAATTTTGTAACTAAAGATGAATGTAAATTTTGTGACAAAATTTTTTCTAATATCAGTAATCTTTCCGAAAAGGAAGTTAATTATTTGCTGACGGCATTATTAGAAGCTGCAACAGACTGTAAGGAAGATGCTCAGGTCTTCTTTAAAAATTCAAATGTGACTAATACCTATAAAAATTACGGATTTTATCCATCTTTATTCTGATATTAGGTATTATTAGTACAACAAGGAAAACAGCTGGCTATTCATGTAACCAGCTGTTTTCTTTATTAATATCTCTATATATAATATGTCACTTTTTTCACATTGAGGAAAAGAAAAACGTCACAAACGTCCAATTAATACATTACTTTCATTAAAAACAAACCACTTGGTGGTAGTGTTTTTCCCGATTTTTTTCTATCTCCACCTTTTATTATTTCTGGTATTTTTTCTGGTTTTATTTTGCCTAATCCAACATCAACTAATGTTCCAGCAATTATTCTAACCATATTATATAAAAAGCCATTTCCTGTTAATTCAATATAAATTCTATTTTCTGGACCCTGTAGAACCTCTGCTAAATATATTTTTCTTACACTACTTTTACTACACGTACCACTTGCTTTGAAAGCTTTAAAATCATGTTCACCTTCAAAATATTTAACTGCTTTTTGCATTGCTTTTATATCTAATTTTACAGGCATATGATATTCGAAATTTCTGTAAATTGCACTTTCACATTGATTATTATTTATAACATATCTGTAAGTTTTTCTTTTACATGTATACCTACTATGAAATCTCTCATCAACCTCTTCTGCCTTTTTTATTCTAACAGATCTTTTTAATTTTGTATTAATCGCCAAAGCAAATTTTTCAATAGGAATGCTCATATTATTTGTTTTAAAATTAGCAACTTGACCTAAAGCGTGAACACCTGCATCTGTTCTACCAGATGCAATTAAATCTATATTTTCTTCTCCAGTAATTAACTCAATTGCTCTTTCAATTTCACCTTGTATATTTAATTTATTAGGCTGTTTTTGCCAACCATTAAAATCTTTTCCATCATATTCAATTGTTAATCTTATATTTCTCATCTTTTATACTCCATTTCCTGTGTCAATTGGGTTGTCAATGGTTGTCAATGGGGACGGTTCTTTTTGACAACTTTATTGTCATTAAAGACAAAGCTTTTGACAACATTTATTCGTTCTCCAATGTCATAAATATATTATTTTAAATGTTCACCACAATATGTGTCAAAAAGAGCCGTCCCCATTGACAACCATTGGCACACAAATATGTTATTTTTAAATGTTCATCACAATGTGTCAAAAAGAACCGTCCCTATTGACACCTATTGACAACCTATTGGCACCTTTTTCCAAAAAATGGGAAAAGAGAACCGTCCCCTTTTCCCATTTTCTGTTATTTTTTGCTTTTTATTTTTTGTGTTATTTTTTTTACTTTATTTTGTTTGGTGTTATATTTTTCTGCGAAGTCTTTTATTAGGATTTGTTTTAAAGTTTCTTCTTTTATATCTACTAATAAAACTCCATTTCTTGCAAGAGAAATTTTACCTGTTTCTTCTGATACTACTATTGCAACACTGTCTGATTCTTTTGAAATTCCGAGTGCAGCTCTGTGCCTTGTTCCTAGTTCTTTTGCTATATCTTGGTCACTTGCAAGTGGTAAGATACATGCTGCTGCAGTAATTCTGTTTGCTCTAATTACAACTGCTCCATCGTGTAATGGTGTATTTGGAACGAAAATATTAACTAATAATTGTGGTGATATTTCAGAATTAATCATAACACCGGAATCTATTATTTCTGTTAATTTTATGTCTTTTTCTAATACAATTAATGCACCAGTTTGAGATTTAGCAAGTTCGTTTACGGCAATGACTATTTTATAAATATCTTCTTTTGTTTGAACATATTTATCTTTTTCTATTCCTATAAATCTAGTTAATTTATTTGAACCAAGTTGCTCTAAAGCTCTTCTAAGTTCTGGTTGGAAGATGACAATTAAAGCAATCACTCCATATGATAAGAATGATGTTAGTATATAATTAATAATCGTCAATTGTAAGACAGAGCTTAGTGCTGTTAAAAGAATATATAATAAAATTCCTTTTAACAATTGTCTAACTCTTGAGTCTTTTGAAAACTTTATAAATTTGTATACTAAAAATATCACAATTGCAATATCTAATATCATAGGTATTAACTTAATTGGATATTTATATAATTCACCCATATAATTTAATATGTGCTCTTGATAATATGTATTAAAATTTATTTTTAAATTATCAAACATACCATCCCTCCATTTTCAAAATTATAGCTTATTTTATAAATAATTAAAAAGCAGTCCTTTAGAAATCTAATTTAAATTGTTTTTATTAATTTAAATTAGTAAAATTTAAAGACTGCTTTTTATTTAATTTATTATAAAAATTGCCTATAAATTTCTATTTTATTAAATAAGCTACTACTGTAAATGCTAAAGACGCTACCATTAAAAATGCTAGTATTCCAGCTACAATTCTTACGCCTATTCCATTTCCTGAATTATGTTGTCTTGTTTTTTCTACTTTTTCTTTCATACTTAACTCCTCCTTAGTTAAATTTCATAACTAATATTATGTTATCACAAAAAAATACATTTTTCAACAAAATTTTAAAGATTTATAGTAAAGTATAATCTTTGCTATAAATCTTTAAAATCCTAATCAATAAATTTTTTATTAAGTGTATTATGTGAGCTTTATTTTACTTATTTTGCTAATTTTATTTTCTTAATTTTACTCCACATTTACTTTCTACTGTTGTTATTATTTTTTCAAATATACTATTTACTTCTTCATCTGTTAGTGTTTTTTTGCTATCGTTGAATGTTAATGCATATGCTATTGATTTTTCGTTTTCTCCAACATTTTCACCTGTGTATACATCAAAAACTTCTATATTTGTTAATAAGTTTCCTCCGGCTTTTTTTATTGTTGCTTCTATTTGCTTTGATTGAACATCTTTATTCATTACAAAAGCTACATCTTTTTTGATATTTGGGAATTTTGATATTTCTTTGTATTTCAAATTTCCTACTCTTTTTGATAATAATTTATCTAAGTTTATTTCAAATACATATACCGCTTCTTTGCATATTGAAGGATGTAGTTTGCCTATAACTCCAACTGTATCTGCATTTACTGATATTTCGGCTGTTTGTCCTGGGTGGAATTCTGCTGGAATATTTTTTGGAAGTATGAAGCTGTATCTATTTTCATATCCTAAATAATCTAATAAATCTTCTATTATTCCTTTTACGATATAAAAATCTACATTTGCTTTATTTCCTAATCCTAAATAATACTCACCTGTCATTAAACCTGCTAATTTTTGATTTTCTCCGTATTGTTCACCTTTTTTGAAGAAACCTTTTCCTATTTCAAATATAGACACATCTTTATTGTAATGAGCTTTATTATATTCGTAAGTTCTTACCATAGATGGAATTACACTATATCTTAATGTGTCTCTTTCTGGTGTTAGTGGATCTAATAATTTTAATTCTTCAAATTCGTCTGCCACATATTTGTGAACTTCTGATTGTGGAATTAAAATATATGATAATGTTTCATTTAAACCTAAAGAAACCATTTTTGCTCTTATATCTCTTGTTGTTTTATCATATGTTCCAGATTTCATATTTACAACAGGTAAAATTCCTTCAATATTATCAACACCATATATACGGCTAACTTCTTCAATTAAATCTTCTTTAATTGAAATATCTAATCTTCTTGATGGAACTGTAACAGTTACAGATTCATCATTTTGAATATATTTGAAATCTAATTTTCTAAATACATCAACTATATCTTCTTTTGAAATTTCTGTTCCTAATAAATCGCAAACATCTTTATATTTTAAGTCAATTACTTTTTCTTCTTTTTCTGTTTTATCATATTTGCACATACCAGTTTCAATTGTTGCATCTGCATATTGCTCTAATAATTTACAGGCTCTTTCTATTGCCATATATGTTCTATTTGGATCTATACCTTTTTCAAATCTATTGCTTGCTTCACTTCTTAATATTTTTTTAGATGTTTTTCTTACTTTAACAGAATCAAATATTGCTGATTCTATTACTACATTTTTTGTTGTATTTTCAACTTCTGTTGAAAGTCCACCCATTACACCTGCAAGACCTATTGCTTTTTCTCCATTTGAAATTACTATATCGTTTTCATCTAAAGTTCTTTCTGTATCATCTAATGTTGTTAGTTTTTCTCCATTTTCAGCCATTCTTACTTGTAGACAATTTCCCAGTCTATCTGCATCATAAAAATGTAGTGGTTGTCCTAGTTCAAGCATTACATAGTTGCTTATATCTACAACATTATTTATTGGTCTTATTCCACAAGCCATTAATCTATTTTTTATAAATGCTGGACTTTCTTTTATTGTTACATTTAATGCTTTTTTTGCTAGGAATAATTTACAGTTTTCTGTTTTTATATCGATTTTGAAATTATTGTTTATGTCTTCTCCTGATTCTGAATGTGATAAATCTACTGTTTTTACTTTTTTGTCATATATTGCTCCTAATTCATATGCCATTCCTAATATGCTTAATAAGTCTCCACGGTTTGCTGTTAGTTCAAAATCTATTACTCCATCATCCATTTGTAAATATTTGGCTGGGTCTTCACCAACTACTGCATCATCGCCTAGTTCACATATTCCTTCTTTGTCTGCTTGTGTTAGGAACTTTCCATCTATTCCTAGCTCTGCTAGTGAACACATCATTCCGTTAGATTCTTGTCCACGAATCATACCTCTTTTTATTGTTACATCTCCTGGTAGCTCTGCTCCTACTTTTGCTACTATTACTTTTAGTCCTGCTCTTACATTTGGTGCTCCACATACTATGTTTAGTACTTCAGTTCCTATGTTTACGGTGCATATATGTAGGTGATCTGAATCTGGGTGATTTTCGCATGTTAGTACTTGGCCTATGATTAGGTTTGTTCCTCCTAGGAATTTTTCTGCTGAGTCATATTCGTTTCCTACTCGTGTCATGTCTTCTGCTATTTTTTTTAAATCTATGTCATTTATGTCTATGTAATCTTTTACAAAGTTTGTACTTAGTTTCATAATTTTTCTTCCTTTCTTAAAAGGTTGTCAGTGGGGACGGTTCTTTTTGACAACCCTCTTCATATCTTATTATTAATTTTTATCACAAAGGTTGTCAAAAAGAACCGTCCCCACTGACAACCTTTTAAATTATCTTCTTGCGAATTGGTTTAAGAATTTTATGTCGTTTGAGTATAGTAGTCTCATGTCTGGTATTCCGAATTTGAACATTGCTAGTCTGTCTATTCCTGTTCCGAAGGCGAATCCGCTGTATTGGTCTGGGTCATAGCCGTTCATTTTTAGTACATTTGGATGTACCATTCCTGCTCCTAGTACTTCTATCCAGCCTGTTTTTTTGCATAGTGGGCATCCTTTTCCTCCGCATTTGAAGCATGTTACATCTACTTCGTATGATGGCTCTGTGAATGGGAAGTAACTTGGTCTGAATCGTAGCTCTGTTTTTTCTCCTAACATTTTTTTCATGAATACTTCTAGTGTTCCTTTTAGATTTGCTAGTGATACATTGTTTTCTTTTTTGTCTATTACTAGTCCTTCTACTTGGTTGAATTGGTGTGAATGTGTTGCATCATCTTCTCTTCTGTATGTTTTTCCTGTGCATATCATTCTTATTGGTTTGTTTCCACCATATTCTAGCATTGTTCTTGCTTGTACTGCTGATGTTTGTGTTCTTAATAAGTAGTTGCCTGTTATATAAAAGCTGTCTTGCATGTCTCTTGCTGGATGTCCTTCTGGTAAGTTTAGTCTTGCAAAACAGAATTCGTCTGTTTCTAGCTCTGGTCCTGATATTACATCATACCCCATTGATACGAATAGATCTTCTATTTCTTCTATTACTATATTCATTGGGTTTTTGCTTCCTTTTTTTACTTTTTTTCCTGGAAGTGTTATATCTATTGTTTCTGCTGATAATTTTTTATTTAATTCTATTTGTTTAAATTCTGATTCTTTTTCTGATATTAATTTTTCTAATTCGTCTCTTACTTCATTTACTAAGCTTCCTATTACTGGTCTTTCTTCTGGTGATAGTGCTCCCATACCTCTTAATACAGATGTTAATTCACCTTTTTTTCCTAAAAATTTTACTTTAGTTTCGCCTAGTGTTTTTAAATCTGAAGATTTTTTTATTTCTTCAATTGCTGTTTGCTTAATTTGTTCGATTTGATCTTTCATAAAAATTTTCCTCCTTTTTATTTTTGGTACCAGTGTTGTCAATGGGGACGGTTCTTTTTGACAACTATTGATGTTTCCGTGTTGTCAAAAAGAACCGTCCCCATTGACAACCATTGACATGACACAAAAAAACTATTCAATCCCTAATAGGACGAATAGTTTCGTGGTACCACCTAAATTTATATATAATTTTATTATATACCTTGTTATAGTTTTAACGGTTCAACCGCATATGCCTACTGTTGTTTCAGCATATAACCTAAAAAGTGAAATTTCGTACATTTTTATTTTTGAGCTCTCAGCTTGTGCTCAATTCTCTGTAAAATATTTTTATTATGTACTACTTTGCTTTTTAATTGGCTTAATATGTTAACTATATTATCATATATTTTGATTTCTTTCAATAGTTGATTGAAAATTTTTTATGATTTGTGTCAATGGGGACGGTTCTTTTTGACACCTTTGCAGAGCCATCCCCACTTTTATCCTTTTTTTAAATTTGCATTTTCGGTAATTTCTAAGGTTAATCCTTTTGATTTTGCTTTTTCAATTAAATAATCTAATTTTGCTTGTTCTGCTTTTACTGTGTATAAAAAATAATCTATTAATTTTCCGTCAGCATATTCATAATTTATTGATGCTTCTTGGATGCTTTTTTTTGTTTGTAATATTGTTAACATTAGCTCTTTATCTTTTTCAGCCTCTGTTTTTTCTTCTATTATTGTTTCTTTTTCGTATTGTGCTTTCATAGGCTCGTCCTCCATATTTATGTATTTGCTAATATTATATTCAGTTGCTTATGTTATTATGATAATTTTCGTCTTTCAAAAAATTTGTTATTAAGATTTATTTTTTCAAATTTTTTTATTGTTTTATATTTTTCTACAAGAAAAAAGCCCTACGCACAAAGTGCATAGGGCCACCATTTAGAAATTCAATTGATTATTCAAGCTTTTTTATACTTCACAGCATTTGGATTAGTAATTCTAATCTCATTAACTCCTCCACCTTTGCTGTGGTCAGTGGCAAGAATTTCTTTTTCAAAGATTGCTCTTTCTTGCAAAAGAACTTTCTTATTTGGCTTTGGATTGTGTTTCCTCTGCCAATAATCAAGATGAATGTTCTTTGGTAAATTCACTTCAATAAGTGTAATATCACCATTGTACCCGTAGATTCTAAGGCTAACTATCAATCCTGACAGCTGACCTTCCTCAACAAAGGGCGTTTCAATTACCACATATTGTTCGCTCATAACTGCTTTTTCAATCGCCTGAGCAAACATTTTGGTAGTTGCAAGAACATACTTCTCTTTTCCCATTTTTGGGGGAATTGAATTTCCGATTCTTTCATAGGAAATGTACTTTCCATTGCGCATTTTTAACAATCTGCGAGCAATAGAAGATTTTCCGCAAGTGGTTGGACCACAAATTATTATAATTGCCTTTCCACTTGGAATTTGAACAATTTGTTGTTCCATCAAAAACTCCTCTCTCGGATTCTTGGTTTATAACGTGCGTTTCATATTATAACAAGAAAATAGCATAAAAGCAAATAAAATATATTACTTTTATGCTATTTTTTGATTCTGAAATATTTACTATTTAACTAACGATATTTGGGAGTCTTTATATTATAATCGATTTTTAGTGATTATTAATTTTTATTCATTAATTATTTTTTCTATTGAATTTGCTCTCATTTCTTTTATAATTTTGCAACTTTCATCAAGTTTTGCTTGCTCTTCATCTGTTAAATCTAAGTTAACAACTTCTCTTATACCATCTGAACAAATAATCGCTGGAACTCCAATGTATATATCATCTTGTCCGTATTCTCCATCTTTTAAATATGCCGATACAGTTAATATTCCATGTTCATCTTCTAAAATTGCTTTTACTAATCTGCTTAATGCTACACCAATTCCATAGTATGTTGCTTTCTTTTTGTTAATTATTTCATATGCTGCGTTTACAACATCTTTGTGAATTTTTTCTAAATCGTCCATTGGGTGATTATTATCTTTCATTACATCAGATATTTTTTTGCATCCTACATATGCATGATTCCATGGAACAAATGATGAATCTCCATGCTCTCCCATTACATATGCATGAATATTTTTGCTTGATACATTTAAGTATTCTGCCATTATATAACGTAATCTTGCTGTATCTAATACTGTTCCTGAACCTATTACTTTGTTCTTTGGTAGTCCTGAAACTTTAGCTACAACATATGTCATTATATCAACAGGGTTACTTGCTACAACAATTACGCCATTAAATCCACTTGCCATAATGCTTTTTGTTATACTTTTCATAATTTTTGTATTTGTTTCTGTAAGCTCTAATCTTGTTTGACCTGGTTTTTGTGCAATTCCTGCTGTTATTACAACAACTTCTGCATCTTTGCATTCATCATAATCTCCAGCTTTTATGACCATTTTTTGTGGTGCAAATGGTAATCCATGAGATAGATCCATTTCTTCTCCGATTGTTTTGTCTTTATCTATATCTATTAATATTAGTTCGTTTACTCCTCCTCTGTTTAGCATAGCATATGCCATACTCATTCCTACAAATCCAGTTCCTACTAAAACAACTTTTCCTTTTTTCATATTTATTCCTCCTTGCATATTATTTTTGCAGTCTTAATTATATACCTTATTTTGGAATATTTAAAGTTTTTACATAAAAATTTTTAAAATTATAAGTAATATCACTCCCGGAATTCCTAAAAATCCAGAACATAATATCGTCAACCAGTTAAGTCCTATGTGAAAATTAAATCCGCTTCCAATAATATTTATTACATATATTAATATTCCTCCTATAATGGAATTTATTACTAATTTAAAGATTTTTTTAATTGGAAGTAAAAAGAGCTTTCCTATAATTAAGATTAATATTATACATCCAATATAAACTAAAAAAGCATACTCGCCCACATAAATCACCTCTTTATTATGTATGAGATTTATGGACAATTATGCTTTTTTTATTATTTAAAATTTATTCTTGAGTTAGAACTGCTATAGCGCATTTTATGCCATCAACAGCAGCAGACATTATTCCTCCTGCGTATCCAGCTCCTTCTCCACATGGATATAATCCTTTTATGTTTGATTGTTTATTTTCATTTCTTGTTATTTGTACTGGTGATGAGCTTCTTGTTTCTACTCCTGTTAATATTGCATCTGGATGTGCGAATCCTTTTATTGATTTATCAAAATATTTTATACCTTCAACTAGAGTTTTTGATATAAAGTCTGGCAATATTTCATTTAAATTTGAAAGCGTTACTCCTGGCTTATATGTTGGTTTTATTTCACCTATATGTGTAGATTTTACGTTGTTTTCAAAGTCTTCAAATCTTTGTATTGGTGCATTATAATTACTTCCTCCTAACTTAAATGCTTTTTGCTCCAAGTCTTTTTGGAAGTACATTCCTTCTAGTGGTGATTCACCTCTAAAATCATTTGGTGTTACATTAACTAGAACTGCACTATTAGCATTTTCACCATTACGTGCATATACGCTCATTCCGTTTGTTACAATAGTTTCCGGTTCACTTGATGATGCAATTACTGTTCCTCCTGGGCACATACAAAATGTGTAGCATGAACGATTTTCTCCATGATATGCCATTTTATATTCTGCTGGTGGTAGTTTTAATTTCGTAATTTCTCCATATTGTGATTTATTAATCATGCTTTGTTTATGCTCTATTCTAACTCCAATAGAAAAGTTTTTCTTTTCCATTTTTACGCCTTTTTCGTATAATTTTTCAAATGTCAATCTTGCGCTATGTCCTATTGCTAAAATTACCGTATCTGTTTCTATTCTTTTGCTACATATAACAGCTGTTACTTTTGAATTTTCAAACTCAAAGTCTGTTACTTTTTCATTAAATAAAAATTCTCCACCTAGCTTTATTATTTCATTTCGCATATTTCGTATGATATTTATTAAGTTATCTGTTCCTATATGTGGTTTATTTATATATAAGATTTGCTCTGGTGCTCCAAAATTATAAAACTCTTTTAAAACAATTTTGCATAAAGGATTATGAATTCCGCTTGTTAATTTACCATCAGAAAAAGTACCTGCTCCTCCTTCTCCAAATTGAACATTTGATAATGTATTTAGTTTTCCTGTTTTTTGAAATTCTTCAACATCTTTTTTTCGTTCGTCTACAGTTTTTCCTTGCTCAATTATTATTGGTTTTATACCATTTTGAGCTAATGTTAATGCTGAAAATAGACCTGCAGGTCCAGCTCCAATTATAACTGGTCTTTTTGAAGATTTTCTATTTACAATAATTTTAAAAGGTTCTTCTTTTTTTACAATTTGAACATTTTTTATTTTATTTTCATTTTTACATTCAAGCTCTACCGAATAATTATAAAATATATCAGCTTTATTTCGTGCATCAATTGATTTTTTTATTATTCTTCTTTCAGTTACATCGTTTTTATTGATTTTATATTTTTTATAAATCTTTTCAAATAATTCGTCATCAGATAAATCTGCTTTTATTTTAATATTTGTTATTTTAATCATTACATATTCCTCTTATTTATTTTTTGAATATTATATTATAAAATTATGTAAAACACAATATTTATAATACAATATCTCAGGAACTGCTACTAAAAACTTAAATTGTAACTATTTATTTTCTTTTACATAATAATGTCTTATAGGTTTTAAATTATCATCTAATTCATAACAAATAGGATTTCCAGTTTGAATTTCTAATTTAATTACATCTTCATCACTTATGTTATCTAAATACTTCATCAAACCTCTTAAACTATTTCCATGTGCAACTATAATAACATTTTTTCCATTTTTTATATCCGGTTCAATATCTGATTTCCAATATTCTGTTACTCTTTTTATTGTGTCAATTAAATTTTCTGTTTTAGGTAATTCATCTTTTGTTAAATCTGTATATCTTGGATCATTTCCAGGATATCTTTCGTCATTTTCATCTAATTCAGGTGGTCTTACATCTGTACTTCTTCTCCAAAGTAAAACTTGCTCATCGCCATATTTTTTTCTTGTTTCATCTTTATTTAAACCTTGTAGTGCACCATAATGTCTTTCATTTAATTTCCAACTTCTTTTAATTGGTATATTCTCTTCACCCATCTCTTTAAGAATAAAATCCAATGTATCTTCTGCTCTTTTTAAGACTGAAGAATATGCCAAATCAAAATGATATCCTTTATTTTTTAATGCAATTCCTGCTTCTTTAGCTTCTTGAATTCCTTTTGGTGATAATTCTACATCTGTCCATCCTGTAAATCTATTTTCTAAATTCCACTCACTTTGTCCGTGTCTAACTAATACTAATTTTATCATAAAATACCTCCAATTTTCTGGGACGGTCCTTGACCTATTCTTTTCAAGAGCCATTTTCCCTTTTTTGAGGGCCGTCCCATTATTTTTCAAGGACCGTCCCCATTTTTTTGTTGTTATTCGTTTGCTTTTAAGCTTGTGACCATGTCTATACTTTTTACTTTTTTTGATAGCACTTTGTTTACTACCCATGATACTATGTATGTTCCTAGTATTGCATATAGATATGACACAAAATTTATTTTTGCACTAAAGTCATAATTATCTCCAAGTGCTGCTTTGAAAATATAATCTGTCATCATAAATCCTAGTGGTAAACCTAGTATTATTGCAACAATTGTAATCCAAATATTTTGTTTTATAAATATCTTTTTTATTTGTTTATCTTTAAAACCTAATACCTTTAATGTTGCAAATTGATATTGTTTTTCACTAAAGGATAATATTCCTAAATTATATATAATAACAAAACCTAGTATTGCTGAAACAAGTATTAATATAACAATCATCATCTTCATTGTTTGTAACATACTTTGCATTCCTTGTTTTAATGTTTCAATACCTTGAATTGTTTTTACACCTTCAATTTCTGTAGTGTTACTTAAATCATAATTCGTATATACTGAATCAGCCTTATATGTTAAACCTAATTCTTCTGCATATTTTCTTGTCATAGTAAGAGATTGACTTTGTGGGTCACGGTTTAATCCAACAATTTTGGTTGTATACCATTTGTCATTACCAAATACATGCCATGTTATTTCATCGTCAACATTTAAATTTAATTTATTGGCTAATTTTTCTGTAACATATACTCCTCCATCTTTTAATTCAATTATTTCTTTTTTATGTCCAGTTGTCTTTAAAACTTCTTTTGCATCATTTATTGTAATTGAATTAGCTTCTTTAGAATCATCACTTTTTTTAATTTCAATTCCTAAAGTTTGACTTGTTTGATTTCCATATTCATTAATTATTTTATCATATTGTTCATTAGTATAATCATCTTCAAGTGTAAGTTTATATTTAAATTTATAAAGATCATCAAATTGCCAATCTAAATATGAATTCATTGTATCTAGCATTCCAAATGCACAAACGATAAGCATTGTACATCCTATTACACCAACAATTCCCATTATTGTTCTACCTTTATTTCTAGCAATATCTCTTAAATTCCATCTTGTTGATAATGATGATTTTTTAAATATTCCTTTTGTTGTTAAATCGAATTTAGTTTGTTTAACTTTTGGAATTTCTAATCTTAAAGCTTCACTAGCAGGTTCTTTTAGCACTTTTCTACATGATAAATATGTTACAAATGTTATAAGTAGTATAACTGCAATTGCTAAAATATATACAATTGGTAAAATTACAGTATGGTATACTGGCATTTCAAAATATGAAACTTCCAT
>OKRY01001290.1_pt1 | contig 20515 bp, 22 predicted proteins | sample 1601121 | NCBI WGS metagenome assembly OKRY01 (sample SAMEA3541546, study PRJEB24748) | human gut metagenome | biome: human gut; feature: human-associated habitat; material: faeces | place: China | collected 2012
AACATGAATTCGAAACTATGGATCACGCGCAAACAATCTCTCGCGCTATCCTTGGCTATATGGTTGGAACGTATGAGCAACCGACTGCAAAGACCACAATCAGCAAGAACGAGGCTAGAAACACCTATACACTGGTTATTGAGTATGTATCAGATAGCAACCTATCAGAGCCATTCAACCGTGTTTGTGATAGCTTTGAGGGTTGCAGTGAAGCATAGCTAATGAAGCGCTTGGGTTATCTGAGCGCTTTTAGATTGTTGGAAAATGTTGGTATAAAACACTACTATATTATTGGAAAATGTCGGAATGAAAACCATAAATGTTAGAAAATATTAGAATGAAACGTTAATAGTAGAAAATAGTGGAGTGTTGTTAGTAAAACAATATTTGATAATGGATTGAATGAATGGAATAGTTGGGCTATAATGTGTCATAGAAACCAAGTAGAAAAGGTAAAGATATGGGTATCATTAAGAAATATAAGTGGTATATATTGCCATTAGCTATCCTTGTAATTGTTGTTGCTATCGTAACTATGCAACCAAGTAAGAAAACAAAGGAAGTAAAAAACAAACCTACGACAGTTACAAAGGTATCAAAACGTAGCTCACATAGTTCATCCAAAGAAAAACCTAGTGAAACGTCTCAAACGCAGGAACAACCGACACAAAGCGAGCAAGCACCTAGCACGCAAGCTGACGGAGTAACACCACCACAAGACACGTCACAACAAGCTCAAGAACAGTATGGTTATGGTGGCATACCTGCAGACTCACCCGAGATTGCGCGTGAGCAAGGTCAGAATGAGGCACGTCAACAATGGCATGACGACCAAGTTGAATGGGGTATTCAGCAAGGATATCTTAACCCAGACGGTAGCCCAAAAGAGACAAACTAAAACACCCCTATAACGTCCATAGCACGCCCTATACAAAGAATAGTCCGATAACACTCGGGCTATTTTTAAATGCACCCCCCGCCCCTATATTGCCGTCTGGAGAGCCACGACAAGGTGTTGTCTTACATCACGCGCAACTTTCACAGTTTTTTATAGGGTGTCTATACCAATTTATGCTGAGGTTTACTAAGATTTTCGCTATAATAGAATTACTTAAAAAAGCACGTTTTTTTTCTGTATCAATTACGAATAGTATAGGAAAGGAGAATAATATAATGCTAACCTATGATGAATTTAAAGAGGCAATGGACAAGGGTTTTATTAAAGGTGATACTGTCCAGATTGTCCGAAAGAATGGTAAGATCCATGACTACGTTTTAGACGGTGAACAAGTTGAGCCACACGAAACATTGAGTTTGGAAAAGGTATCGGATATAATAAAGGAACTAGGCGAGAACGAATAAAAAAAGCACCTTGCTGGTGCTAGTCTCTTGCCTGCTAAACTCGTAAAGCGATTGATATGCTAAACGAAAATAATAAAAGATGATTGAACTTTATGTTTATATAAGGTATAATATATAGAATATTATTAATAATAGTGAATGGAATTATTTATTAGTTATAATAGGAAAAGTAATTTTGAATATTTGTTGCTACCATGGAACAGATGAAGTAAGTTCAAAGAGTATCTTATCTTCAAGGGTATTTCAAGTAGATAGACGTCCTAATCATTGGTTAGGGAATGGAGCGTATTTTTTTGTTGACGATTTAGACAAAGCAAGATGGTGGGCAAGCTCAATTGCTAAAAAAAGAGATAAGTTAGCTGTAGTGCTTTGTTTTAACATCAAATTTAATGATGTAGAACTATTAAATTTGAATACAGACGCTGACTTGGGTAAGTTAGATGAGTTTGCTACTAAGCTTTTCAAAAGTTTGGAAAGTAATAATGTTCTTATGAAATTTAAAGATATACATGAACGTAATTGTTTCGTCTTAGATAATTTTTTCAAGAAAAACCCTGATTATAAAGCGGTTCGTAGGACCTTTAGTTCTACTAATACAAAAGTAGGTAAGAGTGGCTTTAGCATGTTATCTGATCAATTATGTATCATGGATCAAAGTATCATACCTTTTTCGCAAATAAAAGTAAGTAATGTAAACTAGGAGGTTCCCATGTTCTCAAAAGAAGAATTAATTGAAATGTTAGAACATTCAGGTGTTGACTATAATATGGATAGCTCAACTCCTGGAATTTCATATGAAGATGGTACCTTTGAGAAATATTCAGAAGTTCAATTACCGAGTAAGTATTTTGAAGAGTGTGAGAGAGATGGAGCATATCCTTCAGTGAATGTTCGTATTAATAAACTACCATCGACAAATTATAGTTTTAATGAAAATATTTCTTGGAATATGAAATACGTTGATAAAAATAATATTCAAAATGAAAGTTTAGGTTTTGCTGCATGAGTATTAATAGCGATTTAGTTTTAAAAAATATTAAAGTAAAACGTTTTGAATTTGATTTAAATGAGGTTGTCCCATTTATAGATGGTCAAACGATTAATATTTCTTTGAATCCTACACCTATTATTAGTAAGAACAGTATTCATGAAGGTCTTTTAGAACTAAAAGTGACTTTATTTGATAAAGATTATCAAATAAAACAAGAACCATTTTATTTAGAGATTATTGTTCAAGGTATGTTCGAAGATGAGGGTAATGAAGAAGTTAACCTTTTTGAGGTATACTTTCCTAATATGTTAAGTATGCTATATTCTTATGTCAGAACTTATATTTCTAGTGTTACTGGCATGTTTGGCATTCAAGGCATTAATATACCAACTATAAATGTTTTCAAGTTCTTAGAATCTGATGTTGATAATAATTAAATAATCCCTAGCCAGACTATACTAATTCTCCTAAGTTAGATTTCGTGATTCTAATTTCCGAGGTGTAGGAAAGGCTAGGATTTTTTTAATATCGTAGGAAGTCTTACAAACTAAAAACAAGATTGTTCTCAAAAACAACTTGTTAACTATAGCGTTTGAATGGACCATCAATAACTGGTAAGGAAACAACAGTATACTTATATAATCAAAAAAAGCACCTTGCTGGTGCTAGTTCCTTGCCTGCTGAACTCGTAAATTGACAACGTTGTAAATCTATTTTGCTTACCTATTTGCTAACTTTTAGGTAAATTGTAAAGCAATCTATAAAAACTTTCTTCCTATATAATGCTAGTTTTTACTAGCTTCTTAGGTTGAATAGATAGCTAAGAAAAACCTAGCTTAGCTCTACAACAAAATGCTTTAATTTTAAGATTCATTTTGCAAAAAGCCCGTTGTTATGGGCTTTTTGTTTATCTTAAATCGTTGATTTCTGGGTTTGCTTAGATATTTGCTAGATTGATTCCATGGCCATCTCATAGAATGAGACGGCTTTTTTGTTTTCTAATAAAAAAAGTCCCTAGTCTAGTACAAGTGACTGGGGATTCGTAATATGATGATAGATGATTTTGAGGTATAAATTATTTATTATCCAATCCGCCTTCAAAATCTGCTGAAACATTTGAAACGTAGTTAGTGAAATAGGCTTCAAAATCTTTTTTTAGTTGGTCGTACTCCTCTTCGGAGTAATCTTTATCCTCTATATAAGCCTGAAATCTGGGAATTCCCAGATCTTTTTGGAGACGTTGGATTACTTCTGTCTTTGTCATAAGAACCTCTCTTTCATTCTTTATTTTACCATATTTCGAATTGTATGAAGCATGCATGTTGTTTTAAAGGTTTACTTTTGATATACTGTCAAAGTTACTTAAGAAGGAGGCTACTATGTCTATTATTACACTAATTTTAGCTGGGATTGTTGCTTTGGAGCATCTCTATATCATGTATTTGGAAACTTTTGCGACACATTCAGACACGACTAGTCGTGTTTTCAATATGAGCAAAGAAGAACTTCAACGTGATTCTGTTACAAACTTATTTAAAAATCAAGGAATTTACAATGGTTTGATTGCTGTATTCCTCTTGTATGGGATTTGTACAAATAGTCAGCTACTTGTAACTGTTTTTGTACTCAATGTTTTCTTTGCTGCTATTTATGGTGCTATAACTGCCAATAAGAAAATTATTTTAACGCAAGGCGGACCCGCAATTTTGACCTTGCTTTCACTTATCATTCCCTTATTTTAAGGATTTTATTGTAAAAGAAAAAAGCTGCTTTAACTATTGAAATGGTTTGCAGCTTTTTTATGCTTTTGAAGTTATTTTATTGTGGAATAAATCGTAGAAGAAAGTCTGTCATTTCTTGAGGTGATTCTTTTTTTCCTTTATTTATCCAGGCTTGACAAGCGCCAAAAATAGCATGCGCAAAATAAATACTGGCATAGTCTTTCTCGAATCCTTTGAGAGCTCTTTCTTCAGCAGTGGGATCAATGAAGTCCTCAGCTATCATACGCTGAAGTTTATGTATCAGAAAATCTTGAATTTCTTTTGATCCATTGGTAGACAATAGAGCTGATAGGAGCTTTTCACGAGTGAGAAATTCAAAGATTTCGAGAAAGGCTCCCTCTTTCTTTCCTTCATATTTATCGAAGATATACTCTAGCTTGTGGAAAAGCTCTTTCTGATAACTATCAATCATTTCATACTTATCTTTGTAGTGGGTATAAAAACTCGAACGGCTAATCCCAGCTGTTTGAACCAGACGAATGGTAGTAATATCATTGAAATCTTGGTCTTCAAGACATATTACTAAAGCATCTAAAAGAGCTTTTTTTGTTTGCGCGCGTCTTTGATCTTTTGACATACAAATCTCCTTTTATACACTTTTAGACTATGTGTCCAAAAATCGATTGTTTAACATTGATTTTCAGGTAAATGAGTTTATAATTGATTATATCATAAAAATAAACACAATGTCTAAAAAGGAGAAATATGTTAGCAGAATTAAAGGCTCTTCTTAAAAGTCCAAAGCTCTGGATAACTATTATTGGTGTCTCATTGATACCTGCTTTATATAATCTAATCTTTTTGTCTTCTATGTGGAATCCTTATGGTAATGTCAAACACTTACCAGTGGCAGTAGTGAACAAAGATAAGAGTGCTAGTTTCCAGAATAAGACTCTGAATATTGGTCATGATATGGTAGACAATATGTCTAAAAACAAAAATCTAGACTATCACTTTGTGACTGAAAATGAAGCCCAAAAAGGGATTGAGGATGGTGATTACTATATGGTAATCACTTTTCCAGAAAACCTCTCAAGTAATGCAGCAAGTCTTTTGACAAATGATCCCAAGAAACTGGAAATTTCTTATCAAACAACAGCAGGACATAGCTTCGTTTCTTCAAAAATGAGCGATTCTGCCATGTCTAAGTTGAAGGATACCGTTTCTAAAAATATTACATCAACTTATGTTGGAGCTGTATTTAGGAGTATGTCTCAACTTCAGGGTGGTATGGGAACTGCAGCGAATGGGGCTAGTCAATTATATGCAGGTGCAGGCGCACTTCAGTCAGGGAGTCAGACCTTATCAAATGGCTTAGGAACTCTTGCTGGATCTACACAAACATTGGCTACAGGTGTTGATACCTTGAGTTCAGGCGCGTCTGCCTATACTTCAGGTGTGTCAACTTTGTCAGGCGCTTTGTCACAGTTAAATGCGAACTCTGAGGCTGTTAATTCTGCTGCAGGTCAATTTGTATCAGGAGCAGAGGCCATGAATACCTTAGTTACAGGTGCAGATTCGTTGTCAACAGCGCTCAGTCAAATGGCTACAGCAACAAGTTTATCCGAAGAACAGCAAGCACAGTTGTCAACCCTATCAACTAATTTAACTGATTTAAATACAGCAATTCAAAATCTTAATACAGCGGTAAGTAACACATCATTACCAAGTGGAACATCAACAACATCAGTAGATACAAGTTCAATAGCGACTTATCTTTCAAATATTTCTTCTGCAGCTAGCTCTATAGCTACAGCTAGTGCAACTGATAAAGCAAATGATTTGGCTGCGGTACAAGGAACAGCTGCTTATCAAAGCTTGACGGCAGATCAACAAGCGGAGATTACATCGGCAATTAGTAATGCAGGCTCTACAGCTAGTAGTTATGCTTCAACTATTGCATCTGATGTGTCAAGTATGTCAACTGCTTTATCTAGCTTGACAGGTACGACAACAACTAGTAGCGGAGATTCAAGTAGTTTGGCTTCTCTACAAACGTCTATTTCAGGCATTGCAAGTTCGGCGAATGCTCTTCTCCCTGTAGCTTCATCAACGGTATCATCAATGCAAGCTAATATTGCTAATGTCAATTCAGTACTTGTCAATCAATTATCACCAGGAGCAACTCAAGTGGCTTCAGGTGTGTCAACTGCTCAAAGTACTCTAGCAACAGGTGCAAGCGCACTTTCAACTGGTTTGTCAACTTATACTGGTGCTGTGTCAACGATTGCCAGTGGTGCTCAAACTCTAGATGCTAACAGTAGTAGTTTAATGACTGGTTTTGCTACTCTTCAGAGTGGTACAAGTGCTCTCAATACAGGAGCTCAACAATTAGCAACGGGCGGAAATACCTTAACAAATGGATTGACAAGTTTGTCAACTAACCTTTCTACATTGTCTGATTCATTAAATAAGGCTAATCAGCAATTATCTCTTGTTTCTGTAAACTCAGACAATGCAAAAATGGTTAGTGCTCCGCTTAAAGAGAAGAAAACTGATAAGGATAAGGTTGACACTAATGGTGTGGGGATGGCTCCATATATGATTTCTGTTTCTCTTATGGTTGTCGCTCTTTCAACTAATGTTATCTTTGCTAAGAGCTTGACAGGAAGAAACTTTACGAGCCGTTTTGATTGGGCTAAGAATAAGTTCTTTATCAATGGTATCATTACGACTATGGCTGCAATTGCCCTTTATATTGCCATTCGATTTGTGGGAGTTGAACCAAATCATCCATTAGCTACATTTGGTATGATTCTCCTTGCAGCATGGACTTTAATGGCGCTCGTTACAGCTCTTGTGGGTTGGGATGATAGATATGGTGCATTTGCTTCTATGATTATGCTCCTTTTGCAGCTAGGTTCTAGTGCAGGAACTTATCCAATTGAACTTAGTCCTAAGTTCTTTAAGGTCGTCCAACCATTCTTACCAATGTCCTACTCCGTATCAGGTCTTCGTCAAACTATTTCAATGACAGGACAGATCTCAGATCAAGTACGTATGTTATTCATTTTCTTACTTATTTTTGTAGTTGTAGGTATTATTATTTATAGACCAAAGTCTGAAAATGAATAAACTAAAGGCCAGCTCTAATGTGAGCTGGCTTTTTATGTTATTCAACAGTTATATCACCGAGGTCTGAGGTAATGGTTAGTGTGTTATCCTTTGAAATCTTAAGGTTATTTGTGATGTCCCCCTCTCCTGAATGACTATCGGCTTGAACATTGAGCGTGTAATCTTTAAGAGCTATTTCAATATCACCGGATGTAACATCAAGTTTATTGTGACCATTGAAAATCAGGTTATCTCCAGAGTAATCTCCCATTGCAATAGATAAATCTGAGTTAGTAAAAAGTGTATGATCACTATCAACACTACCAACATCAAGATTAGCTTTTAGGTTGCTGACAATCATTTTAGTAAAAGTTAGGTCCCCTACATTTAGATTGATGTCTGCTTGTTTGATGGTGCTATTACTTAAATCTAGATTTCCAGTTGCTAAATCAACCTTTAAAAAATCAATCGTTTGTTTTTTAGGGAGTGTAATGACAATGGTTTTATTTCTGACTTCCTTGTTGAGAGTAGAAAGCCTTACTAAATCTTTTAATCCGAAAAAGTTAATATGTTTGTTAGAAGTCGAATCTAATTCAGAGTTGTTATCATTGATAGTCAATTGACCATCCTTTACAGATGTGTCAATTGGATTTTTTGTTTTTTGGTAGTAAGAAAGCGTTGCTTTGTCAACGTCACCATTTTTTATAAGCACATTGTAGCTACTACTTTTAATATCAATTTTATTGAAGTCCTCAACTTCTTTCTTGACATAATCTTGCTCACTTTTAGTTTGATTTTGTAAATCTGTCAAGCCACCTTGACTATAACCCCAAGCTACTAATCCTCCTCCTAAAAATAGAGAGATAAGAGACACTCCGAGGACAATCTTTTTCCAAGTTTTCATGATTTTCTTCCTTTCTTGATGAGCCATTTAATCAATAGGGTAATTAGCTTTACAATAAGTTTACAGATTTCAAATGAAATCAAAAGTAGTAGGAGTGCTCCTCCAAACATCAATAGACCTAGACCTCCTCCAAACAGTGTTGAAGCTAGTGAAACATTTAAGAGAGAGAAGCTTGTAAAGAAAGTGTAAACACCACTAATGAGCAAGGCAAAAGTAAGAGCTAAGGCAGTCACTATAACTGCAAAAATAATCAAAAGAAGTGTCAATAGAATAGCTAGGAAGAATAGTAGAATTGGTAAGGCGACTGGACTGGCTAAAACAGCTAGAATCGCAATCCAGAGGATAGTTGTTTTATTACGTAAGCTACTCTTATCCTCAATAATCTTTTCGTCTAGAAGACGACTAATGACTTCATGTGCTGCTTCCTTAGGTGTACCCAATTCTGCAATAACCTGAGCTTCATTTTCAGGTCCAGCCTCTTCAAAATATTCCATGAAATATTCGAGGGCCTCTTCATAGTCCTTTTGTGGTAATTTTCGTAGATATTTTGTTAATTTGGCTATATATTCAGTCCTTGTCATGTCTTAATCTCCCTTCTACAATACCATCGAGGGTTTCTTTATAGGTTAACCATTCTTCATTAAGAAATTGAAGATGATTTTTTCCCTCTTGGGTAATACTGTAATATTTACGTTTACGCCCTTGATATGCTTGGCTATAGGTGGTCATATAGCCTGCTTTTTCAAGCTTTTTTAGAATAGGATAAAGTGTTGACTCCTTGATATTAGCCACAAGCTTTATGGTTTGACTAATCTCATAGCCATAAGAGTCTTCTCTATCGATAATAGCTAGTATTAGGAACTCTATCAGGATTGACGATGTTGGAAAATACATAGTGTGCTCCTTTGTTTTTAGATATGTATAAAAATTATATATAATTATTTTACACATTGAGTGTATCTCTTTTAGAAAGATATGTCAATATTTTATATATAAAAATTTTATATAATAGGGATAACTTCTTTTTTATGATAATATGAAGTCAAGGAGTTCTTATGACTATTAAAGATAAACTAGCTCATTACGAGCCGAAGCCACTAGGGGAGAAAGGACGCTATGCAGTGCTTTTACCCTTGATATATGATGTAAAAACTGATAAGTATCAAATCCTTTACCAAGTACGAAGTGAGCATATTTCTCAACCGGGTGAGGTCTCTTTTCCAGGTGGGCGTGTCGAAGACGGTGAGACTTTTCAAGAAGCTGCTATACGAGAAACTTGTGAGGAACTAAACTTAACTCCTGATCAAATTGACATTTGGGGAGAGATTGATTATCTGATTCATCAGGGGAGAACCATCCATTGCTTTGTTGGAAAGATAAATATAGAAAATTGGGAGGATATTCATCCAAATGAAGAGGTGAAACGGTTGTTTACAGTCTATGTTGACACGTTGTTGACAGAGAATCCGATTTATTATAAAGTGACTTCTACCTTGAGTGATGCGAAAGATTTCCCATTTTTCCTGGTAAAAAACAGAGAAAAATACAATTTTGGGTATAGTGAACGTCATATTCCTTTTTACAGAAACTTGACAGAAAATATATGGGGGATGACAGCTATGTTTACACATAGGTTTACAGATATTCTGAAAGATTTAGAGTAAAAATAAAAGATCAACATATTATTGTTGATCTTTTTTACTATGAATTACATTGTTTATTTGCTACCAAAGGAGTGAAATTTATTTCTGGGACATGAGTCTAGAGTATTCCTAAAATGATTTTCAAAATTAATATGGAAGCTTTTAGCTAGGTGGTCAACTTCAGAGTAGACAAGATTTTTTTGTTTCATTTGTGTCATTCCTATACTAAAAGGGGAGTATTATGTAGATAGAGGCTGTTATGCTTTGGTGTTATTCTGCCTAAGATTGATGATTCTATTGATTTTTCTGAGGGAGTTACCTATGTTGAAGAGAAGGTAAAGCATATAACTATAAATTGTAAAGCTCCAAAAATCTGGGACAATACTGAGACTATAGACAAATAGGACTGTTGCACTAACAAAAATTAGACAGCTACATATTATTGAAAGTAGAGGATATCCTTTTGAAAATAATAGGCTTTCTATGATTAAGGCAAAAGCAGGTAGCAACAGAGTTAGAATGATAATAATAAAGATGAAGCGTTGTGTATCATCTAGCATCAAGTTACCCAATGATTTACCTAGGTAAAAACGAGAATCACTCCCCCCCAGGATAAATCAATTCTCTTGTCAAGGGACTAACTAGGATTAGGGTGTCAAATAATGAGAAAGCCGCCCATCTCCAAATAGGGAAAGCCCATTCTTCCTCAGATAATTCTCTCTGAGTTCTTTCTTCAGTTAATTCTAATTTGATTGTCATCAATATGTACCTCTTTTGGAAAGTCGTTATTTTGATTTAAGATATACCATCCATCTGGTAGTTCAGAGTTTTTAAGTACCTGTTCTAATTGAGAATGTAAGTCAATTTCTTTAGTCGTGGAACCAGAAGGAAAACTCAATTGGACAGTAAGTTGTTTGTTTCGTAGAGCATCTTTAAGTGAAAAATCATAATAGCCACCTAGCGCTTTAGAATGTCCCCTCTCATAAGTATAGAGCGTCGTGTATGGTGTATGGTACAGGTTCTATCTGAACAATAATATTTTTTAAATCTTTCTCGGTACTTAAAGCTTTAGAGATATCATTGATAAATTTTTGATTTCTAGGGTTGATTTTAATAGACTTTTTAACAAAGTCGTCCCCATATTCTCTTTCATCAGGTAAAATCTTATATTCACTATTTTGGCGATTAAAATCTGAGTCGCTTTCTGTTGGGCTGGCAATGTAAGGATAGAGTAAATCTTGAATATGGAGAGGAAGTTGAGTCTTTACATGTTCTTTTTTGTTATTAATGGTCTCTTGATAATCAATATGGAAAATCAGGTAATGTTTAACCTCATCTTCTTTATTCATACGATAAGTAATTTTATCTGCCCATCCGATACCAGTTATTTGCACCTTTCCTTGAAATCCACGAGTTTTATAAAACCCTTTAATATTTTCTTGAGCATTGTAATAGAAAAAGATAGCAATCATGGTCAATAATAAAATCAAGGGCATAGTAATTTTAAGGTATTTGGAGCTATTTTTTACCATATTAGTTATGACTCTCCTTAACTAGTAGGTTGTAATCTTTTTGACTTTTAACTTCCTCGAGGTGTCCAGTCGTTGTATCAGTACTTGTAAAATACCAATAGATATCCTCCTTATCTGGTGTTAACTCTTTTTGGAGTTTAATGGCATCATCCAAATTAAGTGAATCAGTTGTTACGATAATTAGGCTGAATCTTTTTTTGAGCGATTGGTCACTGTATTCGTTATCGTCTTGATCTTTGTAATCAGCAAAATTTCTTTCTTTGGTCCAGATAAGGGGCATGGAGTTGATAGTGAGGGGATCATCTTTATGACCTACAGAAAAATTATCCTTTGAAAGGAGATAGCGATAAGGTTTATCAAATCCGTAGTATTGACTGACTTTTGCTGGTTTGGTTTTAGTTGCCTTATGGGTGCGTAAATTGACATAGAATACTTTTTCGTTGTCATAGGATGAAAATTTCACAAACTCATTCCTACCATCGGAGAACATGGTATTATCCATGGAACCGGGATCATCATATCCTAGTTTCTTAGCAAGGTCTAGTACATCAATAGTGTGTCCTTTTCCAGTATCTTTACCAAGCTGATAATAGTGGATAATATCATAATTTTTAGGGTCCTTCTTGTGTTTAGATGCTTTATACCTAGATTCTTGGAAGGCTAGATAGGTGCGACCGACGGCTAATTGACTTCTCTCCAGTGCTTTTTCATTTCCAAACTTAACACCTAAAACGTTAAAGTTTCCAATTTTGACGTTTTGAAAGGATGTTACAGTAACTTTTTTGTTAGTATAGTCGTAAAGTCTATCGTCTAAGGAATAAGCGGCTTGAAGTCTATAACCATAGCGAACGAATGTACCTGTAAGTAGAATGGTTATAAAAATAAGGAGATAAACATGCCACATACGCCATCTAAATGTTTCTATTTTTGTCATAGGAGATCCTCTTTGAGTAATAGAAAAACCATGAAAATCTTATTTTCATGGTTTTTAATTCAATTATTTTACTTCAGTAAGAATCAGAGAAGTTAGTACCGTCTGAAATTAAATATTATCTTGGTCAAAATTATGAGATTTTAGTTGAAATAGAAGAGGTTGATTACTTCGATACGGACTTTAGCAGAGCATCCCATCGACTTTCTTTGGCTGAAATAACTGAAATTGTTAAATATCAAAGTATGGGACAATGTTTGAAGCAACTACCAGAAGGCATAGGAAAAGGTGAAAGGGAATATTGGGAAAACAACTATAAAAGAGATAGATAATGGGCTATTTTGATTGTTCACGAGAACCAAAATCTGATATTGCTTTTGTAGATATGAGATTTTTCTATGCTAGTGTTGAGTGTGTGGAACGTGGATTGTATCTTTTAAGGACCTCGCTTTGTGTGATGAGTAGAGCAGATAATTCAAACGGACTTATCTTAGCTTCCTCTCCAATGTTCAAGAAAGTCTTTTGAGCACTACAAGAGGCGAAGTCACAAACTCCGCCTCCTTCTACATATTTTTTGTTATAATAGAATATTTTATTTGAAATATCAAGACTTATGCTTGATAAAGCTAGAAAACTTACCCTTTTCCAGCAAGAATATCTGATACTTTATACAATCCTGGGGAATATGTCCGACCAAATAGTTTTTTCGTCAAGGCATTAAACGTATAATGGTCATCTAAAATCAAGACTTCGTCATACGTTTTTAAGAGTGCAATAAAGTCATCGTCTGTTAAATTGGAACCATCTCTAGTATCGATATTTTCATTGCCGAGGTAATAACTTGTTGCGCTGTCGCTGTATGATGCCATTAAATCTAAAAATTCTTGGTCAGCCGACACAAAATTTTCTCTGGCATCAACATTGACATCCCACAGATAATAACGACTAGCATATTGGACAAAATAATTATCTACATTCTCCTTATCTGCTGTTACAACCAAAATTCTATCCGTTGACGAATTACTCTGACTTCCAGTAAACTGATGAATTTCTTTTACGACCTCGTTTGTTTCCTGATTGTTATTGTAAACAATGCTATTATTTTCTGACAAGAACATTCCAATGGCATAAACTGTCAAAACAAGGCTCGCGTATTGGTACAAGTGTTTATTAAATAAGCTCTTGTAAGACCTAGCATTACGTTTACTAATGATGTTTTCATACAGACACTTGTCCATTACCCATGCTAAAGCCATGGTCAAACAACCAAAAGCAAAGATAACGATGCTCGAAGCATAGCGCTCAAATCCTGCTAATTCTAACGCTTCATCAGTCGGCATTGCTGTCAGATACATGAGTAAAATGCCAATATAGTAAGTCACAATCGAAATATCAACAAATCCCCAAGTCAACAAGACAAATTTCTTATATTTCAAACGAATGCCAATCACAATAAAGGCAATCAGCATAATCAGATTGATTATCAAAATTCCATTGCTTGCCAAACTGTCAAACGTAAACACCGATTTGACAAAAAGAGTGATAATTTTTTGTGGGTCGCCTGACAGATTTCCAGTCAATACCTGACCAAGTTCTGACATGGACACCGCATGCTTGGCACTTGAGGCATTTGGGAAATTATCCGTCACATGCTTTTGCCAAATAACAAAAGGAAGACAGCTGACTAGCAAGGTCATTATGAGCAGCACTAGTGCTTTTAAACGTGCTCTTTTACGAACAAGTAAACGCACAATACAAACCACATAAACTACTAAAACGAGAGCGACAAAGAAAAGTCCACTTACTTTGACGATACTTAATAATCCAAGAATTACCGCCGTATTTAGCGACAAAAACCAGAAACGATTACGATAGACAAAACAACCTGCTATGGCTGCCAAGGCCAAGGCCGGAAGCAGAAAATCAACCAGCAAATTATTTAATCGAATAGCAACGTTGAACGTATTAAAAACAGCAAACGAAGCAAAAATCATGCTAACCATTAAGACACGTCGATCATCACGAAGTGCCGCAAACATGGCATAAAGACTGGAAGCAATCAAGAAGAATTGCCCGACTAACATACTACCTTCTGAAAAGCCTACGATAGTCGTGAAAAAATAAATGAAAAGTGAACTTCCAACAGGATAGGTATAATAACTAATAATCGTATCCTGCTGTGTTGGCAAAGCATTATTGATATGGAAAAATTTTACAATCGTTGCCCAATGCGTAAAATTATCATAATGTAAAAGCGGTGAATGCCAGAGCGTTATTCCAAACAAAAGCAAATAAGCCATCATTCCAAGCGCAATATAATCAAGTCTCCTAAAGCGATATTTCTTTTTCCATACCGCCCAAAGATAATAAAGACTCAAAAGACAGCCCAAAACAGAAATGGCATACACGGTCTGCAACATAAAGCCTAACAAACTACCAAGGTACAATACCAATGTAATGACTGAAAATGTAAACACCCATGTCAGACTGCGATTCATCTTCACAGTATTACGGAAAAAGGCATTGTACCCCATGGTAATCACAAAGAACAACAGTAATCTAGCAATACTAATCATACTCTCCCTCTCCATTCATTTGCTAAGGCTTTAAAAGCAGGTAAGCTATCCAAATCCGCTAAATTGGTAACTCGATAAAGCGATTCGTCTCTATCAATATCATAGGACACAAAAGTCAACTGAATTGGCAAATCTTTGTAGGTAAATGCGACATTCGGTTCTTTTTTAGGATTTGTCAATTTTCCAGAAAATGTCATGTAATAATAATCTGTCTTTCTAAGCTGGCATTTTTTTCCAGCAACCTGAACCTCTTCATTAACACGAACTTTCGGAAAAGCTACTTGGTCATAGGCTGAAACAGGACGTTCATTATTTTGGAAACGTTGACTAAAGTTCTCAAATAAATCATCCCATGTTGTCATCCAAGGGTCTTTTTCCTTCGGAAGATTGTGATTAATGCGGTCATAAATGTACTGATAAAATTCGCGCTTATCAGCTTCAGGAATTTCTGAAAATTGAACGCCGTAGCGCCAACCATTATCAATCGCAAAAACACGAACAACATGACCTTTTACCCTCGCATGGTAATCACGTGATTGCAAATTAAGCGTCAGTTCTTTTTCTTTCGGCAAATACAATGGTAAATCCGTATAGAATGAAATCCCCGTTTCTGAAATATCACAGACTCTCACTTGGTAAGAATCATCATCAACCTCAATAACCATAGCTTCATCAACAGTAAAACGCTCACTTGAGCGATAAATCGGACGACCAAGCGCACAGAAAATCGCAAAGGTCAAATTGATGATATGATAAATCAACCAAAAACTGATAATACTTCCATAAAAAAGCTCTGAACCAAATTTTCCATAGTTAAAAGTCACCAAACCATAAACGGCTAATCCCCATAAAACAAGATAAGGAAGCGCATAAAGGTACAACGTCCACGACGTATCATTTCCCTTACGTGTCACCTTAAATTTTTTATCGCTAATGCCAAAGGACTCCAACATCATGGGAATAAACAAATACGGAGCAAAAATCGTTTCCACAATTTCTCCCCAAACCTGTGTTCGGTATTGTTTTGAGACTTCTCGCATTGACAAGTGTGTCAATGCGTAACTTGGCAACCAGAATAGGAACAGTAGCCAGATATTTGACACCACCACACGCACATGGAAAACCGTATATAAAATCGGTGCCAAGATATACAATAACCGTCTAAAGAAAGACCACCAATAAAGATAGCCATTAATATAAACAATTCTTTGCCCCTTTGTCAATTTGGGATTAAAGAAGATATTCATATTGTAGCTACTGCGAATAACGCCACGTCCCCAGCGCGTGCGCTGTTTGATGACACTCTTCAAATCTGTTGGCGTTAACCCACTAGCCATTGGACTTTTCGTCGAATAATTTACATAACCAGCCGCATTCATCCGAACACCTAGCTCGAAATCCTCCGTAATGGTATCTGTCGGAAAACCACCAACATCTTCAATCGCCTTGCGGAAAATAACCGTATTAGACCCCGTATAAACCGCTGCACCGTGCGAATTATTGCCAACATTAATTTCTTTGGAAAAGAAATCTTGTTCGTTTGGTAAGGTTGATTCTGAAAACAAGTTAAATTGGAAAATATCAGCATTGTAAAAACTTTGTGGCGTTTGAATCAAACCAACTTTTGACTTATCATAATCGTCACCATTTTCATAAGCCTCAACTTGTTCAACAAAATAAGGCACAGTTTCCAACAGGAATTCACGATAAGGAATCATATCCGCATCAAATGTCGCCACCAAAGGTGATGACGTCTGACGTAAAGCATTATTGTAGTTTCCTGATTTGGCATCTTTATTATCCGCCAAACCAAAATAACCAACACCAAGCTCATCAGCCAATTTGGCAACTTCTAGACGATTGGTATCATCACAGACGTAGATATGCACCTTAGACTTATCAGGATATTCCATAAAAGTGCAGGCATTAATCGTCTTATAAAGCAACTCTGGATCCTCATTATGCGTTGCAATCAAAACATCCACATCTGGGTAACGCTCCTTAGCAATCTCAGGCTTTTCAAGCTCAAAGTCCTTTTGCTTATTCCAAATGAGAATGTAGCCTGTAATGGCTGAAACTACCTCACTTCCCCACAATAAAATCCCAAAGATCAGCGCAAACCATGAATCATGCCACGGAATAGTCGCCACCAAACGCCAAGTTAAATAAAAGGCAGTCGTTACAAATGCAACGAAATAGAGTATCCTCTTACTAGTCTTCATTCTCACCTCCACTAAAAATCAAATGTTTTTGCACAAAATAACTGACAAAGAAAAGTGTACCGTCAACTAAAATCTTCACCAATGAAATTGGCAGCGTCGTCAAGGCATTTCCTAGAACTGTTACCAATAAACTTGACAAAACAATCTGTACTACCACCAAAGTGAAGTATTTTATCGCACTATTTGATTGACCTCGTTTAAAGACCACCTTATGATTCAAGATGAAATTAACAACAGATGATATCGCACGCGCTAAAATCGAAGCTAACGTCACCGCACTAAAACTCAATCCATTAAACAAAGAAATTAAAATCGTAAAAGCAACAATATCAACCAAGAAGGAAAACAATGCTGAAAAAATGTACTTGAAGAAAACCTTGTAAATTCTAATCGAGTCACGAATCGCATCAAAATGCGACGACTGATTTTCATCCAAATAAATCGTTGCAATGCCAACTTCACAAATCAGAATATTGTCCTCTTTTGCCTCAAGTAACATATTCATCTCAAATTCATACCGTTCACCCTCCACGGTTAAGAGTTTTGGCAACCATGACATAGGAATCACACGAAGCCCCGTTTGCGTATCAGAAACGTTCATACCTGTCATAGCCCCCAAGACGTCTCTTGTCAATAAATTTCCAAATTTACTACGTAAAGGAACAGATTTTTCAAATGTTCTAACACCCAGCACCAAACTATCAGGATGTTGCAAAAATTCAGCCAAACATTTCATCATGTCTTCGTAGGTATGTTGACCATCAGAATCAATCGTCACAATTCCTTTGGCATTAGGAAAATTGTCCAAAATATATGAAATAGCCGTTTTTAAAGCACGACCTTTTCCTTTATTATCAGCGTGTCTTTGCAAATGACAAGCATAGTTACTCTGCGCTATTGCAAATAACGGTGCAAAATCAGCTCCACTACCGTCATCGACTAGAATAATGTCAAACATTTGATTTTCCTTTCTGACTTTTATTTTCGTACATTTTCTTATCAGCTATTGCAAAAAAATCAACGAAGTTTTTATGTGATTGATAAGAGTCCGTATAAGCACCTAAAGATGCTGTAATCCCCATATCTTTGAGAGTCATTTCTGCTTGAACAAGTTTTATTAAAAATTCAGCTTGATTTTCAGAAACTCCAGGGAGTAAAACCGCAAATTCATCTCCACCTAACCTTGCTATTACAGCACTTTCAGGCATTATCTTCGTTAAAATATCACCAAATTCAATTAGAATCTTATCTCCCGTAGCATGTCCAAAGGTATCATTTGCTTCCTTGAATTTATCCAAATCAGATATAATAACCGTAATTTGTTCTTCTTTACGTGTCAGACATTCCTCAAAAGCAAGCTCAATATATCGTCGATTATGAACCCGTGTTAAAACATCTTCGTATGCCATCCTCTGTATTTCAAGTTCATGAAGTCTCTGCTCTGTAACATCAAGAACAAAACAAAAAACACCAATCACTTTTTGGCGATTGTTATAAATGGGAGAATACATATTTTGCCAGTAAAGCGTTTTGTCGCCTGTCTTAATAGTATCCATAAATATAAATGTTTCACCCTTTTTCGCACGATCAACATTTGCTTTTAAACGCGCAGCATCTTCACTATTAAGATAATTCATTGGAAAGTCACCAATTTTGGGAGTGAAATAAAAGATTTCTTCCATGAGCCGAATATCATTCTTATTAACCGCAATAAAACGATAATCTAAGTCTACAGCATAGACGTTAATAAGTTTCGAACTCTGTAAGATAAAGTGGGATAGCATATGCTGTCTTCGATTAAGGTAAGATGCTAGGGTCCAAAGAACTAGTATTCCTATAAAGATTGCTAAAACGATGGGATTATCATGGTCAATCAAAACATCATCATACACTAAGCGCATTAATAACATTAACGCAGCAAAAATACTTAAGTATGTTAACAATCTTTGATGCTTGATTAAAAAATCACTTACTTTTCCTAATACCATTACAGTCTCACCATTCTAAGTAGTTTTAATACCTTCAGCATCCAAACTGTCTGTAACAAAACGTCCTGTAAAACCACCGATGAAGCCCGTAGCAGTATTGTCAATTCCTAAACGTTGTAGAATACGGCTGACATTAATACCCTTACCGCCAGCGAATTTATCATCACTCTCTATACGGTTAACTTCACCAATCTCTACCTTGTCGATACGAACAATGAAGTCGATTGATGGGTTTAGCGTCACAGTATAAATCATACTTCAATAACCCTCGTTTTCTCTTTTAATTATTTAAGGAGCCCTTCTTCCGAAGCATTTGTGATTATGGTTACTTTCTCAACCTCGGCTACCTTAGCATAGGTAACCTGACCAAGTTTAGAAGCATCAGCTAGAACATAGGCTTTTTGCGCATTAGCTATCACTGTTCGTTTAATGACCGCCTCTTCCATATCTGGCGTTGTGAAATAATTGGCATCAACTCCATTAGCACCAATGAAAGCACAATCAAAATTCAGTTGTCTGATTTGTTCCAGAGCTGTACTTCCAATAGAGGCATCTGTTGAATGTTTAACCTTACCACCAATAATCCTAGTACTAATACCGAGATCTACCAGCTTAACAGCATGATGGATAGAATTAGTCACCACCGTCACCTGACGATTCATTTCCTCTGGATATGGTGAATATTTGTCATAAGTTCTAAGCCCAGCCTCAACGTGACCAATACTTACTTTATTGTAAAATGCAACCAATCCAGCAGCAAAAGTTGTTGTAGTATCACCATGAACTAAAACCAAATCAGGTTGTTCTTTCTTAACAACTGGATCAAAATTAGCCAAAATTTTAGAAGTAATTTCCTGAAGTGATTGATTTTTTTCCCATGATATCCAAATCATAATCAGGAACTATTTCAAAAGTCTCCAAAACCTGATCAAGCATTTGACGGTGTTGAGCTGTGACTACTGTAATAGTATTAATGGTTTCTTGATGTTTTTTTCAACTCAAGAATTAACGGCGCCATCTTAATTGCCTCTGGTCTTGTCCCAAAGACAACCATAATATTTAATTTTCCCATAAGATCCCCCCTATGACCTATACGAAATCAATATAATATTGACAAATAAGACTCTACATTATCACTTTATTATCCCCAATAAAAAGGAAAATGAGTTATCCTTTCTCCAAAAGCATTAAAGGGAATGCCCTCGCTATTGGTCTTGTTTTGCAAATGATGTAAAGTAGATAAAGAAAAAGGTCTCAATAAAAAGACTATCATTACGTATAAAATTCAAGAAGTAAGACAAGAAAACTAAGTCATATCATCCAAGGATATCAATTGTTTTGAGATTTTCTAGTCTTCTCCCCCGAATTTAAAAATACACTATTTAATAAATAAAAAAACTGCAGGAGAAAAAACGCTTTGCTAATAAAAGTGTTTTTGAATCCAGCAGTATTGCTAATTTACATATATTTCATAAAAACTTCTCCCCATTTTAAAGAGCGTCCCCTTTACTTACGCTCTATCCCTATCTTA
>OKRY01001298.1_pt1 | contig 20411 bp, 15 predicted proteins | sample 1601121 | NCBI WGS metagenome assembly OKRY01 (sample SAMEA3541546, study PRJEB24748) | human gut metagenome | biome: human gut; feature: human-associated habitat; material: faeces | place: China | collected 2012
GGAACGCCGTGTGCAGTGAAAGCTGCTTGCACGGTGTGGACCGGGGCGAAAGGCTTGAAAGAGTCTGACCTATCGGTATTGCTTTTGCGAGAGGAACAGACGGCGGCTTTCTCCTGCGAGATTTGGAAGCGGTTCAGAAAATGGGGAGGCATCCCGACCGGGGCGACGCAGAACGTCAAAGACCTGCTTTCTTCCCCGGAGATCGAAAACATTCTGGAAAACAGCGACTTCATTTGCCTGCTCAATCAGGCGTCCGGCGACCGGCGTATCCTTGCGGAGCGATTGAACATTTCCCCGCAGCAATTACGGTATGTGGACAATTCCGAACCCGGCGAGGGGCTTTTGATCTATGAAAATGTGATTCTGCCGTTCCGCAACCCCATCCCGCAGCGCAGCCAGCTCTACAAGATTATGACGACCCGGTTAGGCGAGGGCGAAACGGTATGACAGACAAGGAGGTGACGCCCTATGAAGCAGTTGAAACCCCGTGATAAGGTGACGCAGCACATGACCCGCGACGGCCTGACGCTGGACAACCAGACCACCGGCGAGAGCATCAACATTTCCAGCCGGGAGGCCGAACAGGACTATTCCGCAGCCGAGCCGGGCGGCACCGCTGAAAAGGTGCTGGAACGTGCCGGGGACATCCGGGAGCGCAGCAAGGCGAAGCGGGCCGCCAAGGATGGCGCGAATACGGCAGCGCAGGCCACCGGCCCGGCGTCCCGCCTGCAATTCACCGCCGAGGAACGGGCCGATCCCGCCCTTTCCAAGTACGTTCACAAGGCGGAAAAGCGGGCGGATAAGCTGGACGCAGCCAAAGAAGCCCTGCCGAAAAAGCGCGTCGTCACCAAGGAAACCGTCTATGACGAGGCCAAGGGCAAGGCCAAAACCAAGCTGCACTTTGACAAGGTGGAGAAACCGGCCCCCAAGCTCAAACCCAACCCGGCCAGCCGTCCGATGGAGGAAGCGGGCCTGTATCTGCATGGAAAAATCCATGAGGTTGAGCATGAGAATGTGGGCGTCGAGGGTGGCCATAAGGGAGAAGAACTTGCCGAGCGCCAAGCGGGAAAAGCCATTCGCAGCGGCATCCGGCGTCATAAGCTCAAACCCTACCGGGCCGCAGCCAAGGCCGAGAAAAAGGCCATTGCCGCCAATGCGGAGTACATCTACCAGAAATCCTTGCGGGACAACCCGGAAATGGCGCAGGCGGTGAAAAACCCGGTGGCCCGGTTCTGGCAGAAACAGAAAATCAAACGGGACTATGCCAAGGCAGCACGGGCGGCGGGCCAGACGGCACAGGGCGCAGCCAGCGCCACCAAGACCACCGCCGCAGCCGCCAAAAAAGCCGCCGAGAAAAGCAAACAGGCCGCGTCCTTTGTGGCCCGGCACTGGAAAGGTGTGCTGCTGATCGGCGGTGTGGGCCTTATGCTCATGCTGATTATGGGCGGCCTGCAATCCTGTACGGCCATGTTCGGCAGCGCAGGAACCGGCGTGGCAGCCACGTCCTATCTGTCCGAGGACAGCGATATGCTGGGGGCGGAAGCCGCCTATGCGGACATGGAGGCCGATTTGCAGTATGAGCTTGACAACTACGAAAGCCTGCACCCCGGCTATGACGAATACCGTTTCGATCTGGACGAGATCGGTCATGACCCCTATGTGCTGACTTCCATCCTGTCGGCGCTGCATGAGGGCGTCTATACGCTGGGCGACGTGCAAGGCGACCTTGCCATGCTCTTTGAGAAGCAATATACCCTGACACAGACCATTGAAACCGAAACCCGATACCGCACTGAAACCCGGACGGACAGCGAGGGCAACACCTATACTGTGCAAGTTCCCTACACCTATTACATCTGCAACGTGAAGCTGGAAAACTTCGATATGTCCCATCTGCCTGTTTACATCATGGGCGAGGAACAAATGAGCCTGTATGCGGTGTATATGCACACGCTGGGCAACCGGCCTGACCTGTTCCCAAACGGCACCTATCCCAACGCTTCCACCGTCAAGGAGCCGACCTATTACGACATTCCCCCGGAGGCTTTGGAGGACGCCACCTTTGCCGCAATGATGGCCGAGGCGGAAAAGTATGTAGGTTATCCGTATGTGTGGGGCGGCAGCTCTCCCAGCACCAGCTTTGATTGCAGCGGCTTTGTGAGCTGGGTAATCAATCACAGCGGATGGGACGTGGGACGGCTGGGCGCACAGGGCCTTTGCAATATCTGTACCCCTGTTTCCCCGGAGCAGGCCAAGCCCGGCGACCTTGTATTTTTCGTCGGCACCTACGACACCCCCGGCGTTTCCCACGTCGGCATTTATGTGGGCAATTCCGTGATGTTGCACTGTGGCGACCCCATTTCCTACACCAACCTCAATTCGAGTTATTGGCAGCAGCATTTCTATTGTTACGGGCGTCTGCCTTGACGCCAGAAAGGAGTTTTGACTATGGCAAACAAACTTGACCGTATCGAAAAGGACATTGAGAAAACCAAGGCCAAGATCGCGGAGCTGCAAAAGCAGCTTCGTGAGCTGGAAGCGGCAAAGACCGAGCAGGAGAATTTGCAGATCATCCAGCTTGTGCGCGGCCTGAACATGAAGCCGGAGGAATTTGCGGCGTTCCTGCGCGGCGGCGCTTTGCAGAGCGCCCCGGCCCCGCAGCCGGATTTTGAACAGGAGGACAATGCCGATGAAGAATAAGATCATTCGCACGTTTACCGTGACGCTGGCCGCCGTGCTTTGCCTGACGGCCTTTTCCACCACCGCGTTTGCCGGTGGCACTGACCCCAACCCGGAGCCTTTGCCGGAAACCACCGAGGCACCGCAGGAGGAAGAACCCACCACCGGCGGCATGGAGCCGAAGGGCGTACCTGTTACCCCGGAGGGCAATGCAACACTGGTGGATGATTTTTATGGGGATAAGCAGCTTATCACCGTTACCACCAAAGCGGGCAACTACTTTTATATCCTGATCGACCGCGCCAACGAGGACAAGGAAACCGCCGTTCACTTCCTCAACCAAGTGGACGACGCTGACCTGCAAGCACTGTTGGAGGACGGCAAAGCCGCCCCGGAAACCTGTACCTGTACGACCAAGTGCGCGGCGGGAGCCGTCAACACGAATTGCCCGGTATGTAAAACCAATATGACCGAGTGTACCGGCCCAGAGCCGGAACCGCAGGAGCCGGAGGAAACCGAGCAGCCGCAGGAAGATGAAGCGAAAGGCAGCGGCATGGGCGGCCTTGTCGTGTTCCTTGTGGTGGCCCTGATCGGCGGCGGCGCGGCCCTTTACTTCTTCAAGTTTAAGAAGCCCAAGGACGACACCAAGGGCGGCGACGAGCTGGACGAATACGATTTTGGCGAGGACGAGGACGACGAGGACGAACCGACCCCGGAGGACGAGGAACCCGCGCAGGATAAGGAGGAATAAGGAATGAGTATTCAGTTGGTAATTGCAGAGAAACCGAGCGTCGCCCGCAGCATTGCGGGCGTGATCGGTGCGGATCAGAAAAGGGACGGCTACATGGAGGGAAACGGCTATCTGGTGAGCTGGTGTATCGGCCACCTTGTTTCCCTTGCCGACGCCGGAGCCTATGACGAGCGTTTCAAGAAGTGGCGCTATGACGACCTGCCGATTTTGCCACAGGAATGGCAGTACATCATCCCTGCCGAGAAGAAAGGCCCGTTTGCCGTGCTGCGCTCTCTGATGGAGCGCCCCGACGTGACGGGGCTTGTGTGCGCCACCGACGCCGGGCGCGAGGGTGAGCTGATTTTCCGTTTTGTCTATCAGATGGCGGGCTGCAAAAAGCCGTTCAAGCGCCTTTGGATTTCCAGCATGGAGGACGCCGCGATCCGCGAGGGCTTTGCCCACCTGAAACCGGGGGCCGACTACGACGACCTGTATCAATCGGCCCTGTGCCGGGCGCAGGCCGATTGGCTGGTGGGGATCAACGCCACCCGGCTTTTCTCCATTCTCTATCACAAGACCCTGACCGTGGGCCGTGTCCAGACGCCTACCCTCAATATGCTGGTTGACCGGGAGGCTAAAATCAGCAATTTCAAGAAAGAGAAATACCACGTTGTCCATATCGCGGCGGGCGGCATGGAGGCGGCCAGCGACCGCTTTATGAACCCCGACGACGCCGACGCCACCAAGACGGCCTGTGCAGGAGCGCAGGCCGTTTGTGTATCGGTGAAGCGTGAGAAAAAGACGGAGCAGCCGCCCCGTCTTTACGATCTCACCACCTTGCAGCGGGAGGCCAACCGCCTGTTTGGATTTACCGCCAAGCAGACCCTTGATTATGCCCAACAGCTCTATGAAAAGAAGCTGCTGACCTATCCCCGCACCGACAGTCAGTATCTTACCGACGATATGCAGCCCACGGCGGAAAGCATCGTGTCCGGCCTGTGGCCGCTGCTTTCCTTTGCAGCGGGGCTGGACATTGCCCCGCAGTTTGGCCGGGTACTGAACAGCAAAAAGGTGTCCGACCACCACGCCATTATCCCCACGATGGAGTTTGTGCAGAAAGGCTTTGACGGGCTGACCGAGGGCGAAAAGAAACTGCTGTCCCTTGTGTGCTGCAAGCTGCTGTGTGCCGTGGCCGCGCCCCATGTGTATGAGGCTGTCACCGCCACATTCACCTGCGCCGGGAACGAGTTCACCGCCAAGGGAAAAACCATTCTCACCCCCGGCTGGAAAGAGATTGAGCGCCGCTTCAAGGCGTCGTTCAAGACCGACGCCGACGAGGACGCGCCGGAGCTGGCACGGGAGCTGCCGGAGATCACCGAGGGCCAGACCTTTGACCCGGTGGAGGCCAGTATCACCGAGCATTTCACCACGCCGCCCAAGCCCTACACCGAAGATACGCTGCTATCCGCTATGGAACGGGCCGGGGCCGAGGATATGCCGGAGGACGCCGAGCGCCAAGGTTTGGGAACCCCGGCAACCCGCGCTTCCATTCTGGAAAAGCTGGTGCAGATGGGCTTTGTGGAACGCAAAGGCAAGCAGCTACTTCCCACCAAGGACGGCCACAACCTTGTGTGTGTCCTGCCGGAAGTGCTGACTTCTCCCCAGCTCACGGCGGAATGGGAAACCAAGCTGACGGCCATTGCCAAGGGCGAGGCCGACCCGGAGGGCTTCATGGTGGGCATTGAGGAAATGACCCGGAGCCTGATTTCCCGATATTCGCAGATCAGCGAGGACGCGCAGAAGTTGTTTCAGACCGAACGTGTGGTTATCGGCAAGTGTCCCCGCTGCGGCGAAGCCGTCTACGAGGGCAAGAAAAACTATTACTGCGGAAACCGGGCCTGCCAGTTTGTCATGTGGAAGAATGACCGATTTTTTGAGGAACGGGGCAAGACGTTCACCCCGAAGATCGCCGCCGCGCTGCTCAAAGACGGAAAGGCAAAGGTAAAGGGCCTGCGCTCCATGAAAACCGGCAAAACCTATGACGGAACGGTGCTTTTGGCCGATACCGGCGGGAAATACGTCAATTACCGCGTGGAGAAAAAGAGCTGACGGAGTAACGTAGCAAGCATAGGAAGTGTAGCCACACTTCCGATAAATCCCTGACCCGGCCACCCTGCCGGGCCGGGATTTTGCTTGTTGGGGAAAGCCCCAAACCCCTATGAATATGAAAGGAGTGAACCCATGAGCGAAGTGTTTTCTATCCTGCTTCATAACCGACAGCGTTATGAGCAAGGCAAAGAGGGCCTTTGGTTTTCTTTGCCGACCACAACCGAAAAGCTGCAAGAAGCCCTGCGGGAAATCGGGATCAGTGCCGACAATCCGCAGGACTTTTTCTTGTACGACTACCGAAGCCCGCAGGAGCGTCCCATTAAGCTTCCCCGCGATCTGGTGCTGTCCGCCGATGTGGACGAACTGAACTTCCTTGCCGCGAGGCTGGAAAAGCTGGATGCCGCTGAGCTATCAGAACTGAACGCCGCCCTGACAAGCCCACAGAGCGACTTCCGCAGTATCGGCCAGATCATCGACTATCCCGACAACGTGGACTACTATGTGCATCTGCCGGATGTCACCGGCACGGGCCAGTTGGGTGACTACTACCTGAACCGTTCCGGCATGGTGGATATGCCGGAGGAATGGAAAGCGGGAATTTTCCTGCCCCGTTTCGGCCTGCATATTGCCAATACGGAGCATGGTGTTTTCACCGATTTCGGCTATCTGGTGAAAAGCGGCGACGAGTGGCAGCGCGTCCATGAGGGTCAGCCGGTGCCGGAGGAATACCGGGTGATGGCTTATCCCGCGCCGGAAATTCTGCGGGACGAGGCCCCGGCCCGGACGGTGCAGCCAGAGGCAGCGCCCACCGCCGAAGCTGCGGCCCCGCTGCCCGTCGTCCCCATTATTCTCAACAGCCAGAACAGCGCCGACCGCATGAAAGAAATCACCGACCGGCTGGAAACCGGCATACAGGAACTTTTCGAGAGTGAACGCTACAAAGCCTATCTCACCTCCATGGCGAAGTTCCACAGTTACAGCTTCAACAATACGCTGCTGATCGCCATGCAGGGCGGCCAGCTTGTGGCGGGCTACAACAAGTGGCGGGACGATTTTCACCGCAATGTGAAGCGGGGCGAGAAAGGCATCAAAATTCTGGCTCCGGCTCCCTACAAGGTAAAAAAGGAAGTGCCGAAGCTGGACGAACAGGGTCAGCCGGTCATGGACAAGGACGGCAAGCCTCTGACCGAAGTACAGGAAACGCAAGTTCCGGCGTTCAAAATCGTGTCTGTTTTTGATGTGAGCCAGACCGAGGGCGAACCGTTGCCCTCTATCGGTGTGGACGAGCTGGCCGGAAATGTGGAGCAATACGAGGACTTCTTCAAGGCACTGGAACAGACTTCCCCCGTGCCGATGACCTTTGAGGACATCCCCGGTGGTTCTCACGGCTACTACCACCTGACAGAAAAGCGGATCGCCATACAGGAGAACATGAGTGAGCTGCAAACTTTGAAAACAGCCATCCATGAGATTGCCCATGCCAAGCTCCACGCCATTGACCCGGAGGCCCCTGTGACCGAGCAGGCCGACCGGCCCGACAGCCGTACCCGCGAGGTACAGGCCGAGAGCGTGGCCTATGTCGTCTGCCAGCACTACGGACTGGACACGTCCGATTATTCCTTTGGGTATGTGGCCGGTTGGAGTTCCGGCAAAGACCTGAAAGAGCTGCGGGCATCCCTTGAAACCATCCGGGCCACCGCCCATGAGCTGATTACCGCCATCGACGGCCACCTTTCCGAGCTTCAGCAACAGCGGCAGGCGCAGCAGGCCGTGGAGAAAACTGTGGAGCCAACCGTGGAACAGGCCGCCGAGCAGCCTGCCCCCGATAGTGTGTTTTCCAAGCTGCCCCCGGAACAGCAGCAGGAAATGACCGACAGTGTGAAAGCCATGCTGCAAACCCTGATTGACGCCGATGTGAAATCCACCGGCGAGGTGACGCAAGGCACGTTGGACGCCATTCAGACACAGGGCTTTGTCCTTCCCGGCGACGGGACGCTGCAACAGGCCGAGGCCCAGCCGGAGCCGCAGCCGTGGAATGGGATTGACGGCCTTTTGAACAACAAGCCCATTATGCCGGAGGCCACCCCCACGGAACGGGCCAACGCTCTGATCGACTGGGCCGAGCGTGACGGACAGCGCATGGGCAACGAGGAACGCCGGTTGATTGTGGAGTACGCCGAGGCCGTGGACAACACAGACAAGGTGATTGCCCTTATCAATGAGTTTTGCGAACATGGCTATGAAATGCAGCACGGCCATGTGGACGAGCTGGTGAAAAGCCGGATTGACCGGGAAATCGCAGAGGCCAAGGCCGCACAGCAGCCCACCCTTGACCCCGCGGCAGAGCCGGTTGTGACGATCCTTTTCACCGAAAGCCCCGATCTGGAAATGGGCCAGCAAATGCCGCTGCATGAGGCCGACGCCCTGTTTGCCCGGCTGGACGCAGAACATCGGGGCGGCGGCTACTATGATAAGACCGACTTCCGCATTGATTTCACATTCCAAGGAGAGCCGCACAGCTATTCCGGGCGGCAGGATTTTGGCGACCGGGACGGTTCCCTGATTGAGCATATCCGGGAGTATCAGACCTTTTATCTGAACGATGAAAAATGGAAAGACCATCTGACCCGGCAGGACGGCCCGGAGGCATGGGCGGAGAATCACGCCAGCCGGGAAGCCTTTCTCACCGAGATCATCCCCTACATGGAGCTGCATTGCAACCTGTCCCGGCTGGAACAGGAGGCGCAGACCCGTTTGGCGTCCAGCGACACCCTGACGCCGGAGGAAACCGCCTACTATGGGGCGCTGGTGGACTACGCTATGGAGTGCCGTCCGCTGCTCAACCACGGAGAGCCTTTGCCGGAAATGCCGAAACTGACCGACTTCGACCAGAGCTTGCAGGACTACAAGGCGCAGGTGGAGGCCGAAATTGCACAGGAGGCCGCCGACGCCGGTATGACCGTGGAGGAATATGCGGCGGCTGGCTATGAGGCTCCGGCCCAGCCGCAGGAGGCCCAAGAGCCGCCCCAGCAGGAAACCCCGGAACAGCCGGTGAAAGAGCCTGCGGCGTCCGACTACTACTATTCCATCAATGAGGGTGCGGCCCGCCGTGCCAAGGAAATGAACAGCTTTTCCGATTACAAGCCCGGCAGCGCCACAGCCGAGTACCGGCATTATGTGGATGAAGCCTTTGCGCTGGCACAGGAACAGAAAAAGCGCGTCGATCCCATGTACCATGAGAAGATCGACAGCCTGCTTGACACCTATGCCCGGAAGCTGGCCGCCAACATGAACCACGGCTATGAGATTGACGCCCGTGTTCCGTCCATTTTGATTGCCGGTGGTTCCAATTTCCCGGTACGCCAGAAAGAAAAACAGAACGCGGCCCGCGACAGTAATATGCAGGAATGGCAGTACATCCAAGGGCTGCTTGATAAAATCCGCAGCACCGGCATGGGCGGCATCCGGCAGGACGACCCGCAGGCCATTCCCAAGCTGCAAAAGAAGCTGGCCGGTCTGGAAAAGGCGCAGGAAACCATGAAAGCGGTCAACGCCTATTACCGCAAACACGGCACACTGGACGGCTGCCCGCACCTCTCTCCTGAAAACATCGAAAACCTGAAAGCGGATATGGCGTCCGGCTGGCACTATGAAAAGAAGCCGTTTCAGAGCTGGGAGCTGTCCAACAACAATGCGGAAATCCGCCGCGTCCGGCAGCGGATCGAAAGCCTGACCCGCGCAAACGAAGTGGCCTATGTGGGCTGGGAGTTTGACGGCGGCCATGTGGAGGCCAACCGGGATCAGGGCCGCTTGCAGGTGTTCTTTGACGGCAAGCCGGAAGCGGACGCCCGCCAGCAGTTGAAAGAGAACGGTTTCCGCTGGGCGCCGAGTGTGGGCGCATGGCAGCGGCTTTTGAACGACAATGCCTACCGTGCGTCGGACAGGATCGCTTGTATTCAGCCCCTTTCCGGCATCAAGCCCACGGAGCTGCAACGCAATAGCAGCCGGGAGCAGAGGGCGCAGATGGCACAAGAACAGGCCGAGCCGGACTACTTCTACCGGGTACACGCCAACCCCCGCAGCGACAACCGGGAAAACCTGTATATGCTGCAAGCCTATATCCCGCAGGATAACGGCAGGGCCAAGATCGGGGATGTTCTCTATGTCGGGACGCCGGAACGGTGCCGGGAGCTGATGGATCAGCTTAATACCGGGGAGCTGACGCAGGAGGCCGTCAAGGAGCTGTATGCCAAGGAACAGGAGCAGCCGATACAGGAACCCACCCCGGAACAAGAACCCGTGCCGGAGCCGGAAACCGCCCCGGAGCCGGAAGTTACTTCCGACACCGAACCGCAGGCAGCCCCCGCAAAAACCCTGACGGAGTTGCAGGAAAAGGCGCTGGAAATCGCTGACCGCTACAAAGACCTGCCCTTGCAGGCCAAGATTGATGTGATCGCGCAGGCGTTTGGCTGTAAGACCGGCGAAATCCACACGTCCCCCTGTACCGGCAAATGGCGCGGCACCAGCGATATGACGATCCGTTTTGACAACGGCGCGTCCCTGTTTATCGGCAACCGCCTAACGCCGAAAGCCAAGACGGTCAAGGTGCAGACGGAATGTGTCAACCGTACTTTGGTGCAGTACAACCCGGAGATCGTCAAGGCCACCAAGGAAGCGGCCCTGCCTGCGCTGTTGCAGCGGGAGGCCAAGGACAACGAGATCGCGGCCCAAAAGGGCTTGAAGCCCTACACGCTGCTCAATGTGGAGTTCAACGAGGGAGCCGATGAAAAGACCGGCGGTTATATTGGCTGGTACTATGTGACGCTGGCCGTGGACGGCAAAATCTGTACCCATCTGGAAACGGGATTGAACCATGACATTGCCAGCGGCAAGGTGAGCGACACCCCAACACGGGCCGACTACTACCCGGCAGGAGCCTTGAAAGAGGCCGATGTAGACTACGTTTTCAATAACGTGGGCTTTTCCTCTGCGTCCACCCTCTATACGGTGCCGTTGCGGGACGATGTGCGGGAACGGGCCGAAAAGACACTGGCCGAGCGCAGCGCCGCCGCGCCGGAGGCAAGCCGGGAATGGGGCTTTTACATCATTCCCGATCTGAAAACATGGGCCACCAATGCCGAGCAGCAGACCCCGATAGAGCATTTCGCTACCTTTGAGGAAGCCAAGGCCCGGTTCGACGAGCTGCGGAGCCAGCCCTATAACAGCGAGGCCAAGGATTTGAACACCGATGGCCGACCCTATGCCCATCTGACGCTGGGCATGGAAAGCAAGGACGGCATGAGCGCCGCCGATATTCTTCATGTACGGGCGGGCCAGAATTATCTTGTGGAGGACTTCACTCGCATGGAACGGTTGCGGAGTGATCCCGTGGTACTGGAAAGCCTTTCCCGTGTGGCACAGGAAATCGGCTTTGACCGGGTGCGGCCCTATGTGGTGGAGAACGGCAGCTACAAGGCCATGCCGGATATGCCTTTCACCCAATGGGAAAACCCGTATTTCACCGTCGATCCCCCGGCACAGGAGCAGGGCGACACCTTTACCATCTACCAGCTCAAAGGCGGGCCGGAAACACGGGACTATCGCTTTGAGGCTTACGAGAGCTTGCAGGAAGCGGGGCTGGCCGTTGACCGGCAGAATTACGATCTTATCTACACGGCCCCGCTGGACGGCAAAACCACGCTGGAGGACATCTACCGTACATTCAACCTTGACCGTCCCGCCGACTTCACCGGCCACAGCCTTTCCGTTTCCGACGTTGTGGTGCTGAACCGTAGCGGCAAGGAGGAAGCCCATTACTGTGACAGCTTCGGCTTTACGCCGGTGCCGGAGTTTTTCTTGCAGCGGGAAAAACAGCTTACGCCACGGGAATTGCTCACCGGCGAGAGCATCCAGACCCCAAGAGGTAGCTTCCTTGTAACCGACATGAGCCGGGAGCAGTTGGAGGCCGCAGGCTATGGTTTCCACCACCAATCCGAGGACGGCAAGTATCTTATCATGGGCAACGGCACAGACGCTTTTGCCATCCCCGCCCAGCAGGAAAGCCCCATCAAGGCCGCTGAAATGACGACCGAGCAGAACTACAACATGATCGACGGTGTTCTGAACAATGCCCCGACCATGAGTGAACTGGAAGCCAAGGCCAAAGCCGGGGAACAGATTTCCTTGTTCGACGTGGCCGAGGCAGCCAAGGCGGAGGCCCAAAAGCCCAAGCAGCCCCAGCGCCCGGCGCAGAAACAGAAAAAACCGTCCATCCGGGCGCAGCTCAAAGCCGCCAAGGAGGAACAGCAGAAGAAACCGCCGCAGCGGGAAAAAGCACAGGAATTGGAGGTGTGACACCATGAACAGGTTTGAGAATGTGGATGTTCTGGCCGCGCTGGAACAGCTCATGCGGCAGAACACCGCCTTTTATCGCAGCGATTTTGAGATCGACAAAGAGATCATCGGGCGGGCCGCTGCCAGCGACAAGGCCGAGGACAGGACGCTTTTGTGGATGTCCCGCCCGTCCGGGACGCACTGTTTCCGGGAAAGTGATGTGTACCTGCAAGGCACCCGGCAGCACAACACATGGAAGTTTTACGGGGAGCAGACCCGTGACCGGGTGCTGGCCTACGCCGTGGAGCTGACCGGCAAGGTGCGGGGCGTCATTCGCGGCAATCTCTATGAGCTGGACTATCCCCAGCACTTCCGGCACGTCGCAGCCGAGGCGGTACAGGCCGACAACATCATCCTGCACTATGAAAAGGGCGACCGGGAGCAGCCCGCCGGTCTGTACTTCGACGGGCGGCCCGATCCCAAGTTGGGGGCGTTCCTGCGGTATGAGGCCAAGCCTAATGAGCCGGAACACCTGCGGGAGCTGTTGCGGCAGGAACAGAAAGGCCGGGCGCAGCTTGCGCCCGGCGACTTCAAGGCCCACGTCACGGCGCTGCATGACGGCATGATTTTGGCCGAGGCGCAGCGGATCGTGGCCGGGCTGAAAGATCTGTCCGCCCCCAACAGCCCCAACAAGACGCATTTCATGGTGGAGCTGTCCCCGTATTTCGTGCAGATGGCATCCAGCAAGGACACCGACCGGCTGTTTTCCATGTTGCCCTATAAATCTCTGGCCTTTACCGGCATGAAAGACCGGCACGGCCTGTATGCGGTGATCGGCAAGGACGAGAACCGGGACAAGAAAGTGCGGAGGCCCCGCGCTTCCATCCGCAGGCAGCTATCCGAAACCAAACAGGCCCAAGCCCCGAAAAAGGCCCCGGCCAGAACCAAGAAAAATGAATTGGAGGTATGACAATGGTACAGTTTACCGTGGAAGAAGAAAACCTGATCTGTATGTATCACAAGACCGACCAGCGCAGGACGGCGGCCAACATCCGGGCCGCCCTGCCGGACATGGACGAGGACATGGCGGCGCTGGCCTGCCAGACCGCCGACAAGCTGGACGTCATGAACGACGCCGACTTTGAGGCGCGGCAGTTCCATTTCACGGACGAGTGATCCAAGCATAACAAAGCGCCGGGCGCGGGGGCTGTATGGCCTCTGCGTCCGGCGCTTATTTTTCGTGTCCGACCCGGAAAATCCGTTTGCAGCAGCGTTCCGCATATTTCAGTGTTTGATAGGCCCCGCCGTGATCCCGCCATACCATAGCAATCAGGCAATCCGCCCGGTCTACCATCCAGCGATTGCAGGCGGTGATCGCCTGTTTGTAGTGGATGCCCGCAAGCTCAATGGGGATCAGGATTTCGTCAAAGCGGCTTTCATAGTATTCCTTATCCGTGTTTAGCCGCTGCTCCATGTAGGGCAGAACCAATACAAGCGAGATTGCCTTGTCCGGGTGCCGGTGCTTTAGAGTGCGAACCGCGCTGGCGCAAAGAGCGTCAAACTCTCCCTTGCCGCCCACATAGCAAGTCATTTCCTGTTCCGCTTCCAGCAGCCTTTCCAATATCTCCACTACCCGCGATTGACCGAGGCCAAAGACTTCTCTGTGTCCCGCAAAAGTACAAACCACCATATCTATTTCCCCACCTTAAAATGTTTATTTAATAAGCCAACTCACCACAGAAAATTCGCAAAACTTAAAACATATAAATTTTGAATTTATATAGTTTATTATATATCTGTGCCGGGTACTTTACAATAAAGGGGGAATAATATTAGGCGACGTACTGCGAGGACAAATAGATGGAATTAGATTACAAAGAGATTGGAAAGCGCGTGAAGATTGCAAGAATACGGGCCGATCTGACGCAGGAAGCATTGGCAGAAAAGGCCGGGCTGTCCATTACCCACATGAGCAACATTGAAAACGGCCATTCCAAGTTGAGCTTGCCGATGGCGGTTGCGCTGGCAAACGTCCTGTCTGTTTCGGTGGATGAATTTCTGTGCGACAGCGTGATCCACTCCAAGGAAGTTTTCTCCCATGAGGTTCAAATGCTTTTGGAGGATTGCGACGACTACGAGGTACGCATCCTCACCGATCTGCTCAAAGCAGCCAAAGACACGATCCGCAGGGATATGAAGCTGAAACAACAGGAATAGCGCAGGCGGTCATGATTGACCGTACTGCGCTATTCTTTTCTTACAATGCAAAGTGCCGGGCGCGGGGGCTGTGTGCCTCTGCGTCCGGCGCTCTTTTTTCTTATGCCTGCCCTATCGGGAAGTGTGGCAGTTCTTCCAGCAGCTTCAAAATAAGGTGCTGCTTCATATCTGCGTCAACGGCCAGCTCATCAATCATGGGGGTGTAGTGTTCGATCACTTTATCTTTGGCCCACTTCTCACCGGCGACGGCGGCCTTGATGGTATCAGTGTCCAGCAACATTTCCTGTTCGGCCATCGTGTCAACTCCTGTCGTTTTTTGTCTTATTCCAGCATACCACAGAAGCGGCAGGAAAACCAGCGGCGGAAAGATTTTCCTACGCATTTCAAAGCCCGTTTCGACGGGTATGTGATAAATCATTCTGCCACCACACCGACCAGCACCGAAAAGTCTTGATTTCCGTGGGCTTTTTGACCCCTAAATGCGTAGATAAGAGGGGCTTTTCAGCTCTCGTATTTTGCATATCGTTTGTGAAGCTGCTACACTCTATAATTCATATTCTGTTCCTTGTATTCTTCGAGCAAATGAAATATAATGAAATAGATTGTCGGAGGTGTGAACATGGATTACATGACGCTCAAAGAGGCAAGCGAAAAATGGGGCGTTTCGTCCCGACAGATAAATTATTACTGCACCGATGGACGCATCCCCGGTGCTGTCAAAATGGCCGGTGTCTGGCTGATCCCCAAGGAGGCAGAGAAGCCAAAGGACAGACGATACAGAGGCCCGAAAGGAACGGAAGAATGAAAATATTAGTTGTGGAAGATGATTTAACAATACAAAAACAGTTGAAAAACCTTTTGTCCGGTAATGGATATGAGGTTGACACAGCTACCGATTTTTCAAACGTGATCGAGCAGGTAAAAGCGTTTGCCCCTCATTTGGTTCTGTTAGATATAAAATTGCCGGGAAACAGTGGTTTTGAAATATGTTCGCAGATTCGCAGCTTTTCCGATATTCCCATTGTATTTGTGACGAGCAGTAACACAGACATGGATGAATTGAACAGCATCATGCTGGGTGGGGACGCATTTATTACAAAGCCGTATAATACAGCTATATTGCTTGCCAAAATTGCTTCCTTGCTGCGGCGGGCGTATGCTTCCGGGCAGTCCGAGATACTTACATGGAATGGTGCAGCCCTACATTTAGAAAGCAGCATCTTAGAATACAACGGAAAGAAAGCCGATTTAACGAAAAATGAATTAAAAATACTCTACTATCTTTTTAAGAACGCAGGAAAGATATGTCCCCGTAGCGATATTGTGGATTTTCTTTGGGACAATCAGCTTTACATTGATGATAATGCCCTAAGTGTTAATATGACCCGTATCCGCGAAAAATTGGCATCCATAGGTTTGACCGAATTTATTAAAACCAAGCACAGACAGGGGTACACGTTATGAGTGGCAAACAATATTTGAAAAACCAACTGGCCGTCATTTTAATCAATCTGCTGGGTATGCTTGCCCTTGCTCTGTTTCTGATTGCAAGCGGAAATAATATTCAAACCGTCCTATTCATTCTTGTGGTCTGGCTACTTGTCCTTGCTTCCTGCCTGTTGTTTTTCTTTTTCACCCGGAAAAAAGCTCTGGATAGATTGTTGAATATGGCAGAACAATTAGAAGAACGGTATCTGCTGCCGGAAATCATGCAGGAGCCGGAAAGAGCTGATGAGCAGGTATTTTATCAGATCATGAAAATGGCTGAAAAATCCATGCTGGAACAAATAGGCGAGGTTCAAAGAGAACGGAAAGAATACAAAGAATACATCGAACAATGGATACATGAAGTAAAAACGCCTATCACAGCCATGAAACTGATCTGCGAGAATAACCGCTGTTCATTTACGAGAGAGCTAATGGCCGAGTTGGAAAATATCAATCGTTTCACGGAACAGGCTTTGTATTACGCCCGCAGTGAGCATACGGAAAAGGATTATTCCGTCCGTGAAATCAGGCTTAGTGATGTGGTACACGGAGCAATCGCAGATAGCAAATATCTTCTGCGGCAAAACAATGTGGCAATTACCGTAGACGATATGGAGTACAGTATCTATTCCGATGATAAATGGGTACGGTTTATTTTGGATCAGATCATCAGCAACGTGATAAAATATCGTACAGGCCATCCAATTCTGCATCTTTTTGCAGTAAAAGAAAATGAAAGGGTTGTTCTTTCTGTTGAGGATAACGGTATAGGCATACCCCAAAGTGATTTGCCCCGTATTTTTGAGAAAGGTTTTACTGGGCAGAACGGACGGACGATTCACAGTTCTACCGGCATTGGCCTATACCTCTGCAAGCGCCTTTGTGATAAGCTGGGAATAGGGATTGCTGCCCGTTCCGAAGGAAAAGGAACTATTATTTCTCTTTCTTTCCATATCAATGATTTTGTTACCGGGGTGCAGGGCTGATATGCTCTGCACTTCTTACATTTTTGTAAGAACTGCGTAAGAAAACTTGATACAAAGGGGTGGAAATACAGATTACAATAAGGGTATGAGAAATTTAGAAAGGCAGGAGGACACATGGAACCTATTTTGAAATTAGATCATATCCAGAAATATTATGGCAATGAGGGAAACATCACAAAGGCCATTCAAGATATTAGCTTTTCCGTAGAAGCAGGCGAATTTCTGGGGATTATGGGAGCGTCCGGCTCCGGGAAAACAACTCTTCTTAACTGTATCTCCACCATTGATACAGTAAGCGCGGGTCACATTTATTTGGAGGGGACAGACATTACAGAGATCAAGCCGAAATCTCTTGCCCGGTTCCGGCGGGAGAATTTAGGTTTTGTGTTTCAGGACTTCAATCTGCTGGACACTCTGACAATCTCTGAAAACATTGCGCTGGCGCTTGCAATCAACAAGACCCCGGCGAAAGAAGTGGAGCCTTGCGTGAGTGAGATCGCCGGGAAACTGAACATCCGTGATATTTTAGACAAGTATCCCTATCAAGTGTCCGGCGGTCAGAAGCAACGCTGTGCCTGTGCCAGAGCCATTATTAACAATCCTAAACTGATTTTAGCCGATGAACCCACCGGCGCATTGGATAGTCATTCGGCGCAGATGCTTTTGTCTACAATCCAGAGTATCAACGAGCAGATGGGAGCAACTATCCTCATGGTAACACATGACGCTTTTACAGCCAGTTACGCAAGTCGTATTCTCTTTTTACAGGACGGCAAGATTTTCACAGAATTGCATAAGGGCAGTGACAGCCGAAGTGCTTTTTTTGATAAGATTCTGAATGTCCTAACCATAATTGGGGGAGGACAGAGCCATGTATGCTAAACTTGTTTTGAGAAACGCAAAGCGGTCTGTCAAAGACTATCTGGTTTATATTGTAACCATGACGATCTGCGTCATGCTCTTTTATTCGTTCCTGTCCATTTCCAGCAACTACTATCAGCCGGATATTGGAAGCGAATACAATTTTACGGTATTAGGCGACGGTATGAAAGTGGCTATTTGTGCGATTACCCTCTTTCTGCTTTTCCTGATACGGTTTGTCAATAACTATATGCTGCGGCGTAAACAAAAAGAATTTGCCGTACAATCCATTATGGGTATGGAACAGAAAACCATTGGCAGACTGTTCTTTGCAGAAACCTTTGTAATGGGAATGATTTCGATTGCTATTGGCATTCTTCTCGGTGTGTTGTGTTCCCAATTTATTACGGCAATGCTGCTGACTTCCTATGGAAAAAAATATGAACTGTCATGGACGCTGTTCCCGGATACCGTCGTGCTGACGGTGTGCTTCTTTGTATTGAGTTATCTTGTGGTAGGGCTGTTTAACACCCGCACCATTCGGAAAACAAAAATTGTAGATATGCTTGCGGCAGATCGAGAAAATGACCCGGAACTGAAAAAGGGCCGTTGGATTGTCATTGTTGCTGTACTGTTTGAACTGTTCACAATCTGGATGGCTGTAACCGGTGTTCAAAAGGTCTGGTTTTATTATGACAGCCGTTTTGCCCTGCCGGTTCAAGTCATGTTTTGGGGTAATATCGTCCTGCCCGTAGCGGCCTTGCTTTGGCCTGTATTGTGGCTAATCAGAAAGGAAAAATACGGTTTTCCAAAATTTATTTTCGGGCTGTTCATCTGCTCTGCTCTGAATGCCTGCATAGCAGCCAGTGTACCAGCCTTAATCAATCAGTATTATCTTCCGTTGGGGGCAGGCACCGTCAATCAATACTTATTGTTTGTTCTGGTTGACTTGATTTTTTTCATCTGCGCCCTGATTTACCTTGCCAGCAATTTCATTGTTGTATGGAAAGAAAAATCACCAGAGCATAGATACAAAGGCGAAAACCTGTTCTTTTTCGGGCAAGTTATATCAAAGCTAAATACCACCAGCAAGGCCATGACGCTAATCAGCGTAACGCTTGTACTTGCTATTTGCCTGTTTATCGCTGCCCCGATTTTGACTGGTTGGGCCTCTGGTTATCTGGATATACGGTCAATGTATGATGTGCAGATTTCTTCCAGATACAATGATGTATATGACGAAGAATATCTTCCCGGAGATGATTATGAGGTTGTAACAGACTATCTTGCAGAGCATGGCATTGAAACAGACTATGACTGTACGTTCAGTCTATATCTTCCAAAGAAAGATGATTTTCACAATCGGATGAAATATGATTTTCCTATTGCAGCAATTTCATTGAGTGACTACAACACAATCCGGGCAATGTTGGGATATGGGCCGGTTTCTTTATCGGAAAACGAGTTCACAACACAATGGCAGACTATCGCCACCGAGGAAGAACGGAACAGCTTCTTGGCAGAGCATACCAGCGTCATGACAGATGCGGGAGAATTAACCCTTTCTGAGCAGTCCTATTATGAGGAAGCAATCGGAGAAACGGCGTACAATTCCTACACAGACGTACTCTATATATTCCCGGACAGTGTTTGCGAAAAGCTGCTCCCGGTTATGCGAAACCGCTATATCACTACGTCTGAAAACATTTCCTATGAAAATGCCCGTGAATTGGAACAGGTTTTCTCCGACGAGTATCCAGAGATTACGGATACTGGCGTCAGATATACGATCCGTTTAAGCACCTTGCAGATCAATAGTACAAAAGCAAATAATTTTGTTATGCAGGCTTCCATGCTTTACGGAGCTGTTGTGCTGATGGTAATTTGCCTTACGATATTGTCCTTGCAGCAACTCTTAGATGCTGGTAAGTATAAATATCGCTTCTCGGTACTGCGAAAGCTGGGAGTTGAAGAACAGCAGATCGGGAAACTTGTGCTAAAACAATTAGGTGTATGGTTTGGACTTCCCATACTCGTAGCAATCATCGTTTCCATGATTGTGATTGCTTACTTTATTCAAACTGTTTCAGCAGAGATTTCAGCATATATCGGATCGAGAGCTTTAATGTTGCAGATAGGGATGATTGTAGGAATATTAGTGCTATTACTAATCTGTTATTTCATCAGTACATGGATACTCTTTAAGCGGTCAATTTCCAAATAATTATTATAGTAATAAAACCTAAACTTGAAAAGATTATGAACGGATTAAGAAAACTCAGCCTTATGGCGGCAATGCTGGTATGTACCACATTGGCTGCTGTCGCCCAAAAGCCTAATATCCATATATTGGCTACAGGGGGGACTATTGCCGGAACAGGCGCTTCGGCTACTAAAACAAATTATACTGCCGGGCAGGTGGCTATCAGCACATTGCTGGAAGCGGTTCCCGAAGTGAACAAAATAGCCAATGTGACCGGGGAACAGATTGTAAAAATCGGTTCTCAGGACATGAATGATGCCGTATGGCTGACGTTGGCCAAGCGTATCAACGAGCTTTTCAGCCGTGGAGATGTGGACGGTATCGTGATTACTCACGGGACTGACACGATGGAAGAAACCGCCTTTTTCCTGAACTTGACTGTGAAGAGTGACAAGCCTGTTGTATTGGTAGGAGCCATGCGCCCCTCTACGGCCATGAGTGCGGACGGACCGTTGAACTTGTATAATGCAGTAGTTACTGCCGCCGCCAGGGAATCACGGGGTAAAGGTGTCGTAATTGCCATGAACGGTTTGATTTTGGGAGCCCACGGAGCCATGAAGACCAATACGGTGGATGTACAGACTTTCCAGTCTCCTAACTCCGGTGCGTTGGGATATGTATTGAATGGTAAGGTTTTTTATAATATGGAATCTTTGAAACGCCATACCACCGGTTCCGATTTTGATGTGGCCCACCTTGACAAGCTGCCGAAAGTAGGTATCGTTTACAGTTATTCCAATGTAGA
>OKRY01001301.1_pt1 | contig 20369 bp, 20 predicted proteins | sample 1601121 | NCBI WGS metagenome assembly OKRY01 (sample SAMEA3541546, study PRJEB24748) | human gut metagenome | biome: human gut; feature: human-associated habitat; material: faeces | place: China | collected 2012
AGCCCCATTCGCATCACTGCGAGGCAATGCATAAATCTCAAACTCTTCCGCCTCAAACTCTGCTTCATATTCTGGTACACGTACAATACTCATATGACTCTCTCCTGTTCATCACATTTTACGGTGCAAACTATTTATAGTTTAGAACTCCATCCTTTTATAGATGATGCCATAGTATAATTGCTTCTATAACATTAAAATGTTCTATTGCATCACAAGCGCTCAGCTACATCGATTCTATGTAATAGCTCTTTAGCTAGTTCTTTGGCTGTTTTGAATTCCTCATTTGAAAGCACCATAAGTACAAAGCTATCGGTTCCTGTGTCCATGCCTGCTAACGTATAGTTTTCCCACGTAGAATTAAGACTAGCACACCAGTCCATAATAACTTGATCTTCATCTAATGCTGCTGTATCAATAGTTAGATTTTCTCTAGTATCTAAAGACTTATTACGTATTAACTTCTGTACATGATAAATAAAATCCTCTAGTTCACATTTACAGTCTAACTCTACGGCATATCCTTTAGAGAGTAGTTCCTCATAGAAGTTCCACCAGCTATCTTCCAATTCTTCCAGGGAGCTCAACTTTACCTTGGTCATAAACGATTTAGCTTGTTTTGCATCGCCTAGCAACAACGTTGCTAATTCTGTAAATGTAGATCGCATCTGATCAATATCTAGATACACTGCTTCTACACATGAACTACAATCAGGTACTCTGCGTTTTTTCATAAAAGCCCGCATCATCTTCACTGCGTCAGGATAACTTACATCAGCCATACGATAGGTCTTGCCATCTATATCTAAGAATAAATCTACTGCATCCTGCGTTTTACCTACACGTGCTTTCATGGCTGTACATCCATCGATGGCATGAGGTGGGTATAATTCAACATACATGAAATATCCATCATGCATAGCCTTTAATGTATTATCGATACCTACTATATTAAAACCATTTCGATTATAATCAGGGCTCTTCAAACGCCACTCTTCGTAATTGTCGAATAATTTTTCTTGAATCCAATTGTAAAAACTCATATAGACTCTCCATTATGTATATTGATTTTGACAAGAAACTTTATTTATGCTCATTATAAAAACTGTACTTACTACTATACCTAAACCACATATATAAAATATATCATGTATTGGTATTATATTAGCTAAGTTTGTAAATATAGTAATCGATAGGATGGATCCAATAGAAAATCCTGTGCTAACAGAACCACTTGCTAATGTTAATTCATCCTGAGAAAATACGGACTGTATATATGCATGAACTAAAACAACAGCTGTAAAGAGCAATACTTCTGATAAGCTATAAACGATATAAAGGTTCTCAATGCTTGTTACATAACCTATCCCCCAAATACTAATTCCATATAGGGCGAAAAGAGAGAATAACAAGGGTTTAAAAGATTTAGTCAAGTTTATAGTAAGGTATTTAGCTAACAATCCAAAAACCATAAAGGAAGCGAATCTAGATATAGTTTGTGTATAACCATACTCACTGTCAGATAAATGTAATGTATCCTTAATAAAAATCAATAACATAATAGGAATACACATATAAAATAATCTAGTTAGTATGCCTAAGTACACAATAAAATTTATCTTTTTATTTAAAAATAATAACTTATACCCCTTTACTAAAAGTTTAGCTTTATCATATATGCGCTCTTTAACAGTCTTTTGAACCTCAACAATAATTGGTACTACTACACTTTTATTTAATCGGTAAAGTAAATATGCTGATAGAATGTATGTAATAGCATCAATGAAAAATACCATGGTCAAGGAGTAATTAATAATAATACTAAATAATAAAGATCCACTTATCATTGCACAACGATTAATAGCTCGTAGTAAAGCATTGAACTTGACTAAATCATTAGTAATATTAGGTACAAACGAAAGTCGAGCAATCCCTAAAATCTTATTATTAAATCCTATAAGAAACGCTATGATATAGACTAAATAAATATTATCGATAAGAATAAAAATCGATAATATCATCCCGGAAAGAATTTCAGGAACTACCATAGACCACATGAGGCCCTTTTCTTTTACTAAAATCCCTAAAAACGGACCTAATACCATACCAACTAATAATGTAGCTATAGTAATGGCTCCTGTATTAAAAGCACTGTGAGTCGTATTAAAAATATACGTTATAAAACCAAGCGTTGTCGCAGTACTGCCCATCGTAGAAAGAAATAAGGCACCATTTAAATAGAAAGAGTTTTTATTTTCTAGAACCATATTTTCACCCCCTCTACTATAACCCTTATATTTGACGTAACTAGCCCTTGAATAGAAATACATATAATCAAACTATATTAATAAATTCCATATCAGCATATAGAAATCCTGCTCAATGGACGTTTGTGGCAAATAAAAAACGGTATAAGGTGTATATACACTTTATACCGCTTCTATTATACTGGTGCGCCTAACCGGAATCGAACCAGTGACACGCAGTTTAGGAAACTGCTGCTCTATCCTACTGAGCTATAGACGCATGTATACTTTATTATATCGTTTTTAATAAAGTATACGCAAGGCGTCCTTATTGTTGTAGGTATTGGTTATTCACTTGTTTTTGTTCTTCTGGGCTAAGGTTTTGGTAGCCTTTCGCTAAGGCACTGACCCAGGATCCATAGGCAGGATTTGGGAATACTACAAAGGTAGTACCAAAGTCCTCTTTATGATCATCGATGATAGCATTTCTTTCAGCTAAGGTCTTACCTTTTGTACCAATTGGGAAGTCACCTGCATTATCACCCATATACAAAATGACGGCATATTTCTTAGTGATTGCATCAAAACGAGGTTGTTTGTCTGAGTCTTTTTCAAATAGTAGTACATGGTCTTTATCGACGGATGGGAATCCTAATTCCTTAAAGTTTTGTACTGTTGCATCATAGTTAACAGGTGCATATCGGTTTGAAACGTAGAAAATTTCTACACCTTGTTTATGTACTTCATTTAAAAACTCAACAGCACCAGGCATGGCTTGCGATTTACCTTGATGCACAGCTTGACGCCACCAAGGAGCATCGAAGCGACCATTGCCATTAGCAACGCTTTCACCCATCAGTTTAGTATTATCCACTACTGTTTCATCAGCATCAAGAACGATAGCAAGAGGTTTTCTTTGATGAGATGGATCAGTAACAGCCATCTTAACAAGATTTAGCGCCACATTGTACCCTTGATACGCCAGAGCTCTGTACTCCGCAGAGGTGCGCATCCATAAGAGCCCCATTGTTTCTGTTTCGGCTTGGTACTGCTGTTTTTGCTTCAATGCTGCCTGCTCATCTAGCGGTACTGCAGCTTTTGTCGCCTCACTATTAGCAGCTACCGTATTTGTAGCCGCTGTACTATTAATTGATTGGGTTGATTGAATCTGCGCTACCATCGCTGTAGGAACTACAGGATTTGCTTTCACCGTCGTCGGAGAATCCGCCTGTACTACAGAACCTACGCAAAGGCTACCGCCAAGGCAAGCCACCGCTACATACCATGCCAAACTACTACGTTTCATAATTGCCTCCTATCCACATATGCTCTCTATATACATACAATACATAATGTAATTCTACATAGTTATGCAAAATCCCTCTATAGATTTGTATGTATTCCCAAAATAATAAAGAGCCTATACATAATATCTCCAGTCAATTCAATTTGGGTAGCTGTATAAACTCTTTAGAGATAAGGAAATACATCTCTAAATCTGTCTACACAAAGAATATGCTATAATACAGCTGTTGATAGTATTAGAGAGTTCTAAAAAGAGGTATATGTAATGAAACTATGTAAACGATCGATTATTACCAGTTCTCTATTAGCTGTATTGGCTATATCATCTGCGTACGGGGCTACACCTGTACAGCCAAGTGAAAGCACAGACACTGTAGTGGTTGATATGGATTATTCTAATATTCCAGAGCTAAAAAAATCTATTGAAAGCGCAACTCCAGCCATAGTGCAATCTACGCTTGATGCGTCTAAGGGAAAACCGACCAAAGATAAGCCCGTCTATTCAACAGTGACTATGTCTGGTAACCGTGTTGTATCCGTAAAAACTTACAAAACTAAAGAAGAACAAGAAAAGGCCATGTTAAAAGAGCGTAAACGCTTAGACAAGGTCACTGCAGAACGTCAGGCTAAAAGAAAAGACGAAACACGCACAGATATGCTAAAAGGTTTAACACCAATACCGTCCTATCCACCTGTCAGTGAGACACGCGTATTACAAAGTGAAATGTTCTCTAGACCATTTGGTAGACAACTCGATTTGCGTTTAGTAGAGGCCTATACACAAGATTATGACAAGGCAAAACCTGGCGATATTTATGTCTATGCAGATTATGTGGACTACACATCTAAGCAGCTATTAGGTGAAAAAGATGGTACCACTGCTATTTCAGCTATGATTCTACGTGTAATCATGAGAAAAGACGAAAACAAAGCTTTCAGCATCGATGTAAATGCGTACTTCATAAATCCAACAACACATACCATTTCCATAAGTCGTTCTGAAGATGCAAAGGGTATCGATATCAAGAAAGAGGAAAGAGCTGAAGCTGTATTTAAACTACCATCACACCAACTACAAGCCGGCGATCCACAGTATGAAATCGCTAAGCTTATGTATCAGGACCTAACTAATAAAAAATTTGATTAACAATATTTAAATACACTCACCACGACAAAAGCCCCACCTTACTATGAACTACATAGCAAGGAGGGGCTTCGTTTTAGTTTAAGGAAGTTCTTTTAGTCGTTTATGTTGTTTAGATAGAATATCATTTACATAAATAGTTATATAATGTGTGCAAGTTTATAGGATTGTTTTATGTTCTTTTAAGGGGTTATTTATGTAAATATAAGAGAGTTTTGTAAGGGATTTATTAGTTAGAGAGATCTATAAATTTATTTTACATCGCTGAAATCGATGTTCATGCCCAAGGCTTTAGCTACGCCTTCACCATAAGCTGGATCACATTGGTAGCAATGTTTTGCATGGCGTTCTTTAATGAAATCAGGTACACCATCCATAGCTGCTGCTGTGTTTTCAAACAAGATTTGCTGTTTTTCAGAGCTCATGAGACGGAACAATTTACCTGGTTGTGTGTAGAAGTCAGAGTCATCTTCGTAGAAGTCGTATTGGTATGCTGCACCAGATACGTCTAGACCAGGGTTTTTGAATTGTGGTTGTTCAGCCCATTCGCCAAAGCTATTTGGTGCATAGCCAATTGTGGAACCATGGTTACCATCTACACGGCCTTGACCATCACGATGGTAGCTGTTTACAGGGCATTTAGGCGAATTAACAGGGATTTGATGGTAGTTTGCACCTAAACGATAGCGTTGTGCATCGGCATAGGAGAACAAACGACCTTGAAGCATTCTGTCAGGGGAGAAGGATACGCCAGGAATGATAGTAGATGGTGCAAATGCAGCTTGTTCTACATCTTGGAAGTAGTTTTCAGGGTTGCGGTTAAGCTCCATTACGCCTACTTCGATCAATGGGAATTCATCATGGTACCATACTTTTGTTAAGTCGAATGGGTTGTATGGCATGTTATTAGCTTGTTCTTCTGTCATCACTTGGATGCATAATTTCCATTTAGGGAAATCACCGCGTTCAATAGCATCGAAGAGATCACGTTGATGGCTTTCACGGTCATTAGCCACAATTTCAGCAGCCTCAGCATTGGAAAGGTTTTCAATTGGTTGTTGGCAAACCCAGTGGAATTTAACCCATACGCGTTCATCGTTTTCATTAATTAGACTATATGTATGGCTACCGAAACCATGCATTGTGCGGTAGGATTTAGGAATACCACGGTCACTCATAACGATTGTTACTTGGTGAATTGCTTCTGGCAAGCTAGACCAGAAGTCCCAGTTTGCTGTCGCATCGCGAAGATTTGTTTGTGGATTACGTTTTACAGCGCGGTTCAAATCAGGGAATTGCAATGGATCGCGGATAAAGAATACAGGTGTGTTGTTACCTACGAGGTCCCAGTTACCTTCTTCTGTATAGAATTTTACAGCAAATCCACGAATATCGCGCTCTGCATCAGCGGCACCACGTTCGCCAGCAACTGTGGAGAAACGTACGAATAACGGTGTTTGTTTACCTACTTCAGAGAAAATTTTTGCTTTCGTATATTTTGTAATATCATTAGTTACTGTAAAAGTACCAAATGCGCCAGATCCTTTTGCATGCATACGACGTTCAGGAATTACTTCACGCGCAAAATGGCCTAGTTTTTCCATAAACCATACATCTTGCATCAACACAGGACCACGTTTACCTGCTGTTGCAGAGTTGCGATTATCCGGTACAGGAGCACCAAAGGCTGTCGTTAATTTCTTTTCATCACTCATGTTACAAACTCCTACTTAGAATAAAAAATAAGTAATAATATACGACCTTAAAAATTGTATGAAACATATTATTACATAAAAACAATAAATATTATCAATTAATAATCATTATTTATTATTACAATTAAATAGTAACATATAAATGGAGATTGTACAACACAAAATCTTGTATACATGCTCTCATATAGAAACAGTACATGAGAAAAGCCTATAGGAAATCAATCCTATAGGCTATTTGCATCATTATTAGGCGTAAACACTTACATACGCTATCTATACATATAACTAGAATATATCATCTATTAATTTTATTTGCCCCCGCATTACGTAATACATTTTCTTTTACTTCATTTACAGGATCTATTTTAGTAAACAGTTCAGGTTTCCAATCTACAGGTGTTAACGTATCATTAAATGTATCAATGATTTGTCCGTTAAACATATTATTAACTGTAGTAAGTTGTTTTCCTCCAAAGACTTTCACAAATGATGTATAGTCTTTACCTGCTATATCCGCCACATTGTTTTCAGCATAGATTTGGGAGTTTTTCCCAACACCTAGTGCGTAAGCATAAGCATATTCACCATTTGTAGTATCTGACGCAAAGTAATTATTATACACATGAACCTGGCCAAATCGTACTCTTGGTAAGCGTTGTACTACATCATGGAAATAATTATGATGCAAAGTTACATGTAATTTTCCTTCATCTGAAATTTTTGAATCACTACTACCAATTAACATAGTTTTATTGTGGTTTTCAAACGTCGAATAAGAAATCGTTATATAGTCAGCTTCATTGGTAATATCAACCAATCCATCTCTATGCTCATATTTACGACCAAAGTATTTTTCTACTGTTTCAGGGCCATCTTGGAAGGAAGAATGATCAATCCAAATGTGTGTACCACCTTTTATGGAAATACTGTCATACTGAGAGTTCCAATTGCCCTCTGGTCCATCATTAGGATCCCAAGAAGGGAAATAGTCATAAGGAGATTCAAACTGTATATTTCGTATAATTACATTATCCGAATCAAGAACCAAATTTACACCCTTTAATTTCGCATTATCCATGCCAATGATGCTTGTATTAGACGGTACATGAACCGTAATAGACTTACTTTGATTCTTTTGTGATGCCTTACGCTTTGTTTCTTGCTCATCTTTTAGACTCTTAGGCGCTGTGCTTTGCGGCTTATGAGTTTCTAAATATTGTTGAAAGTCATAGCCATCGACCATGTAGTCTTTCATAGTCAATGGTTTACCATTATCATCGGTATCAAAATCTATAGTTCCATAGACTAGTACAATCTTAGGTGTAGTGTTTTTTCTATTCTTAAGAGCTGATACAAATTCTTTTTTGTTTGTTACTTTAAACACATTCTGCTCTGTAGCATTAGCACCACCAGTAGACCCATTGCCTACAGAAGCAAATCCATCTTGTTTCGGTAATGCTTCACGCATAAAGGTAGGACTCTCAGCTGAACCTCGCGAAAAGGTCATCATTAATCCAGCGATTAACACTATGAGCAATCCAAGGGATATCATTATCTTTTTCATACATCGAGTTCCTTAGTTTCTGATACATTACAGTATGCTATGCCGCCATCATCTCATAACAATAGCATTATCTCATAGCAACAATAAGAGAACCCCTTCATAGTACCAATAGGCCTATGAAGGGGTATCATTTTATTTACGCTGGACGGCTCCAGTCGACTTGTACATCGATGGCTTCCCACATGCGTGTTAAAGCTAATTTGAAATTGTCTAAAGACTCTAATGGTTTTACAGTTAACCGTTCATATGTATCAAGACCTGTAGCATGCTCGATAGCATGTTCATCGTTCAAGTAAGCGATAACCTTATCTACCCACTCTTGTTCAGGTAACTCTACGGATACTGTTTTTGCTTCTGTATCATAGGACAAGAAGCCGTTGCTGTTGATGCCATAATGGATGGCTACACGAAATAAACTCATATCTATACCTCTCTTGCGGTAATTTCTAAACACTATATCCATATTGTAACATGAACATTTATATTAGCGAAAGTATTCAATATAAAGTTTATAAGTCTATAATATGGAATTATACATCCTCGTTAGTAGATTGTGCATCTACTGCAGCCTTAAGTTCTGATCTCTTTCTGCGCGCCCCGTTTTCTCCGTGAAAGCGCTGCCATAGAGCCCCACTCATAATAGCAGTCTCACCGAACTTAGACTCTAACGAATCTAGTACACTAGCCAGCTTATCTTCACTTTCATTCTGAGGTGAATCAAAAAGACTATCCTGCATCGGTACCTCTTCATCAAGACCACTTACAGTAAGACCTAACAAACGTATAGGGCCAGGCGGATCCATAAAGGTAAGCCCTTTAGGCTGTTTACTCGCTTTATCTTGCATCAGCTTATTCCATAAAAGTAGCGCTGTTTCAAAGAATACATGCTCATAATCAGATGGTGTATCTAGGCGTTTCTGCCGTGATACGGTGGTAAAATCATCATAGCGCACCTTAATCGATACGGTGTGTCCTAAAAGATTGCGTTTCCGTAACCGCTTTGACAAACGATTCGCAAAATACCTAAACTCGAGTTCAATGGCACTGCCATCGACGAGGTCCTCTTCATAGGTTTCCTCTGCCCCAATAGACTGTATTTTACGATCTGTTTCCACAGGCCGTTCATCAATACCATTTGCCAGTTCCCATATGCGTCGCGCCTGGTTTCCCACAATAGGAATAAGACTACGTTCATCAGGCAATGCTTGAATATGACGCATCAAGTGAAAGCCTCCTGCTTTCAACCGTTTTTCCGTATGAGGACCAACACCCCAAATCCGTTTAATAGGTAATGGAGCCAAAATATCCTTTTCACGACCATAAGGAATCACTACAAGACCATCTGGTTTGTCTAAATCGGAGGCTAGTTTAGCGAGAAATTTATTAGGTGCTAACCCCGCCGAGATGATAAGCCCAGTCTTCTCATACACACGATCCTTAATGGCACGACCTAACGCTTTAGGCCCACTATACATGGTAGACATACCGCTCACCTCAAGAAAGGCTTCATCGATAGACAATGGCTCAATGTAGGGAGTGAATTCTTTCATAATAGAAAAAATCTGATGGGATACCTCTTTGTAGCGGTCCATGCGCGGGTATACATAAATACCATCAGGACATAATTTCTTAGCCCTTGAGATAGGCATGGCAGAGTGAACACCGAATTTACGAGCCTCATAGGAGCAGGTAGCAACAACGCCACGTGAAGAAAGACCACCCACGATAACGGGGTGGCCTTTATAGTCTGGATGATCCAGTTGTTCGATGGACGCGAAGAATGCATCCATATCAACATGCATAATCCAACGTCTCATTGTTACGCTTCTTTTTCGTGCTCAGAAATACGGCAGTATTTAATTTGCGCACAAATGCACTCATCCTTAGATTTATATAATTGAGGGATGATTTCTAGAATGTCGCCAAATGTAGCTTCGTTAATGGAGTAACGTGTCCATAAGCCATTACGTTGAGAGTTAACTACACCTGCATCAATTAAGATTTTCATATGGTAGCTCAACGTAGATTGGGATAAATTGAAGCTAGCTAAAATATCAGCTGCACATAATTCATTGCAAGACAACATGTCGATGATGTGTAATCTTGTTTCATCGCTTAATGCCTTAAAAATCGTCGCTAAACGTTCATAAGAAACTTCAACCATATCTTTAACTCCTCAAATCCGTATCAAAAAATGTCAATCTACTTATTGATACTATTATATACTATTTCTTAATGTAAATCTATTTTTTTCTTTATATTTGTATCTTAATAATTTATTATGAATACCAAATAATTATATATGAGTAAATTTTACCACATTATAAACTAATTTCAGCACACTATAGGCTATTCGCTATGAATATTTTAAATAAATTTTCATCTCATAGATTTATTTAGTTATACACGAAAATGTATATATAATGATTTTGTACAATTATTTTCTATAGAATTTTCGATATAGCTATTTTCTAATAACCATATAGCATACTTCGATATACCGCACTACATTAGCAACCGAAAGGATTAGATATAAACTATACCGATTTTGTGTTCTAATGACTTTCAATACAAAAGACCCCTCATAGAGGGGCCTTATCTGTATAATTCTATAAATCGATTGCATAGTAGAAAAACCATAGAATTTATAATGATAAATTCCAGTCTACCCTAGAGCAATCCTATTATATCAAATTGGTATAGCTTAGAATACGTTTACTAAATCGATTGTTTGGTTACGGTTAGGACCTACGGATACAATGCCCAAAGGTACACCTGTTACTTCTGCAATACGTTCTACATATTTGCGAGCGTTTTCGGGAAGATCTTCGTATTTACGGATACCAGAAATATCTGTTTCCCAACCTGGCAATGTTTCGTAAACAGCTTCGCATGCTTCAAGATCTTTCAAGTTAGCTGGGAAGCCTTCTACATCTTTACCATTCAATTTGTAACCTACGCAGATTTTCAATTCTTTGAATGTATCAAGAATATCCAAGCGTGTAATTGCTAAGTAATCAAGGCTGTTAAGACCTGCAGCATATTTTACAACCATAAGGTCTAACCAACCGCAACGACGAGGACGACCAGTTACAGTACCGAACTCATGTCCAAGCTCACGAAGGTTGTCGCCAGTTTCATCAAGAAGCTCTGTAGGGAATGGACCTGCACCAACGCGTGTTGCATACGCTTTTACAACGCCGAAGATATTTTTCAAGTAGTTTGGACCAATACCAGCGCCTGTGGAAGCACCACCAGCGATTGGATGAGAGGATGTTACGAATGGATATGTACCATGGTCAAGGTCAAGCATAGTAGCTTGAGCGCCTTCGAACAATACCTTTTTGTCCTCTTTAACTGCTTTAAGAACAGCGATGTTAGTATCTGTTACATATGGTTTCAATGCTTCAGCGTATTTGATGTAATCCGCTAAGATTTCATCATAGTTAACTGGTTCAGCATCATACACCTTAGTAAGCATTTTGTTTTTGAATTCTACATTGTATGCTAATTTTTGTTTGAATGTTTCAAGATCATACAAGTCGCAGATACGGATACCGATACGATTGATTTTATCAGCATAGCAAGGACCGATACCGTTTTTAGTAGTACCGATTTTAGCATCACCTTTAGATGCTTCCTCTGCATTATCTAAAGCGATATGATATGGCATGATAACATGCGCACGGTCAGAAATATGAAGGGATTTTGCAGATTTACCTTGTTTTTCAAGACCTTCAATTTCTTGTAACAATACTTTAGGGTCGATTACAACACCAGTACCCACGATATTTTGCTTGTTATCGTACAAAATGCCGCTTGGTAAAAGGCGAAGGGCAAATGCTTTGTCATCTACCACAACAGTATGACCTGCATTATTACCACCTTGACTGCGCACTACAACGTCTGCACGTTCCGCGATCCAGTCAACGATTTTACCTTTACCCTCGTCACCCCATTGAGTGCCGATAACCATACTTGTTGCCATATCTATATCCTCCATGTGAAAGTCTAAATAATTCACTAACATTATACAACAATGTTCGGACTCTGTGAAAGTATTTATACAAATTCAATCTTTAGTTTCTTCCCAAAAGCGTGAGCTATTTTCTGTAAAGTCTTCAAAGATGGATTACCATTGCCATTTTCAATCTTACTAATATCAGACTGAGTAATACCTGTTAATTCGGATAACTGCATTTGCGTCATATGAGCTGCCAATCGTGCTTCAACTATATTCTGAATAATTTGATACTCATCATCTAATGCATCCCACTCTTTTTTAAACTTCGGATTTTTCAATTGTTTCTCTAAATATTGATCTAACGTTTCCATATTATGTATACCTCTCGATATAATCGTTCTTATATTTTATAGCTAATTCAATAGCGCTCTTCGGTGTTTTCATAGACTTTTTAACAAAACCATTTGTTAGAACAATTCGCTTTCCCACAAAAAAGAAATACAATATTCTCGAAATATTGGAGCCTTGCTTCGTTCGTAACTCATAAATACCATCTTCTAAATGTTTAGACTGAGGCTCTCTTAAACGATTGCCATATAGTTCAAGTATCTTTAGATCTCGAATTGTTTTAGCCCTTTGTTTATCTGAAAGTTCATTTAAAAATGCTTTTGCAGGTTTTTCGCCACTTAGAGTTTCATAAAAAACTACAGAAAAGGCATCCATTTAGTTCCTCCTAATGCTAGAAGAAATCTTTACTTAAATTATATGTTAAAACATATATCCAGTAAAGATATTGAGATATAGAAATTTAAGGTCTTACTATATCCAATATAAGTATCTATGCCTTTAAAGTAAACAAATGGGAGGTGACCATTGGTCACCTCCCATGTATTGACATTTTAACTAGTCAAAGTATTCTATTTTAGTAATTTAATACAACTATATTATCAATGTCTGCCTGTCAATCAAGTGCTATTTAGGCTCTTTTAACCAGAAGCTCATTAAGAGCCCCATTAAACCGACAGGTATCAGTGTCATCAATGCGGTTTGTACGTCATAGATGTCGGCTATATGGCCTACATATGGTGCTACAAGGCCACCTAAGGTAATGCCAAGACCTAGTGTAATACCTGAGGCAAAGCCTGCATTTTTAGCAAGGTATTTTTGACCTAGTACCGTAATTGGACCGTATTGTGAGAATACACCAAAGGCCATTGGGATCATGGCGCCGAAAAAGCCCCATATATTAGGCACAAAGATAAAGACTAAAACAGATGGCAAGAAGATAAGATTGCCTAAGCGAACTGTTTTAAGGAAGCCTAATTTATCTGACAACGCCCCGCCCATATAGGTAAGAACAGCTCCCATTGCAAAGTACATCGTTAAAGCTAAACTCGATGCACTGGCTTCTCCGTTAATAACAGTAATGTATAAAATAGGGATAAAGATGGATAATACAGAGAATAGTATAGATCGAGAAGCAATGACAAAGAATAATTTGCCAAAGCTAACCCAATCGTTAGTGCCACTATTAGTAGATTTAGCAGAGCTTTTACTTTCACCAATAGCATCGGTATCTGTAGAGCCAGTAAAGGCATACACATACAGCAACACGCCAATCAATGCAATTGCCGTGAACAACCAAAGGAATTGACCGCCAAAGACGTACACACCACCAGCAAGGAGTGGGCCCAGTGCAAAACCAGCGCTGCCCCCAACCGCAAATCGTCCCATGGCATTACCAAGTTCATTGGATTGCGTGCGGTTCACGAGAAGAGCCGCCTCAGGATGGAATAGTGCCGCCCCAATCCCTGCAATGAGCGATAGAGCTAATATCATTTCATAGCTCGTTGCCAGTGCAATGGCGCTGATAGAGACTAATGTTACGGTAAAACCTACAGGAATGAACCACGGCACGCGCCACCGATCCGCCACATAGCCCAAGATAGGCTGCGCCACGGAAGCCACTACTGTGTTACAGAAAATAATGGATGCCGATTGATAGTAATTAAGGCCAAAATTAGCGATAAAGAACGGTATGAGCGCCGCTAGTGAACCTTGTCCAAAGTCATTAATACAATGAAAAATAGGCGGTCCGTACTTTCGTATGATACGTTTCATATAACCTCCTAATACAATAGCTAATTTTCCCTAAGATACAGAGATGCTTACTAGGAAACTAGCTCGTAATTATCCGTAAAATAGCGGAAATAACAGGTTGCTTTCAAAATAAAAAAGGATAGATATAGCCAACAGCCTACTGCTTGTACCATAGGCTTGTTGGTCTATACCTACCCTAGTCTTTCATATGTTATATGGGAAGTACCCTACAATTATAGGCCAAAGCGAGCCATGATTGTATCAACATGTTTTAACAATTTATGTGGATCAAAGCATGCATCGATTTCTTCAGCAGTCATGTATTTCTTGATGTTTTCATCAGATTTAAGACCTGTAGCGAAATCTTTGCCTTCAAGCCAGCGTTCCATAGCGTATTTTTGAACCCAACGGTATGCTTCATCACGTACTGCACCTTTATCTACAAGGTGAGTCAAAATTGTTTGGCTGAATACAAGGCCGCCTGTAAGGTTGAGGTTTTTAAGCATTGTTTCAGGATATACCAACAATTTATCGATAGTGCGGATTGTAAGGTGAAGCATGTAATTCAATGCAATTGTTGCATCTGGCAAGATTACGCGTTCTACAGAGCTGTGGGAAATATCGCGTTCATGCCACAAAGCTTGGTCTTCGTAAGCAGATTGAGCGTAGCCACGAAGCAAGCGAGCCATACCGCAAATTCTTTCACATGTAATAGGATTGCGTTTATGAGGCATCGCGGAGGAACCCTTTTGTTTAGGGCTGAAGTATTCTTCTGCTTCGCGCACTTCAGTACGTTGCAAGTGACGGATTTCCAAAGCGATTTTATCCAATGTGCCGCCTACAACAGCAATAGTGGACAACAATTCAGCATGACGGTCACGTTGTACGACTTGAGTAGCGATTTTAACAGGTTCAAGACCTAATTTTTCGCATACGTATTGCTCTACGAATGGATCGATGTTGGAGTATGTACCAACAGCACCGGACAATTTACCTACAGCAACGCTTTTACGAGCATGTTCCATGCGTTCCATATCGCGTTCTACTTCAGCCATCCACAATGCTAATTTCAAGCCAAATGTAGTTGGTTCGCCGTGAATACCATGTGTACGGCCGATCATAGGTGTGTATTTGAACTCAGCTGCGCGACGACGCAATACGTCGTGCAAGCGTTTCAAATCTTCAATCAAGATGTCGCATGCTTGTTTCATCATGTAACCAAGCGCTGTATCTTTAACGTCAGTAGATGTAAGGCCAAGGTGGATATATTTAGCTGCTTCAGGACCTACGTATTCGCCCACTGCTGTTACGAAGGAAATGATATCGTGGTTTGTTTCCTTTTCGATTTCATGAATGCGTTCAACGTCGAAATTGCCCTTTTCACGAATGGCTTTAGCCGCTTCTTTAGGGATAACGCCCAACTCAGCTTGTGCCTCGGATGCCAATGTTTCTACCAATAACATTGTGTCGAACTCGTTGCGTTCGCTCCAAATATGGCCCATTTCTTCTCGTGTATAACGTGGTATCATGATGTCTCCTTTGCATGATAAAAGCTAGATTTCTTATACAATAATTGTACCATATGTGAAAGCTCCATTCAATGAATGGACCTAAATTTTCCGAATGATAATTATATTAAATTTACTAATCGTTCGTATTTATGGATGAAAGCCTCTATATTAAGACCTCTATTTTAATTTTATATAATATAAGACCTCATAGTATATCCCGCTATTTTGCCTCTATGTAATATATACCTAGTTTCTTAACAGTCGATTCCACATAAGACTTTTTTTCAATTCGTATACTTCTATACCTTCATCGATACGCTGAATTCGTTTAATCATTCTTGGATGAGTAATAAATAAACGGCTAAAAAATCCCGTACTTTCACAATCATATAATTCACCATTCTCAAGCATGCCAATTTGGTCAGTCGCTAAACCCAATGAAACGAGGCCATCCCGCAATTCTCGGCCTAAACCAATTGATACAGCGTACGCATCAGCAGCATACTCACGACGACGGCTATCAAAATAATAGGTTATCCACTTTGGTAACTGTAATATATATTCCACCGCTGTAATCATAATAACTATAGCTAATTGAATAATGCGAACTACAATATTAACAATAGGTATAATCGCTAGTATATTCAATGCGAAGTTAAGCAATATTACAAGATTCAAAATCAATTGCCCGAGTCGATCCATGGCATAGGTTATAGTTAAGTAAATGGTGTCGCGATGACGCAAATGACCTAGCTCATGCGCCAAAACGCCTACCAATTGTTCCTCACTTAATGCTCGTAAGGCACCTGTATGTATCGTAATATGATTGATTCCCGAAGCAAAGGCATTGATATCCTCATCATTACGCATACGCACAGTTAGTGAATCACGTTTTACCTCACTATAGGCACATAATTTTTCAAATATTGGTTCAAGATAGGCCGATTCTTCTGCACTGGGTTTTCTTTCACCTTGCATGGCATGAGCAATCCAACTAAAAGGCGGCAAAAATAATCCTATAGCCACTATAATAGGCAATGCAACGGCTATAACGATATACACCTCTAACTTATCCGCTAATTGTAGCGGTTTCATAAGCCAAGCCCAAGAAAAAGGATATACGTATTGAACTGCGGACTCCAAAATTGGGAAAAAGATAAATACAATAATAACGTTAACAATATAGGTAAGAATAACTTGAATCATACACACTCTCTTTATACGCTCATATTCTAAGATAACTATACGTTACATTTCATATAGTTACACGTTTATTTTCAAAATTATTACCTCATTAGACCCCACATAACTACGGAGTTATACCTTATAAGTAATATAACAATAAATAAATTTACTAATAATGTATCATAGCTGTACATTGTGATATATAATAAACATACAGACTAAATCTACTATGAAAAATAGGGAGGCTTTCATGGCAAATTTAAATCGCAAAGAGCGTCGTGCACAGCGCAACGAATCGAATACTATAGGCATGCTATTGCGCTTATTCTTTGGGCTTAGCTTTATCGGCTTGGCTGTAGTTCTATTTGGAGAGCTTGATCTCAATTATGTATTCTCCATCTTTACAGCAGATATCATCGTATCCTTAATTTACGTAATATTCAATAAATCTCGCATTACTACATCCTTAGCGGTTAACACCAATGTACGCGTTATCATTGCATTCCTCATCATGCTAGTAACAATGTTCTTCTACGCCTTCGCATTATGGCGTGTCGATCAATTTAGCGCACCTATGCAAGTTACATTATTTATCGGCGGTGCTATCGTATACCTTGCGGTATTCAACTCTACCAAAACAATGCTTACAAACCAAGATTAATGGGATACAGTTTTTCCGTATGAATTATATTTCCATAATATTCTGGAGAGTATAAATAACACGCTACAATTAACTAATACTGCAAAAGTAAAATAATTAATACTACAAAAGTAAAAGAGGCATATCTTACATACATAGTATGTGATATGCCTCTTTATTGTCCCATAACGACAGGAATTGTTAAGGTTTGTATGCGTCCAGAGTTGTTGACGATGCTGCCACTGGTTTTAACAATGCGCAATGCTTCTTCCATCACATCAGGCGGTACGTCGTCCACCACGATGCGCGGTGTATTCTGAGCAACGATGACATGGCCATCTTCGCCAAAGTTCACCTTCACCGTAACAGTACCTGTCACGGAAGATCTCGCGCCTTGTTCTTGTACATGACGAAGATAGGCACTTGGATTAATAGCAGGTTGTCGTAATAATTCTTGCTGACCTGGGGTCAACAGGCTCCACGCAAGATCTGATAAGAACGATAAGTCAGCTGATTCCGTACGACCATCACCATTGGCATTAGGGTCAGATGTAACATCCTTACCCATAGGAGCCTCTTTCAGTTTTGCTTGTTTGTCATGAGTTACAACCGCTTGCTCTACGCCAGCTGCTTCAGATTCGATAGCCTTAGGAATAGCCCATTCTCGTCGCTGCTCTTGTGCACTAGCATTTGTATCTAATGTTTTAGTTCGTTCATTTTCATCAGACGTCACAGCCGCCACCATAGGTTGTGACTGAGATTGAGGTTTTGGTGCTGCCCGTTCAGGATCTGCCTCTGCGGGGGCAACCTTTTCCTCAGGTTGTGGCGTCGGTTCTGCTACCTCTGCGCTACTTTCACTATCATCAGGCAAATCAAAGCTAATTTCAGCCGCATCATGAGCTGCACCAGTACCCGCCATACCTCGCAAGGAAAGCCCCATCCCAGAGACGAGTATCGTCGTAATGCCTAAGGACACGATGAACGGTTTCAAATAATGCGATTCAAACATAGAATCACTTCCGTTCCGTTGCGACGCTAATATATTTAGCGCCATTAACCTTGAGCATATCTAACAGAGCGATAACCTCGCTGTAGTATACATCCTTAGATGCACGGATAACAAAGGCTTGTCGCGGTGCTTGTTTAACGATAGAACGCACCTCTTCCGCCAAGCGTTCCGAAGAAATTTCCTGATTATCGATATATAACGTATGCGTTGTAGTTAAGGTAATCGTAATAGGCTCGATAGATTTTGCTGTAGATGTCGATGCAGATGGCAAATTGAGCGGAATTTGTTGCTCTGTATTCATGTACAGCGTGCCAACCATGAAAAATACCAATAAGAAAAATACGATATCGATCATAGGGATAATCATGATGGTCGGTTCTTTTTTAACCCCTAATGTACGTCGTCTCATATATCATGTTCCTCGTTGTACGCATCGAGGATATTACCACACTCATGCTCTAATGTAGTAATAGAATCGTTGACCTTTGCCGCACAGTAACTGTGAAAGCCAAGTGCAATGATAGCTACGGTCAAGCCTGTCGCCGTTGCTACCAACGCTTCAGATACACCGCCCGTAATGATGGTAGGAGCCCCAATATCTCCACCTACGACAGCAAAGGCGCGAATCATGCCAAGCACGGTACCCAACAAGCCCAATAGTGGAGCCATTGTTACGATCATGCTAAGCCAGCTTAAACCGCGTTTCAAGCGTTCATCTGCATAGGATACGATATCTTGCAAACGATTTTCCAAGCTATTGTAGTTCTTCGCACTGCGAATGGCACGAGCAAATAAAGAGCCTAGCTCCAATGTGTCACGTTCCAACACGCTCGGCAACATAACCCAGCTTTGGTTCTTTTCTAATACCTTATTAAAGCGACGCAAGTCCTTTATAAACTTGCGATATAAAACGATACGCTCAATGCCAATCATCAACGCAAAGAGCAAAAAAATTACTAGCGGATACATTACAAATCCACCAGCCACAAATAAATGCGCTATGCTACTCATACTAACCTCCAAAAGCCGTTACCCTCTAGGCCCCATTAAATTTAATTATATCATGTTTTAAGGCATCTAAAAATAATTATGAGTCAAAAAAAGGCTATACTAATAGTGATATACCTATTAGTATAGCCTTTAATGTAATCTTAATTTAGCTATAATCCCGATTTAATTTAACCTAGGAGGCTTGTAATCTCTTACATCCTATTAATCTTTTTTAAGGAATTTCACAAGTATGCCACCGATTGTTAAGGACACGCCAAAACCAGTAAAGAACATACCGAGGGAATACATCCATGCATAGGTTTGATTATTAGAAGAAATCGCTTTAGCTGCGTCTCGTGCATTAGTAGCGTTTCTTGCAATTTCCAAATTTGTTGTAGCTGGATCTGGATTTAATAATAGGATAACAATGCCTATAATTAGAACAACTACACCAACGGGTAATAACATTTTCTTGCTCATTTCAATGTTCCTCTCCTAACATTACATAACATGGTATATACGATTAGATATTATTTATCGAGTTTATTCATATCCAAGCGATTTACACTGCCAATAAAGCTATTGTAGGATTCAATCATATCATTGTAATGATCAGCTGTTTGGTCACCTAAGAATGTACGAATTCTACCAATAGTTGTATTTAAATGATTTTTAGCAGAGTTATAGTCCGGACTAGTAATGCTGCTGGACACATCCATGATACCTTGCAACTCTTGGTTCGCCGCATTTACATCGATTTGCTTGCCTTCTTCAAAGCTATCCAATAATGCAGTTAAACGTAAATGAACTTCTTGAGCAGCAGCTGCATTTTTCTTGCCAGACTCTTTAAGTTCTTTCAACTGTTCTTGTTGGTTTTCCGTGTTGTGTTTGTGAATTACTGCGTCTAGTTGATTATACGCTGCATAGAACTGATCATATAATTGAACGTATTTAGGTCCTAATTGTTGTTCCTTAGCATAATTATCTGCTTGATAT
>OKRY01001303.1_pt1 | contig 20366 bp, 20 predicted proteins | sample 1601121 | NCBI WGS metagenome assembly OKRY01 (sample SAMEA3541546, study PRJEB24748) | human gut metagenome | biome: human gut; feature: human-associated habitat; material: faeces | place: China | collected 2012
TAGGTATCCTCCGAAAAGTCCTGATGGCCCGGCGTGTCCAGGATGTTGACGCACTTGCCCGCATAGTTGAACTGCAGCACCGAGGAAGTCACGGAAATACCGCGCTGCTTCTCGATGTCCATCCAGTCGGAAACGGCGTGCTTTGCGCTCTGCTTGCCCTTGACGGAACCCGCCTGGTTGATGGCTCCACCGTACAGCAGCAGCTTTTCGGTCAGCGTGGTCTTGCCGGCGTCGGGGTGGCTGATGATCGCAAACGTCCGACGGCGCTCGATTTCTTCACGATTTGTCATAGATTTATAAGTCTCCCAATTTCAAGTCAGAGGGGTTTGTTTCGGGTCCTTTCTTCGTCACATGGGTCGTTCTCCATCAATAGGCCTGCCCTCTCAGGCGCTTTGCGCCCGCTCCGCCAAAGGGAGAGGCGGCATCGCATCCGCGATGCCAAAGAGGGTCCGGCCGTCTAAAAATCAAACAGCATTTATTTTAGCAGAAATTCCACCTAGATGCAAGACTTTTCTCATTTTTTCAGAAGAAAGCAGGGCAGGGGTGCCGTTTCGGCCCAATTGGCGAAATCGCAGACGAGGACGGTGCAGCGCGTCAGGGGCAGTGTGCGCATCCAGTGCAGGATCTCCGTCTTCTCGTCCGACCCGATGACCCGGCCGCTGTAAAGGATGGCGCTGAGCACCCCGCCGGGCCGCAGTGCGTCGAGGGCCGCTTCCAGCGCAGGGATGCTGCTCTCCGCGTGGGAAAAGACCGTGTGGTCTGCCCCCGGCAGCCAGCCGAAGTTGAACATCACGGCATCCGCCGTGCCGGGCTGGACATCATGCAGCAGGTCTGCATGGCTGCCGCAGTACAGCTCGGCGGAAAGCCCGTTCGCGGCCAGATTCCGTCGGGTGGAGGCAATGGCTTCGGGCTGGATGTCAAAGCCCAGCACCCGGCCCGTCCCGCCCGCCAGACGGCACAGAAACGCCGTATCTCCGCCGTTGCCGCAGGTGGCATCCACCAGCAGCTGCGGGTTTTGCAGCCGGGCCGCAAGGAAGTCCTGCACGAACTTCACAGCGGTCAGGTCCGGCGTCCGGCGGCGGCAGAGCCGCCCGGCCTCCTCCCGGAAGCCGAACTTCGCCCAGAACGCTTCCTCCCCCGGCACAGCGGGCAGCGGGGCCGTGAAAACGGTGGCCGTCTCCCTGTCATATCCGCCAAAGCGGCGCAATATCTCTTTTAGCAGATAAGACCCATAGCCTTTCCGCCGCCATTCTGGTACAATGGTAAGGCAGGCAACGTCCGCCCCTGCCGCCGTCCGGGTCAGCTGACAGCAGCCCACCTCGGTCTTCTCTTTATACAGTGCAAAGCCGCCGGGCCGTTCTTCCAGTTTCATACGCAGTCTCCTTTTCCCTTACAATACCAAGCTCTCGCGCCGCTGTCAAGGCCTGCGGCTACGACCTTATTTCACACATTCTTCACCCGCTCAGCGATTCGTTTTCACAATTAGCGGCTACAATAGAGCCAGTTCCAGAGAGGGACGGGCGAAACGCCCCTCCCGAACCAGTCCCTTCGAGAAAGGAAGTTGTACCATGGAAAATGAAAACAAATGGGAATACGATTATTCCTCTGCAAATAGTTCGTCCGGCGATACCGGATACCCCAACGTCGGCTCCTCCGGCATGAACACCGCCAACACGGCGGGCACCTACAGCGACCCCGCCCCGGCCCGCCCGTCGGAAACTTCCACCGGCAATGGCGGCACTACGCCGCCCCCGGCAGGCCCGGAGCCGCAGGCCGCAGCCTCCAAGCCACCGAAGAAGCGCCGCAAACATAGCGGCGGCCGCATCGTCCGCAGCGCCGTTGCGCTGGTGCTGGCCGCAGCCATGGGCTTTGCAGGCGGCTTCGTGGGCGCACGGGTCGGCAATGCAGGCAACAAGGTCGTCATCCAGCAGGTGGAGCGCACCGACAGCAGCGCGGCCTCCGGCACCGCCGTCGCGTCCGGCGGCATGACTACTTCGCAGGTCTCCGAGATGGTCAGCCCCTCGCTTGTCAGCTCCGAGAGCTTCTTCACGCCGTTGTAGATCTCCTTGATCTTGTACCACGTCGCCTTGCCGACGACACCGTCGGCATCGAGACTGAAAATCTGCTGGAACGTCCGGACGGCGTTCTCCGTCTCCGGGCCGAACACACCGTCAAGCCGCGTGATCGCGGGGATGGCGGGGTAGTTGCGCCCGATGCGGTTGAGCTGGCGCTCGATCGTGCGCACGTCCTCGCCGACGCTCCCGCGCCGCAGCGGCCGCCCCGGGTACGACGGAACGTTTCCGCCGACGGGCGCGTTCGTCACAAGGCCGATGTCGCCGCCGTAGTAGTACTGCAGGATCTCATAGGGCGTCATGCCCTCCTCCGCGAGGTCAACGCTCCCCCACTGGGAGAGCCCGCCGCACTTTGTGCGCACCCCGTCGCAGAACTGGGCGAAGAGCGGCTCAACGCGTCCCTGACGGACGATGTAGTCGTTGAAGATGTCGTCGACGATCTGGCTGATGTTCTCGAAGATGCCCCGGTCGGGGACGAAGGCCTGGTCGAACTGCAAAGAAGACGCACAGGATTATCGTTATTTCCCAGATCCAGACTTAGTACCGATTGAGATCAGTGATGAATGGATGGACAAAGTAAGAGCTGCCCAGCCAGAGTTCAGAGATGAGAAGAAAGTCCGTTATAAAGAAGAATACGACCTTCCAGATTATGATATTGACATCATCACAGGATCAAAACACCTTGCAGATATCTTTGAAGCAACGATCGCACTTGGATCAGAGCCAAAAGAAGTCTCTAACTGGTTAATGGGAGAGACGATCCGTCTGGTCAATGAATCAGAGATGGATATCGATGATGTATCATTTAAGCCAGAACATCTTGCGAAACTGATCGAGATGATTAAGAACAATGAGATCAACCGAAGCGTAGGAAAAGAAGTCTTCGAGAAAGTATTCAAAGAAGATATTGATCCTGCAGCATACGTAGAAGAACATGGATTAAAATCCATGAATGATGAAGGAGCATTAAAAGCAACGATCGAAGAGATCGTAGCAAACAATCCAAAATCTGTCGAAGACTACAAAGCTGGTAAGAAGAAAGCTATCGGATTTTTAGTAGGACAGACAATGAAAGCAACACAGGGAAAAGCAAACCCTGGAATCGTTAATAAGATCTTAACCGAGATTTTAGATAATATGTAACCATAGCATTCCAAGAGGCCTTAAAGTCCTTGAGAATTGCATAGTAGTGAAAAAGATACTTTTATCAAGAGAAGATAGAAGTGTCTTTTTCTGATTTATGCATCTTTTTTTAAAAAAATAAAAAAAAGGGAACCAAACGGCAAGTAAATCCATCGAATATGTGAATCAATAAAAGAGGGAAAAAAGAAAAGAGAGGAGGTAAGAATGAAGAAAGAGACATTTTGTCGGTATATCAGACAGTATGAAACAGATATGTTTCGGTTTGCAAAAAGTATCGTGGGAACCCAGGCAGATGGAGAAGATGCGATGCAGGAAAGCATCTTAAAAGCTTATGAAAATATTGATACATTACGTTCAAGAAGAAAATTCAAAGCATGGATCTTTCAGATCCTGGCAAATGAATGTTATCAGATCTTAAGAAACAGGAAGAGACAGGAACCAACAGATCCGTTTGAATTTCCAGAACAGGAACATTCCAGTGATTATTGGACAGAAGATATGGTATTAGAGGATGGAGAAATTTTAAGTTATATTTTAAGAATGCCAAAACAGCATCAGGAAGTATTGATCTTATATTATTATGATGAATTTTCCACAAAAGAAATCGCCAAAATCTTAGATATACCGCAAGGAACCGTAAAATCAAGACTTGCCAGAGGAAGAAAACAATTAAAGGATTTATTAGAGATGGAAGGAGAAGGTGCATATGAAGGAGCATGAGTTAAGAAAAAGGATCAAGAGAGAAAAAATACAGGAACAGATGCCAGAATCAACCAGAAAAAGGATGGATGATCTGTTAGATGGATTGCCGGAAGAAACAAAAAGAAGTAAAATTCATAGAATCTGGAAAAATGCCGTGGTATTTGTGGCTGTATTATCTTTATCAACAGTGACAGTGTTTGCAGGTTTGAAATTGATCACATTAGGAACAGGAAAATTGGACACAAAACATGGAAGCAGGCAATATCAAAGGTCTGTGAAACTAAACGAGATTCAAAAAAATAATGCAAAGGCAGGAATAAGCAGAACAGATCAGGGAATTACATTAAGAATTGACAATGTCGGTCTGGATGAAGGTAATTTATTATTGTATTATACAGTGTCATTAAATAAAACAACGACAGCCGAAAAGCTTGAAAAAGTTAAAAAAGATAGTTTACAAGAGCGCTGGAACCTTAACAGTATATGGCTTGGACCACAGATTTCCATTGATGGAAAAGCAAATGATGAAGTAAATGAAACGGGAGTAACGGAAGCTTACAGGATCAACAGCCATAAGATTAAAGGAGTTTATCGTTTTAATCTTACTGGAAAATTAAAAAAGAAAGTAAAACTGGATATTAAAACCAACTATTTATGGGATACCAAAGGTGACTGGTCTATGCAGCTTGCGGTTGATCGAAGCAAGGTCGCAAAGAAGACAAAAGTGATCATACGATCTAAGAAATCAATCGTAGACAGAGTTATTATATCTCCATTAGGAAATACCTTGCGAAGCAATGACAAAAAACATGATCTTGTGATCAGAGATAATAAAGGAAGATATCTCTACTATGAAGAAAAAACTAATTCAGAAAAAAGCAAAGATATCTATCAGTTTTTCAAACATACACACACAAGATCACTGGAAATCATTCCAGTTAAAAAACAATCTGTGGTAACAAAGAATGGAAAAGTACAGAAAGCAGTATTAAATCTGAAGAAAAATGAGATTGTCAAAGTCAGTGATCATACCAAATTAAAAGTGGCAGATGTAAAAAAACAAAAACACAATCTGAGAATTTACTTTAAAGTTCTAGATTATGACGGAGCAATCTTAACAGACGGACTAGAGGGCAGATTTATCGTAGATAACAAGGGAAGATCCCTGATCAAAGATGGTGGAAGTATTGACACATGGACAGATTATGAAAAAGAACAGCTGGTACTTGAATTTTACAATGCATTCAAAGGCGTTGATTATACGAAAGCAGCGAAGATTAATTTCTTAAAACAGAAAGCAGTTCTCAATGAAAAACAGAAACAGAAAATAGAAATAAAGTAAATATATTAAATGAGTATAAAATAAAAATACCAGATTTCGATTCATAGGAATCTGGTATTTTTGTTGGTAAAATCTTGAAATTAAAAGCTGTAGAAAGTAAAATAAAGTGTGTATTATATATAGAGAAAATAAGAAATGAATAAAATGGGAGAAAGCAAAATTATGAAAAAGTACAAAGGTGTCGTATTTTTTGACTATGATGGAACAACAGTTGATGAAGTAGATGAGATTAAAACAGCAACACCAACAACTGTAGAATCATTGAATAAATTAAAAGAAAATGGATATCTGACAATGTTATGCTCAGGAAGAACACAGCGATTTTTAGAGATGGATATTGATAAATTTATGGGAGCGATCACATGTAATGGTTCACATACAGAAGTTGAGGGAGAAGTGATCAGAGACATCTGTATTCCAGATGAATTGGTATTTCAGGTAGTTAACGAATATTTCCCAAGAGATACGATCATTCATTTTGAGACAAGAGATATCAGTTATTATCTACATATGGATGAAGAGTTTTTCAAAAATCACTGCAAACTTTTTAATCTGCCACAACGATGGTATGCGCCATGGAAATTCCGAACAAAAAACACTCACATCAGCAAACTTGTTATGAATTACAAGGATATTCAGGTGAAGAAGGATTTTGAAGAAGAATTTAAAGATGTATTTACTTGCGCTAAACATGTTCGCGAAAATTTCATTGATATCACATTAAAAGGTGTAACAAAAGGAGATGCGATCACAGAACTGATCGAGAAACTTGGAATTGACAAGAAAGACACATATGCATTTGGAGATGCAGATAACGATGTAGAAATGATGCAGGCAGTTGGAACAGGAATCGCGATGGGACGTCATAGTGAGAAAGTAGGAGAAGTCGCATCTATGGTGACAGGAACTGTCAAAGAAGAAGGAATTACAATGGCACTTAAGAAGTTAGGATTGATCTAAGATGAAGAATATTATTTTTGATGTAGATGATACATTATATAATTTAATGGAACCATTTGAAAAAGCCCACAAAGAACTGATGGCAGCCCGCACAGATGCAGACTGTGAGGAATTATTTGAAGCATCAAGAACCTACAGTGATGAAGCATTCTGTATGTCAAGAGAAGGAAAAATCTCTGAAGACGAAGAATTTGCATATCGTGTCCAGAAAACATATGCAGATGTTGGAGTAGAAGTCAGCAAAGAAGAGGCAAAACAATTCGAAGAACGATACCGTTATTACCAAAAGCATATTCAGGTACCAGAAATTACAAAACAGATCCTTGATCATTGCAAAGAAAATTACAGAATCGGAATTTTAACGAATGGAACAACAAAGAATCAGGGAAAGAAATTAGAGACATTAGGATCAGACCACTGGTTCAACCCTAAAACAATGTTCATCTCAGACAGCATCGGAGCTGCAAAACCAGATGTCAAAGCATTCCATACTGTTCAAAAAGAAATGAAGCTTGATCCAGAGGAAACATGGTTTATCGGAGACACCTTTGAAATAGATGTCGTAGGAGCCAAGAATTCTGGCTGGCATGTCATCTGGTTCAACCATAGAAACCGCCCAATGCCAGAAGGAGATATCGTTCCGGACGTAGAAGTAACAAGTGGACAGGAATTATTTGAATATATAAAAAAATTATAATTCAACACCGTCTAACATACACACATGTGGTGGTTTGAATAGCTGTCCATGTATATGAGAAAAACGAAATAATAGGATAAAAGATTTAGAACTTTTATCATATTATTTCGTTTTTTTATATGCATTGAACAACGCATTCAAATTACAACTTGGTTACATTAGATGCCTGTTTTCCGCGAGGTCCTTCTTCAATCTCAAAACTTACACTCTGTCCTTCTTCCAAAGTCTTAAATCCTTTTCCTTGAATTGCAGAAAAATGAACAAATACATCATCTCCGGATTCCTGTGAAATAAATCCATAACCTTTTTCTGCGTTAAACCATTTTACTGTACCATTACTCATCTGGGTACCTCTACTTTCTTAAATAAAAAATACATGTAACTGTTAATGACAGGTGTTTCAATAAAAATCTTTATAAAAAAGAAAAAGTCCACGAACCGTTACTTGCTTTATGCATTCATAGAAATAAATGAATGCATCCGTATCGGTCGTGAACATTAAAATCTATCAATAACAAGATTAATCATAGCACAACAACTTAACGATTACAAATACTTTTTTAAATCCTGAATACTTTTTTCGTGAAGAGAAATAAGTTTGTCACCGAAATGTTTTGCTTCTTTGGAGGCATCACAATAAAGATGATTTTTCTGGATTGCTTTGATCATTCCCATCGTATATCCCTGAATACACATTTCAGAAAGATGACTGACATTTTTATCAGACATAGCCTTTAATTTGGTCATCCATTCAGAATATGTTTTCAAAAGATCATTTAATTCCTCTGTGGAATCACCATTGGAAGTGATCGTATCTTTTACAGAATCTGATAAATTTTGATATTCTTCTTCCTGGCTGATGATCAAAGCCTTAAAATCACAGTCTGTCGTGATCTTTCGAATTTCAGGAATGGTTTCTAAAACCATTGCAATGTTCTGATAAATACTGTTTAATAAATTTTCATTATCCATAATTGTAAAACTCCTTTTGTTCATAGGATGTTCCATATAACAGTTTCTATACATAAAAGTGGAAATATGATAAAATGGCAGACATAAAATGAAATCTACATACATCGATTTAATGGTGAAAAGAAATAATAAGCAGGAGAAAAAGATGAGCAAAGAAAATTTTGAGAAGCAGATCCGAAAAAGAATGGAGCAGTTAGATGAAATCAATAAACATGGAATATTTAAAGAATTAAAAGGAACTGTCACAGATTTTAATTATGATACCAAAAGTTTAACCATGACGTTCGAGGCCACAAAGTTTCATGAAAATGCATTTGGAATCATGTTTGGAGGTTCTCTGGCAGGGATGTTTGATATTGCATTTGGAACATTGACTGCTGGATTGGGCGATTATAGTGTAGCCCCAACGGTGCAGCTTTCTACAACATTTTTAAAAGGAATACCAACAGGAGCAACCGTAAGAACAGAGGTAGAAGCAGTGTCCACAGGAAAAACGATCATGAATTTTGTTGGAAAAGCCTATGTAGGAGAAGAACTCGTCGGAAGCGCCAGCGGGACATTTATGACACCGCGGCCATTTAAGAAATTTAATACAGAAAAATAAAGAAAAAGGATATTGATCGTGACGCCAATATCCTTTTTATATCATAGGAAATTCCAAGGGAATCCACTTGATAAAGTTATTTTATAAAGCAACTTGTTCAATCTCTTTTACAGCATCAAGGATCATATCAGGAGTTACTTCATAAGGCCATACACGTACATCAATTCCGGATAAAGCCTTTGTGATCACAGCATCCATATCATCAATCGTCGCATGAATATCCGCAAGTTTCACAGGAAATCCCATATTCTTGGAGAATTCATAGATTTTCTTAAATTCCTCTTCCTGATGATCAACTTTTAATAAGATCAGGATACAATAAGCAACGATCTCGCCATGGAGATGTCCATGTTCTTCGGTAGATTTACATACAGTAAATCCGTTATAGCAGGCATGTGCAAGTCCAGTATTTAAATCAATTCCGACAAGATTTGATACAAAACCAGTAGAAACGATAATTCCAAGAATGACTTCTTCCAGAGCTTTTCCAGGAGTATGATTTCGACATTCTTCTAAGGCTTCTACACCGTATTTTACTAATGGTTTGGCACAAAGATTACTGATCTGGACGCCCATGGAAGTGCTATGGTCTAGATCATTATCACCACGGGCACTGGTTGTACATTCATAAAATTTAGCCATTGTATCACCAATTCCAGCCCATAGGTACTTTTCAGGAGCATTGGCGATCACTTGTGTATTGATAAAGATCCATTCAGAAGGTTTCTCCTGGAAAGAATATTCACGAAGTGAACCATCTGGATGATAGATGATACCAAGTGATGTACAAGAAGCACAAGTAGAAGCAATCGTTGGAAATGTAAAGAATGGTCGGTTGCTTTCCTGTGACAATACTTTACAAGTATCAATCGCTTTTCCGCCACCACATGCAAAGATCATATCAGCATCAATAACTTCTTGATGAGAATTTAATTCATCTATGTGTTCACGACTGGCTTCACCACCGTATTCAAAGACACCGGTGATCATGATATTGCTGTCAGCAACAGCTTCTTTGATCAAATCGGCAGCGGCAGCCAAGGCATGTGTTCCTCCGATGATCACAGCTTTTGTTCCGTATTTTTCACATACCATAGGGATGTCGGCATATGCGTCGGTTCCAATGGAGTAATTTGGGTAGTATTTTCTCATAAGTCATATAACTCCTTCCGTTTTGTTAATTTTTTTCATTATACTCTTGAAAGAATGTTTTGACAAATATTATGGAAGTAGTAAAATATATTTGTTCCCTAATCTTAAGTTTTCTGCTTTTTTCAAAAGTAAAAAAACGGAAAGTCTAAGGTGACAGGAAAGATAAGAATAGAACATAAAGGAAGGTAATATAAAATGGCAAAGATTGATATCATATCAGGATTTTTAGGAGCAGGTAAAACAACTCTGATTCAGAAATTATTAAAAGAAGCATTAAAAGGAGAGAAAGTCGTACTGATCGAGAATGAATTTGGCGAGATCGGTATCGATGGAGGATTTCTTAAGGACGCAGGGATTGAAGTAACAGAGATGAATTCTGGATGTATCTGTTGTTCTTTAGTTGGAGATTTCGGAAGTGCATTAAAAGAAGTAGTCACACAGTACAACCCAGACCTTATCATCATTGAACCATCAGGCGTTGGTAAATTATCAGATGTTATCAAAGCTGTACAAGGTGTTGCGGAAGATGTTGAACTAGACTTAAACAGCTTTGTGACAGTTGCAGATGCAAAGAAATGCAAGATGTATATGAAGAACTTTGGTGAATTCTATAACAATCAGGTAGAATATGCAGGATCTATCATCTTAAGCCGTACAGGAGATGTAGCAGAAGATAAATTAAATGAAAGTGTAGCACTGCTTCGTGAACATAATGAAAAAGCTGCGATCATCACAACACCATGGGATGAGCTTTCTGGAGAACAGATCTTAAAAGTTATGGAAGATGGAAATGATATGGTCAAAGAATTATTAGAAGAAGAGGAAATCTGCCCTGTGTGCGGTGGACACCATGATCACGAACATCATCACGACCATGATCACGAACATCACCATCACGATCATGATGAAGAATGCAGCTGTGGATGCGGACATGATCACGACCATGATCATGAACATCATCATCATCACGATCATGATGAAGAATGCAGCTGTGGATGTGGACATGACCATGATCACCACCACCATCATCATGCAGATGAAGTATTTACAAGCTGGGGCAAGGAGACTGCTCATAAGTATACAGAAGAAGAACTGGATTACCTGCTGAAAGCATTATCTGAGACAGATGCTTACGGAACCGTACTTCGTTCCAAAGGAATTATCCAGATGGCAGACGGTTCCTGGAAGCAGTTTGATATGGTTCCGGAAGAATATGAAGTCCGTGAGGGACAGGCTGATTACACAGGACGTGTATGCGTGATCGGAACAGATCTCAAAGAAGAGGATCTGGTTAAGTTATTCCATATCTAGGAGGAGCAAGCGGCGATGACAACACCGGTATATATCTGTACAGGATTTCTGGACAGTGGAAAAACAACATTTATCAAGGACACACTGATGAAGCAGGAATGGATCGAAGAAGGTCCGACATTGCTTTTGCAGTGTGAAGAGGGAGAGGAAGAGTACTCGGAAAAATATCTGGATGAGAACGGACTGTTCCTCTTCAATATAGAATCGCCGTCGGCAAGCTGGACAAGAAGGCGTGGTTCGTCATCTGCGACAACTACGTCACCATGACCGACGGCACGGGCATCGTCCACATTGCCCCGGCGTTCGGCGAGGACGACAACCGTGTCTGCCGCGAAAATGACGTGCCGTTCGTCAACTTTGTTGATCCACAGGGCTGCATGACGGCGGAAACGAAGTGGCCGGGCGTGTTCGTCAAGAAGGCCGACCCGCTGGTGCTGGCGGATTTGCAGGAGCGCGGGCTGCTGTTCAGCGCGCCGCAGTTCACGCATGATTATCCCTTCTGCTGGCGCTGCGATACGCCCCTGCTGTACTACGCCCGCCCGACGTGGTTCATCCGCATGACGGCGCTGAAGGACAACCTTGTGCGCAACAACCGCACCATCAACTGGATGCCGGAAAACATCAAGGAAGGGCGCATGGGCACTTGGCTGGAGAACGTCCACGACTGGGGTCTGTCCCGCGAGCGCTACTGGGGCACGCCCCTGCCGGTGTGGAAGTGCTCCTGCGGCAATATGCACGTCGTCGGCTCCCGCGCGGAACTGCGCGAAATGGCGATTGAAGATCCCGGCGCAGACCTTGAACTTCACCGCCCCTTCATCGACGCCGTAAAGCTCCGCTGCGAAAAGTGCGGCGGCGAAATGGTGCGCGACAAGGCGGTTATCGACTGCTGGTACGATTCCGGCTCGATGCCCTTTGCGCAGTGGCACTATCCCTTTGAGCATCAGGAGGAGTTTCAGCAGAACTTCCCGGCGAATTTCATCTCCGAAGCCATCGACCAGACGCGCGGCTGGTTCTACACCCTCGAAGCCATTTCGACGCTGCTGTTTGACCGTGCGCCGTTTGAAAACTGCATCGTGCTGGGCCATGTGCAGGACGAGCAGGGGCGCAAGATGTCCAAGCACCTGGGCAACGTCGTCAGCCCGTTTGACGAGCTGAACAAGTTCGGCGCTGACGCGCTCCGCTGGTATTTCTACACCACCTCCGCGCCGTGGCTGCCCAGCCGCTACTCCGAAAAGGCGGTTCGCGAGGGGCAGAACAAGTTTCTTGCCACCTTGCAGAACGTGTACGCCTTCTTCGCCATGTATGCGGATATCGACAACTTCGACCCGACCGCGCATGACCTCAAGAACGAGCAGCTCAGCCTGATGGACAAGTGGATTCTCTCCAAGCTGAACACGCTCATCAAGCGCGTCGATGACGATTTGTGGAATTATCGCGTGACCGAGCCCGCCCTGGCGATTCAGGACTTCGTGGACGAGCTGAGCAACTGGTACGTCCGCCGCGGCCGCGAACGCTTCTGGGGCAAGGGCGATGTGAAGGACAAGGACGCCGCGTTCACCACGCTGTATCATGTGCTGGTGACGCTGAGTAAGGTCTGCGCGCCGTTCATTCCGTTCCTGAGCGAGGAAATCTATCAGAATCTGGTGGTCAACAACGTGCCGGGCGCGCCGGAATCCGTGCATCTGTGCGACTTCCCGACGGCGGATGAAAGCGCCATCGACGCGGATATGGAAGCGCAGATGGACGCGCTGGTGGAAGTGGTGCAGCTGGGCCGCGCGTGCCGCAATCTGGCGAACATCAAGACCCGTCAAACCGCTGCGAAGCTCTACGTCAAGGGCGCGTCCTTCTCCGAAAGCTATCAGGCGCTGTGCGAGGATGAACTGAATGTGAAGGAAGTTGTGTTCACCGAGTCTGCGCGCGAGTTCACGACGTATCAGCTGAAACCCCAGATGCGCACGCTTGGCCCGAAGTACGGCAAGCTGCTGGGCAAGATTGGCCAGCACCTGCAGACGATGGACGGCAACGATGTCGTCGATGCGTTCGAGCGCGGCGAAACCGTGTCGTTTGACATTGACGGCACTTTGGTCACGCTGGGCAAGGACGATGTGCTGACTTCGCCGATGCAGAAATCGGGCTTCGTCGCGCAGGAAGATAAGGGCGTGACGGTTGTGCTGGACACGAACCTGACGCCGGAGCTGATTGCGGAGGGCTATGTCCGCGAAGTCGTCAGCAAGGTGCAGACGATGCGCAAGGAGTCCGATTTCGACGTGACCGACCGCGTGGATGTGCGCTACGAGTGCGGCGACGTGCTGGCGAGCGCCATCGAGAGCGGCGTCGATATGCTCAAGCGCGGCACGCTGGCGGAAGTCGTCGAGCGCGCCCCGATGGACGACACGTTCATCGTCCGCGACTGGTCGATCAACGGTCAGGACTGCAAGCTGGGCGTGCGGGTGCACAAGTAAGGGGAGGCGCCAGAGGCTCTGCCTCTGGACTCCGCAAGGGGCGTTGCCCCTTGATCCCACAAGGGAGTTCCTCCCTTGACCCTTCCGCGCGATTGGGTTGGTGACACTTTCAGGCTATGCCCGCGTGTTTATCCGGCGAACCTGCGGTTCGGATTAGATGCTCTGGAATAAACTTCCGGCATCAGTCAAGAAACATGAAACCCCAAGAGTGGCGGCGCCGAAGGAGTCCAGAGGGCGACCGGAAAGCCCTCTGGTTGCTGCGGACAAGTCCTGTTAGTTAGAATCCAAAAGCAATTCACCCAAAGAACCGAAACAAACTTTCTTTCCCCCGGAACGATGCGCAACACCATCGTTCCGGGCTTTACTTTTGGCGTGTTTCATGGTAAGATAGACTGTCAAAGTATCCAGAAAGCGGGGCTGTACCATGCCTTTTAAGTTCGCCTTCATCGGGCAGGATATTCCGATGCACCTGCCCTTCCTGCTCGTCGATTTCCTCTACGCCGGCAAAGAGGATGGCATTCTCGCGGTGGAGGAGAAAAACGCCGCCATGCGCGATGTCCTCCAGCACTATGCCGAGGCCATCGTCTACGCCAGCGGCCGCAAGGCGCAGATCATCGTTTCCGGTAATCGGCAGGAAGTCCTCATGGGCGCGGACTGCGTCGTTTATGCGGGCGACTGCATGGCGGCGACGCGCTTCCGGCAAGATCAGGAGGCCCTTGGCGGCGTGAAGGAGGATGACCCCGGTCTGAGCGATCAGGCGCGCGTCCACGGCGGCATTGAGGGGCTGCTGCATACGCTCCGTCAGGGCGAAGTGGTGCTGGATTTGTGCCGCAATATGCGCTCCGCCTGCCCGAAAGCGATTGTTGTGACGCTGGGGCAGCCTGTTGCCCGCACGACGCAGCTGTTCCTCGGCGCGGGTTTTCAGGCGTATGGGCTGGATGATGCCGCCTATCGCGGAAACACCGTACCGCGGCTGGCAAAGGCGCTTTTCCGCAAGGAGGATGCGGTCGAGGCGGTCACGGCGGGACTGCCGGGCTTCTCGTTCCTCGTGTCCCTGCGCGAAAAGGGCAAGAATGTTGATTTGATTCCCGCGCTTCGGCAGATGGCGGAGGAGGACAAGCTCGGCCGCCTGACGCATCGCTGGCTGGGCTGGTACGACGCGATTGCCGTGGGCGACGTGGTGCGCCACGCGGAGTTCCTGGCGGCGGAGGAGGACTACATCCCCGAAGAGAACCCGACGTTCGGCGAGAGCATCGAGAAGCGCAAAGAGCGCATTGCCCACATGAACACGATTGGTCACGAGGGAGCAAAAACGCCTGACGGCATGACGGCGCAGCTGATGCTATTGAAGGATACGCCGCCGACGCGCCCTGTTCGCCTTGCACTGGCGATTCTGCGGAAGGAAACGGCGGTGATTCCGGCAGTGGCGCATCAAAATCGCGGGGAACTGCCGCAGCTGCCGCCGAACGCGATTATCGAAAGCGACCTGCATCTGGCGGACGGCTTGGTGCAGCCGCAGGGGATTTGCGTGCCTGCGCCGCTGGCGGAAATCATGATGGACATTGACGAGACGAACCGCTTAGCTGCCTTGGCGGCGACGGGGGATTGGTCGGCGCTGCGGGAAGCGGTGGAGGTTGACCCGGCGCTGGAAGGGCTGGACAGGCTGTATGTGCAGGAGGTTGTGCGGCGGCTGGTGCAGCTCAATGGGGATGTCCTTTCAAGATTAGTCGATGATGAAGAGTTTTGACAATTGCTTCTTTGTCATTATGCAGCAGGGGATTTCGCCTCTGCGGAGGCGACCAAAGGGCTTTCCGATCGCCCTTTGGAAACCTTCGGGCGGTCGCCCTCCATGCAACTTGAATGATATTGGAAATTGTATTTTTTTCCACAATAAACACGCGGGCATAGCCTGAAAGTGTCACCAACTGAATCGCGCGAAAGGGTCAAGGGAGGAACTCCCTTGTGGGGTCAAGGGGCAACGCCCCTTGGGGCTCCTCCAAAATAAAGGAGAAGTTATGTTTTTAGCGAATACATGGGAAGATTATGAGGTGCTGGATACGGGCGACGGGGAGAAGCTCGAACGGTGGGGGAATGTCATCTTGCGGCGGCCTGATCCGCAGACGATTTGGCCCAAGGCAGATCCGGCGCTGTGGAAACAGGCGCAGGCGCATTATCACCGCTCGGAGAAGGGCGGCGGCGAGTGGGAGTTTTTGACTCGCCTGCCGGAGCGCTGGACGATACAGCACCAAGATTTGCGGTTCTATGTCCGCCCGACGGGATTCAAGCACACGGGGCTTTTCCCGGAACAGGCGGCGAACTGGGTGTGGATGGGCGACCTCATCCGCAATAGCGGGCGCAAGGACATCCGCGTATTGAACCTGTTCGGCTACACCGGCGGCGCGACGCTGGCCTGCATGGCGGCGGGCGCGCACGTTACCCACGTCGATGCAGCGAAGGGCATGATTCAGTGGGGCAAGGAGAACCGCGAGTTATCGAAGCTGCCGGAGGAAAGGAGCCGCTGGATTGTCGAGGACGCGCTGCGGTTTGTGCAGCGGGAAATCCGCCGCGGCAACACCTACGACGGCATCCTGATGGATCCGCCAAGCTATGGGCGCGGGCCGTCGGGCGAGGTGTGGAAGCTGGAAAACGAACTGTTCGGGCTGGTCGATACGAGCGCAAAGGTGCTGTCCGACAAGCCGTTGTTCTTCCTCATCAACAGCTACACGACGGGCTTTCAGGCCAGCGTCCTCAGCAATATGCTGCTGAAGTGCGTCAGCAGCCGCCATGGGGGCATCATCGACGCGCAGGAGCTTTGCCTGCCGGTGACGACGGGCGGCGTGCTGCCCTGCGGCGCAAGCGGAAGGTGGTCGGCCAAATGAATGAATTCCCGCTGCATCAGCTGGCGAATATCGACGTGCAGTATGAGGATAACCACGTCATCGTCGCTGTCAAGCCGCCGAATATGCTCTCGCAGGTGGACAAGACGGGCGACACCGACATCCTCACGCAGATCAAAGAGTACATCAAAATTAAGTACAACAAGCCCGGCGCGGTGTATCTGGGGCTGGTGCATCGGCTGGATCGCCCGGTTGGCGGGCTGATGGTCTTTGCGCGCACGAGCAAGGCGGCGTCCCGGCTGTCTGCGCAGATGCGTGAGCACGAGATGGGACGCGAGTACCTCTGCGTCGTCGAGGGGCGCGTCAAAGACCGCTTCACCTGCATCGACTACCTGAAAAAGAACGAGTACCTCAACAAGGTCGAAATCTGCGACGCGGACGAGAAGGGCGCGCAGCTGGCGATGCTGTCCGGCGAGTGCCTTGCGCGCAAGAACGGCACGGCGCTGTGTGCCATCCGCCTGCAAACGGGGCGGAATCATCAAATCCGCGTGCAGATGGCGAACATGGGCGCGCCGCTGTGGGGCGACAATAAGTACGGGCGCGGCATTGCGGGGCAGCAGATTGCCCTGTGGGGCTACCGGCTGGTGTTCGAGCATCCGACGCGCAAGGAAATCATGACCTTCCAGAACCTTCCGTGCGGCTCCATCTGGAACTGCTACGCCGAAGAACTGACCGATATGGCCATCCGCTTCAACAACTCTGCCGAAGCGATTTTGAATCCCGACATCCCGGACAACGGAGGAATTGAGCCGTGACACAACCTTTTTCCTATGAACTCAAACACATTTGCAAGCAGTCCGGCGCGCGGCTGGGCGTGCTGCATACGCCGCACGGCGACATTCAAACGCCGATTTACATGCCTGTTGGCACGGCAGCGTGCGTGAAAGCCATGACGCCCCGCGAGATGGAGGAAATTGGCACGCAGATTCTGCTGTCGAACACCTACCACCTGCACCTGCGCCCCGGCGAAGACCTCGTGCAGGAGGCGGGCGGCCTGCACAACTTCATGGACTGGCACAAGCCGATTCTGACCGACAGCGGCGGATTCCAAGTGTTTTCGCTCGCGGGTATCCGCACGATTAAGGAGGAGGGCGTGACGTTCCAGAGCCATCTGGACGGCTCGCGCCACTTCATCGGGCCGGAAGAGTCGATGGATATTCAGCAGAAGTTAGGGTCGGATATTTGCATGGCGTTCGACGTGTGCAGCCCGTACCCCTGCGATTACAACACCGCGAAAATCAACATGGAGCGCACCCACCGCTGGGCGGAGCGCTGCAAGAAGCACCACACGAAGGAAGATCAGGCGTTGTTTGGCATCGTGCAGGGCGCGTTCTACAAGGATTTGCGCATTGAGAGCGCCAAGACGCTGGCGGATATGGACTTCATCGGCTACGGCATCGGTGGATTGTCTGTCGGTGAACCCAAGCCCGTGATGTACGAGATGCTGGATGAAATCGCGCCGTACATGCCGGTCAACAAGCCGCGCTACTTGATGGGCGTCGGTACGCCGGACTGCCTGCTGGAGGGCGTGCTGCGCGGCGTGGATATGTTCGACTGCGTGCTGGCGACGCGAATCGCCCGCAATGGCACGGTGCTGACGAGCAAGGGACGCGTCGTCGTCAAGAACGCGCAGTACGCGCACGATTTCGGCCCGATTGACGCCGAATGCGACTGCTACGCCTGCCAGCACTTCTCCCGCGCGTATGTGCGCCACCTGCTCAAGGCGGGCGAAATCACCGGCGGACGGCTTGCGTCAATTCACAACCTGCGCTTCCTGATTCACCTGATGGAGCAGATTCGCGAAGCCATCGCCAACGACTGCTTCCTTGATTTCCGCAAAGAGTTTTATTCCAAGTACGATATGTCCCGTAATTTCTGATGTTTCTTTGCACTCCCGCGCCGAACGTGGTGCGGGGGTGTTTGTCGTTTTTGGAAAAGTGGCAGAAAATCGCGAAAAAGTGGACTACCATGCAACCGCACTTCGTGCTATGCTAAAAATGCCGAAGAAATTCGGGACAGGCATCGAATACACCGGTTACACGACGCCTGCCGCGGAAAGCCCGCCCCCCTTCCACTTATTGCGGTTTGCTTTCCGCCCCACAAAAGACACGCTCCGGACGCAGCCTGCACCGCTATGCGTCCGGAGAGCAGTCTGTGGGAAGCGGATCACGGCAGAGAAAAATCGCAAAATGGGCGGAAGGAAAAAGGAGGAAAAGGAAATGAAAAGATTCTCACGCTTGGTAGCGGCTATGGTGGCGCTGGTTCTGGTGCTGACGGGCGTCGTCTTTGCGGAAACGCAGGGGACGATTGCGGAGCGGTATCAGGACGCGCTTTCGCGGCTGGAACGTTACTTGATGAACCTGCAGGATGATTCGGTGAACATTACGACGCTGGCGGAAGATTTCCAGAAACTTGGCAATTACGAGGGCAGCAATGCTTTCTATTACTACACGCTGGGGCTTGCGGATGCAGCGGCTAATAACTACACGCTGATTCCGATGTATATCGACGCGCTTGTCATCAACACGAGCTTTGATGAGCGCCTGACGAACCTCCGCGCGAACGGCGTCAACATTCCCAGCGTTGCGGAATGGGCGGCATACTTGAATGGGCGTGTGGCGGAAAACGAAGGGAACTATGCGGAAGCGGCGGAGCAGTATCAGCAGTGCCTGAACTTCATGGACGCGCAGAACCGCATTCTGTATGCGCTGGCGTGGAGTCGGCAGACTTCCGCGGCGGCGACACCTGCCCCGACAGCGGCGCCTACGTCTGCGCCGAATAACGCGAACACGACCGTGACGGTCTATCCGCCGACGCTGTATGCCAACGTCAGCGGCAAGGCGGTTAGCTTGGAGTGGACGACTGTCAGCGGCGCGACGAATTACAGCCTCTATCGCCGCCGCACCAATTACGACAAGAACTTCCAGCTGATTTACAGCGGTTCGGCGCTGTCCTACAAGGACACGTCGGCAAACGCGAACTACAATTATACCTACTATGTTGCCGCGACGACCAAGGAAGGGCGGCAGCTGTCCTCGAATGAGAAAACAGCGCTCATCAGCAGCAATTCCGCCTCGAACAACACAAGCACCACGACGACGAAGCCGCCCGTCACAAAGCGGCCGGTAACAAACCCGCCGGTGACGACGCCGCCGATTACGAAAGGACCTACACCTACGATTACGACAACGCCGACCCCGCCGCCGCAGTGGTCTGCATGGACGCAGTGGTCTACCACCCCGGTCAGCAGCAGCGCCACCCGTCAGGTGGAAACGAAGGTGGAGACGGAAACGTACTCGATTCCTGTGTACCATTACTCCCGCTGGCACTACTATAACACAGGCTACAACAAATGGTACTATTCCTATGCTGAGTATACGGGTTCCAACTATAAGGCGGGTACTGGGAATTGGGAATACATGAGCAGCTATGAACCACTTTCTAAGAACGGAACGGCGGATGGACATCAGCGCTATGAAAACTACTGGTGGAACGAAACGGTCAGCTATGAGCAGGACAGCTACGAAGTGACGTACTACCGTTACCGCGACCTGCAATAAAATTTCGCATACCAAAGACAACGCTCCGGGCGCAAGGCAGCACGTTTTGCCCCCGGAGCGAATTCATTAGGCGGATAGGGGAGGAAATTGAGGATGTACATTCTGATTGAACTGGTGCCGGCAGCGTGTGGAACGGGGTTTGGCGTTTTCTGCTGCGTTGTGCGGGACTGGCGCTGCTGTTCATCATGGCGCAATATGCCATGACATGGCTGCTTGCGCCTGTGGCTATTACCATGACCCTGCTGCAAAATGAGACGCTTTGGTGGATTCTGCCGACGCTGCTTGTTGTTGGCGTGGTGGTGAATTGGCTTTTTGCGACGAGTAAAGCGTGGTTTCCTTTTATGCCTGCGCTGCTGACGTTGGTGCTGGTGGCGATTTTTTGGGTTGTTGGACTGATTGTTGAGTTAATCATCTATGAATGAGCAAATTCCAAAAAGCATCCAAACTTTTCTTTGAGCATAGCGCTGAAGCTCACCCTACGCCTGCAACAGA
>OKRY01001305.1_pt1 | contig 20346 bp, 15 predicted proteins | sample 1601121 | NCBI WGS metagenome assembly OKRY01 (sample SAMEA3541546, study PRJEB24748) | human gut metagenome | biome: human gut; feature: human-associated habitat; material: faeces | place: China | collected 2012
GATATGTGTCCTGACTTAAGAATACTCCTTCATCCGGATTATAATAACGTGCATTTAAATAATACAGCCCTGTGAGTTCATCATAAATACCGCCTGTATAGCAAATTTCATTTTTAAAATCCGTTGCTATACGTTCTGCTGTCTCTCCAAAATCTGTATAATCATATGATTGAACACACGCACTGGTATTATCAGTTATGTTTGTAGTACTTCCCTGAACATCCTTAGCATAAAAATATTCATTCTGGTTACCACCACTATACCTAATGCCTACAATGATATTATCCTGGTTTCCTATTACATTCTGACTTATTTTCTTTCCACTATCATCTGTTGTATATAACAACAAACTTCCCTCATAGAAATAGCATGTAGTATTAGACTTCTTATTATCACCATCAATTACAATATCAGTCTTTGATATGCGTTGCCCATTACCGTTATATATGTTGTGCTGTTCACCAGTCTTTTTCCCATCTGTAGTAACTTCTACATCCGTTAGCTGATTTTCAACATCATATGTATACTTTGTGTTCGTCTTTGACTTTCCGTCTGTTACTTCTATCTGATTTCCTCTCGCGTCATATTTGTATGAACCTGTATAAGTCTTCGTTGTTATTCCATCTGTTATAATTTCTGTCTTTCCAGACAACTGATTCAACCTGTTGTAGGAATAGTAATTATATGTTGCCTCATCAAAAGTTTTGTCCGTTGCTACCGTATCTTTTTTGATGATTTTTTCATAAGTTCTATTTCCCACACTGTCATATGAATATGAAGACGTTATTGTTTTGTATGTAAGTTTATTATTTTTTACCGATTCTACCAGCTGATTTAATTTGTTATAAGTATAAGTCACATCCTCATCTTTTAGATTGTTGCTGTAATTATACTTTTCGTGCTTATACGTGATGTTCGAATTCTTATCATATTCATAATCATACTGTTCAAGAATTAAATCTTTATTGGTACTGTTATAGTACTTCATTGAAAGCACTCTGTCAAATACATCATAACTATAATCACGTTCCACATAATCTGAATCCTTGTTTAAGAAATTTTGAAAATCCTTAATACAAGATATTTTTCCATCACTATAATATTCATATTTTCTTATAGCTGCCGCATCGTCACCTGATAACAGTCCATCAATTTCTGTTATCCATTTATCCTTATTATACTTAAAAGCTATTCCCTTAAGTTCATCCCCTGTTGTATTCGGATAATATATTTTTGCTATATTATCATCTATGTTATACACATATTTGAGCTTTGCATTTTCAACTTCACTGTCAGATGGTTTACTTGTTGCATTGATTTCCGCAACAGATATATTGCGCCCGTAAGCATCATACTCATAAAACGTATATCTATACGGTGTACCGTTTTTATTATCTATTGCCTCAATTATGTTTCCTTCTCCATCATAGATATATTCTGTTGAATTTATCTCATTTCCGTTTGCATCAAATGCAGATTTCTTAACATTGTTTCCATAAACATCATATGTAAATGTCAGGTATGAACCGTCACCATAAGTTTCCTTTATTTTCTGTCCGTTCATGTCATATTCATATGTTGTTTCAATACTTCCACTACTAGTTTCATCCTTTATGGATAATACCTGTTCTGTACCGTTTGTTGTTGTTTTTGAAACACTTCCCAGCGCATCTGTTACCGTATTTCTATAATATCACTGCATCAAATGTCATTTCAACAACAACCTTTTCCAATCTGTTCTACCTCCATTTTTATCCAAAAAGATACCACACATGACCTCTATTCTGCCTTGAAACATGATAATGATATCCGATTACCCCACTTTTATTCTTATCAATTTCCGGTCCTATAGTTTTTTATTAGCGTTAGCTATTCGTGCTACAACTTCCGCTTCCGTCCTCGTCACTGTAAACACATTTCTTCCAGCATAAACTTCTTTAACTGACTGAACATATGATAATGTGCGTCCTATATCCACATATGTGCCTCTTAATGTTGTACTCCAATATTCTTTGTTAATGTAATGCTAACATCATCCACATTTATAAATCTGCCTATCTCTGTATCATAATACCTGCTTTGTAAATAATAAAATGCTGTTTCTTATAAAAAATCCCAAACAGTACCATATCGAAATGTCATTCTCCCCAGCATAGCTGGGGGATTAGACTTTTCATTTACAATTCCCATCCCACTGACTATAATAAAGAATGTCCGTTTTCCTGCAAAGGCGCGGAACCATATCCATCTGCATCAGGGCGATATGACAGAAAAATGAACTTAAAAGAATGGAAGAAAGAACAATGGATGTAATTGAAAAATTTGGAAATAGGGTGAGCAGCCAGGCGCTTAAGGATCCGGAAAAAGCGCGTCGGCTGCTTCTTGCGGGATACCGCCTGCAGGAAAAGAAGCTTCAGTTTTTGCCGGATCGGGGACTGCCGTCGTCGGGACAGTATGTGGGTGGTTATGAAAAATATCATTCAGTCGCTGTCGGAACCGGAGAATGCGGCGATGGTCAGCATATTTGTGCCGGGAGAGCTGGTGATGGCGGCAGGGCTGACGCCGTACTCAGTGGAGGCGATGTCCTGTTTTATGGCGGGAACGAAGTGTGAGCAGACGTTTCTTCGGAAAACGGAGGAAGAAGGATTTCCGGAGACGATGTGTTCGTACCACAGGGTGTTTCTGGGGGCGGCGCTGACGGGGATTCTGCCAAAACCGAACTGCATGATTTATACGAACCTTGCGTGTGATGGAAATATGATGACGTTTCCGTATTTAAAGGATAAATTTGAATGTCCAGGCTTTTATATTGATGTTCCGTATGAGAAAAACCGGGAATCAGTTCTGTATGTGGCGGATCAGCTGCGGAAATTGAAACGGTTTCTGGAGGAGACGACGGACAGACGGATTTCGGAGGAAACAGTGCGGAGTGCGGTAGATAACAGCCGGAAAGCGGCGGCGAATTATAAAAAACAGCTTGCCCTGCGGTGTGCGCATGACCCGGTGACCTCTCTGACGAATGAATTGTATGCGCTTTTTATGTGCCATCTGATGGCTGGCTCAGAGACGGCGGTTACCTATACGGAAAAACTTCTGCGCGATGTGCGGATGTCACCGAGGGGAGATGGTCTTTCGGTAATCTGGATGCACATCATGCCATTTTTACAGGAGCCGGTTAAGGATATTTTTAATTATAGTAAGAAAATGCACATCCGCGCTTGTGATTTCATCGCAGATGGTTTTCAGGAGATGCATGCGGAAGACCCGTATGAGGCGATGGCAGAGAAAATGGTCTACTGCATTTACAATGGCAGTGTGAAACAGAGAATTGAGGAAGCGGAACGGCTTGCCAGAATCACGGAATCGGATGGTGCTGTTTTATTTGCCCACTGGGGCTGTAAGGGAACGATCGGTGCATCCAGCCTGATTAAGCAGTCCTTAGAAAAGACAGGACTTCCGACGATGATTCTCGACGGTGACGGCTGCAACCCCGCCAATACCAGCGACGGTCAGGTATCGACGCGGCTTCAGGCGTTTGTGGAAATGCTGGAAAAGGGCAAGGAGGAGAAACACGCATGATTTATTACGTCTGTAAGTACACCCCGATCGAGCTGTTCCGGGGGTTTGGAGAAGAATGTTCTGTTTTGGAGGAAATGCCGGAAAATTTCGAACAGTCGGATCAAATTGCACATGCAAATCTGTGCGGCTTTGGAAAATCGGTCATTCAGGCAGTGCTGGAAGGAAAGGTTGAACAGCTGGTGCTGGTAAACTGCTGCGATTCGATGCGGCGCGTTTACGATATCGTGGAGAGCACGGGAAAATGTAAGTTTTTATATATGCTGGATCTGCCGCATGATGATAATGAATGTGAAAAAGTGAAATTTGCGGGTACGATCCGGAGGCTTAAAAAGGCATATGAGGCATATTCCGGGAAAGTGTTTGATAAACGCGCTTTTATCAAGTCCTTTATTACGCCGGAAATGAACACGGAGCCGTACATTGGTGTGCTGGGCGTGCGGGTCAGCGGCATTCTGGAGGATATGATCCGGGACAATATCCAGATGGATGTGGAAAATCTGACCTGTACGGGTGGTCGGAAACTGTCGGTCGTACAGGATGAAATGTGGAATATGGAGGAAGAGGAGCTGTTTCTTTCTTACGCGGACGTCCTGCTGGGACAGATGCCGTGTTTCCGCATGAACCGTTCGATCCGCAGAAACCGTCTGTATCTGGATCCGAATTTAAAGGGAATTATTTATCACACGATCAAGTTCTGTGATTATTATGGATTTGAGTATGCGAGTATCAAGCGGGATATCAAGGTTCCGCTCCTTAAGATTGAGACTGATTTTACGAGCCAGAGCGCGGGGCAGCTTTTGACGCGCATTCAGGCATTTGAGGAGACAATCGAGGGATCAGAGGATATGGATCCGGGAAAAGGTATCAGTGAGGAGGCAAGAAAGAAGATGGAGTCGGGCATTTTTTATGTAGCGGGAATCGACAGCGGTTCGACAAGTACGGATGTGGTCATACTGGATCAGGATGGAAAAATTAAATCGACGATGATTATTCCGACCGGCGGCGGTGCGATGATGAGCGCCGAGAAGAGTCTGGATCTGGCGATTGAGAAAGCGGGAATTAAGAAAGAGGAGATCGTGCGGATCGATACGACCGGATATGGACGATCCTACATTGACAGCGGGGATGACAGCATCACGGAGATTACCTGCCATGCCAAGGGCGCAAATTATCTGAATCCGAATGTCCGCACTATCATCGACATTGGCGGGCAGGATATCAAGGCGATCAGCATCGACGGGCAGGGAGCCGTGAAAAATTTCCTGATGAATGACAAATGTGCCGCCGGAACGGGACGTTTTCTGGAAATGATGGCGAAAACGCTGGGACTTTCCCTGGAGGAAATGAGTGTGAAAGGGCTGGAATGGAAGCATAATATCGTGATTTCCAGCATGTGTACGGTGTTTGCAGAGTCGGAGGTCGTGTCGCTGGTGGCACAGAATAAGGATGTGGCAGATATTATCCACGGTTTAAATGTGTCAGTTGCCTCAAAAGTCGGCGCGTTGGCAGCCCGCCTTGGAAAGGATCATCCAGGCGAATATATGATGACCGGCGGTGTAGCGAAGAACCAGGGTATCATCCAGGCATTGGAAGAGAAGCTTGGTGCTAAACTTTATATCTGTGATGAGGCGCAGCTCTGCGGTGCGCTGGGAGCGGCGCTATTTGCTTATGAGAAATGTAAAGGCAGTGCGGAGGAAACGCGATGAAGCGGCAGGGTTAAAACACTTGTATCGATATTTTCGTCAGATATTCACTGGGAGAGGCTGTGGCCAATTCGTCGATCACAGCCTCTTTATAAGAGTATTTGCCGGTTTTAAACTTGTGTTCATCGGTCCAATCAAAGAGTTTTTCGTAGGTGGCTTTCGAGTCATAGTAATTTCCCATTAAGTAAGCAACTGCATAGGTTCCGGCCGGTTTTAAGTGATAGGGGTGATTTTTCGGTTTTGTTATAACTTTTGTGAAAAAATAAGCATAGGTATTCAGATGATTTTTTCGTAAATCTGCCACATCCAGCATGGCTCCATAAGGATGACCGGCATTTAGAGCGTGGGCATTGCAGTAACCGATGTGGCGGCAAAGAGCCTGGATGATTTTCTGATGGTCATCTGTATGAATCGGATCGCTGAGAATCAGATATTCTTCCGGTGTCGTCTCGAGAAAAATACGACCATTTTTATTTTCTGTATGGAAGAATAATTCATCTTCTGTGTATTCTGCCTGTTTCTGATTCAGTGATTCCTGGAGTGATACCAGGGATAATTTTATATGATTGGACTGTAAAGTGAATAAAAATCCAAGAATGCATCTACATTCTGAAATCAGAAATCAAATTAAAACATTATAATCTTCGATGCCTCGTTGGGAAGCCAAAGGGGTATTTTTTTACCCAATCAGGCTGTATAGGACACCTCATTTTTGATGTCTTTGGACGGTGCGGGAAGCATACTGATTGGAATCCTTATATCTATGGTATAGCTTTTTGCAATATAAAAAGACTTTACATATGGCTATAAAAATCAACTGTATTCCAAGCGGAACCTTCCCCCATTTTCTGGAACACGAAAAAGAAGAAACGCTTTCGGTCTATCTGGAGGCCGTCAAATGGGCGCTTCTGGAAGAATGAATATGTCCGAAAAAATGTTGGAATTATAATAATATTAACCGAAAAAATGTGATTTATAATAAAATAATGTCCGCAAAAATGCTGTTTAGCAATGGAAATATGCCCTAAAAAGTGTTAAGATAGAATACAGATGCTTTTGGATGTATATGTTGCGCAGGAGGTTTCTTAATGGAAAGAGAGCTGTTTACGAAACTGGAACGATGGATGAATAAAAAGAACAGAAAGCCGCTGATCATACAAGGAGCGCGCCAGGTCGGAAAAACCTGGATTATGAAGGAATTTGGATCCAGGTTCTATGAAAATACAGTCTATATCAATTTTGATAATAATAAAGCAATGAAGGATGTATTTGACCTAGACTTTGACTTAAAGCGGATCCTTTCTGCAATCAAAATTGAGTACGGAAAGAGTTTTCAGGCTGAAAATACATTGATTATTTTTGATGAGATCCAGGAAGCACCAAAGGCGCTGGCATCTTTAAAATATTTCTATGAGAATGCACCGCAGTATTCTATCATTGCAGCTGGTTCCCTGCTCGGTGTTGCATTACATCAGGGAACATCCTTTCCTGTTGGGAAAGTTGATTTTTTAAAATTATGCCCTATGAGCTTCAATGAATTCATTTTGGCAGTTGGTGAAAAGGGGTTGCATGAAGCGTTGAGGTCCCAAGATTATGAACTGATCAATGCATATGCCGGGAAATATACGGATTTGTTAAAAAAGTATTATTATGTGGGCGGAATGCCAGAAGTAGTCCAGACATATATTGATTCCGATGATCTATTTGAGGTACGTGAGATCCAAAACAATCTTCTGCAGTACTATGAAGAGGATTTTAGCAAACATGCGCCAAAGGAAGTTGTTCCGCGCATCATGATGGTCTGGAATTCGATTCCTTCCCAATTGGCTAAGGAAAATCGTAAGTTTATGTATGGAGCACTACGAGAGGGTGCACGGGCAAAAGATTTTGAACTTGCAATTCAGTGGTTGGAAGATGCAGGGTTAATCCTGAAAAGCTATAGAGTATCAAAGCCAGATATTCCACTGATTGCGTACATGGAAATGAACAGTTTTAAAATGTTCATGTTCGATGTGGGATTGTTAACAGCAAAGACCGGACTATCAGCAAGACTTCTATTGGAGGGAAGCCGGATCTTTGAAGAATTCAAGGGGGCACTTACGGAACAGTATGTTGCACAGGAGTTACACGCTGCAGGATATCCGCTTTATTATTTTGCAACAGCACGATCAACTGGAGAGATAGATTTTATGTTGCAGGGAGATTTAGACTGCGTTCCGATTGAGGTGAAGGCAGAACAGAATCTCCGTGCCAGGAGTTTGAGGGCATTTTGCGATAAATATAAGCCGGGCATGGCGATTCGTAGCAGTATGTCAAATTATAAGCAGGAAGACTGGCTGACAAATGTTCCGTTATATATGCTTGCGGAATATTTGAAAAGAACAATATATGTGGTAAGCTGATAACAATTTACCTCAAAACCAACGGGGTATTTTTTGTTCTGAATCAGACAATACAGAAGTTCGCGCTAAGCGAACTAATGAAATGGAGGTTCTGGAGTCCCTTCACGGCAATGTAGTATGTGCATTAGCTGCCGGAATCGGTGACTATGTGCGATGTACTCTCTTGGAATATAGCTATCATGATGGCCAGTTTTGGATTTTTACAGAAGGCGGCGAGAAGTTCATAGGACTTGAGAGGAATAAAAATGTCAGTCTTGCTGTCTTTGAAAAGCCCCCGGACTTTGGTGCGCTGAAAAGCGTACTGGTCATGGGAACGGCAAAGCTCATCGAGCCGATGTTATTTGAGGTTCCTGGATTTGATGAATATTCGGAAAACTTGATAAAAAGTTCGATGATAGGAGTTTGAAAAATTTCTTTCGGGAAAGAATCTGTTGCGGAAACGCGGGAAATACCGTATAATAATGCGGTCTGATCTGTACATTTAGAGCGGATTTATCCGTAAAATGATGGAAAATCCGAATTGTGCGTATTTCAGAAACAATTTTTTGCTGTAAGAGTGAAAAAAAGTTATGTAAACTGTCTGCAAAAAAATACTTGACAAGAATTTGTGTTTTTACGCTTACGGAGAAGAACAAAAAAGAACTAAAAAACAGCGATGAACACATCGCAAAAAATGAGAAATGTAGGTAAAAATAATTTTATGAGAAAATTAGCATTAAGTGATGAAATCCTTCTCAAGATCTCCCAGCCGGCGCGTTATATTGGCGGCGAGGTGAATATGGTGAAGAAGGATCCGTCGAAGGTAGCAGTCCGGTTTGCCATGTGCTTTCCGGACGTGTATGAGATCGGTATGTCCCATCTGGGCATCCAGATTCTTTATGATATGTTCAACCGCCGGGATGACGTTTACTGTGAGCGCGTTTATTCCCCGTGGATGGACTTAGATCCGATCATGCGGGAGCAGAAGATTCCGCTGTTTGCTGTTGAAAGCCAGGATCCGATCAAAAATTTTGACTTCCTTGGAATTACAATCCAGTACGAAATGTGCTACACCAATATTTTGCAGGTGCTGGAATTATCACAGATTCCGCTCCATGCAGAAGATCGTACCGAGGAGGATCCGATCGTTATCGGCGGCGGTCCGTGTACCTACAATCCGGAGCCGATCGCGCCGTTTTTTGATCTCTTCTATATGGGCGAGGGCGAGGTGGTTTATTTTGACCTGATCGACCGCTACAAGGAGATCAAGGCGCGCGGCGGCAGCCGGAAGGAATTTCTGGAGCAGGCGGCGCAGATTCCGGGTATCTATGTGCCGGGATTTTATGATGTGACATATAAAGAGGACGGCACGATCGAGGCGATGACGCCGAACAACCCGCACGCGCCGCAGACCGTTTCCAAGCAGCTTGTCATGGATATGAGCGATACCTGGTATCCGGAGTGATAAAGCTCTCTGGCATAGGTTAAAAATTCCACGCCATCATTCGTCAGTGTTACACCACGTCCACTTCTGAAAAAAATCGTAATCCCGATTTCTTTTTCCAGTTCCTTCAAAGCATTAGTTAAAGAAGGCTGTGAAACATAAAGCTGCTCTGCCGCTTTATTTAAGGATTTCGTTTCTGCTATTGTCAAAATATATTTTAACTGTATAAGTGTCATATTAAATTCTCCAGTTCTTTACCGTTTTCTACAAAAAGCAAGTCTCTACCCACTACTTCTTGCTCTTCGTGATACAAATTTGAAATTACATTTGTATATGAATCTGTCCCGCCTTCGCCAGCATATACTTGAGTAAATATGCTCTTTCTGCTCTCTACTAGTCCAACTCCAACACGTGGTTGCATTAGTGCATGCCCTGAAATTACTAGATCTCCTCTCTCGTTTACTTCTGGTTTATTTAAAATATGAGCCATTGCTCCAACAAGCTCTAATCCAGATTTCAATGTTAAATCAGTATCTGAGTCCAATGTTATAATGTATTTTACTTTTTTTATTTGTGAGATATCTATTGTATTAGCCCTAAAAGGATTTGCAATATTCCCGAGCAGATATTCATTTAATTGATTTAATAAGCCTCTCTTACGCTCCCATCCCATGTAACACTCTTCATTAGAATTCCAAATTCTTTTTCTATATACAAAATTGAAAATGTTACCATATTTTTCGTTTAGACTTTTTGATTGCTCTATTCCTTCTCTTATAACTTCTTCATCAAACTCTTCTATTTCCTTGTTTCCAGAACTACAGTCTCCCAGCAAAGTAAAGTACAAATTTTTGCTCTTGTTTGCAATATAATAAACCTCTAATTTTTTCATTAATTCTTTAACTTTTTCTTTGCTCTTTACTATCGTAGGAATTACCACCATTGTGCTACAATTCTCTGGAATTCCGTTTTGAAAATCAATTTTCGGAATAAGCTTTGGTTTTATCACTTTACTTAGCACATATTGAATAATCTTAGAAACAATATTTTCTATTGGTAATATTGAAACCAACGCTAGAATTATTGAAAGTAATACTTTAACTAATATTGGAATATTTCCTATAAAATTACGAGCAACGTCTCCAAAGCTCTTGTACCATAACATATAATAAAAATTAATGCTCAAAATAAGTGTCAACAGCAAAGAAACTCCCCATACTGTTTCTATATAGATTTTTGCCTTTTCTTCATTTGATTTTAGTGTAATCTTCTTTTCTAGCAGGCTATTCAATAAAGTTTCTTTTCCATCAGAAATTAAGTAAAACCCAATATGCATGCTCTTTTCGTTTGCTTCTGGTTTCTCACTAGCCTGCAAACTTAACTCCAAGCACTTCTTTGCAATATAAATTTCTGAAATTTTAGTCTTTTTAGAAATCTCCTGTATTGCATTTCTGTAATAGCTTTTAGTAGTACTATCCATTTTCTCATACTGCTTTGCTGGGTCTTGTTTTAGAATATCCTCTACCCTATTTATCTTTTCGAATATTTCCAAGAAATTAATTCTCGAAATTGCCTTAAGAGTCAATATACAATTTCCAACAGATACTTTCTTTACTGCAATATCAAAATGCTCTTTTTTTACAACCTCGTAGATATCGTTGCCTGTTTTTGCAACTTCGTCTTCCAAAATATTTAGATACGCATATGCCTTGCTTCCCATCTTTTTTAGTCTATATGACATATACTCTATGAACGCATTTTTTACTTGCCCATTCTCTATAAGCATAATTTTAGGTAATATTACAGTTCTGCTTTTTTTCTTTTCCTCTCCAAAATACTTGCATATAATCTCTTCTACTCTGCTCTTTTGCATTTGAGACATGTAAATTGTTTCACAAATTTCTCTTATATTTTCTATTAATGCAATCTGAATGAACAATCCAATATTCCAAATTTCATTCATGCTTAGAGTTTTTTTAGTTTGATATGCTTGTAACATATATTCTAAATTTTCTGAATTTATCTTACCATCAGTATAAGCTACCATTTCTGTTGCAAGCACATAAACACGTGCAAAGCCTTTGAACCTGCCATTTGCAAGTCCCAGAAAGTCTGTATATTTCTTTAACGTTAACTCTTTACTTATATTTTTTACAATTTCTTCTATTACATATAAATTATCTAGAATCCACTCTCCTGCTGGATGTATTGGTATTCCCTGCTTTATTTGTTCATTCAATAATTTATAAATTTCTTTAATAACAAAAAAATTTTCTTTAAGTCTTGGAATTGGATACGTATCCTTCGCCGATTTTTCGGTTAAAATATGGTCAGAAGCAATTTTTTCTAAATATTGCTCCAATTGGTATCTATCTAAAACGGTTCCTTTAATATTTAATTTCTTTTTTTCCTTCAAAAAAATCCACTCCTTGGAATATGTTTTACACATATTTTCTCCAAAAAGTGGATAGTTTATTCTATTTTTACTATAAATCTCTATTTCTCTTTATTTGTATATACGATACTACTGCAATTAATGCAAGTGCAAGCACTGCTATTGCTACATCTAATTCTCCTGTTTGAGGTAATTTTGTATTACTTTGTGTATTGTCTACTGTTATAGTATTTTCAACTACTTCTATGTCATTAGTAACATTTCCAATTACGATTGTATTTTCTACTGTGTTATTTTTGTCGTCTTTTTTGTTGTCATCATCCTTCTTGTCGTCATCCTTTTTGTCATCGTCTGGAACTACTGTACCAGTTACAGAAAATTTTAATGTTTGATCATCTAATTTTACAGTATCTTCTGCAACAGATGATAAGCTTGTAAATTTAATTTCTGTATCTTGACTTTTTAAGTTTGTTTTTACTTTTAATTTGATAATTCCTATTATTTGATTTTTGCTTGTTCCACTATTTATTGTTGCTAAAAATGTTCCTTTTTTTGCTGTTTCTTCATCATTATAAGCTATTGACCAGTTGTTTTGTGAAGATATATCATCTGATGTAACTTTTTCAAATACATTTTCATCATATTCAAGTTTTCCACCAAATGTATTTATTCCATCTTGTCCCATTTTTATATCTGATAACTCAAGTGTAATAGTAATTTCTTCACCTTCATTTAATTTTGTAGAATTAGGTGTTGGTGTAAATACTAAACTTCTTTCAGTAGTATCTGTTTCTCCTGCTTGCTCATCTGCTTGAGTAGAAATTTTAGTATTTATTTCATTCTCGTCTGTACCAGATGTTGCAGCTTTAACAGCCCATGTCTTGCTGGTTAATAATGATATAATTAATAAGCTTAAAATAATTTTAGATTTACGCATTTTTTCTTTTATTCCTCCTTTTAGGCAAATTTATTTAATAACTTACAGCTATTGTTCCAATATTCTCATTGCCTTTTTTATCATATGCTAAAAATGTATATTCAGCATTTCCACCTGTTACAATATGGCTTCCTTCCGGCTCATAACTAAATGTACTATTTGGAAGTACTATGTATGCAAATTTATCTTTGCCTTCTGTAATTTGCCATTTTATTCTCCAATGTGTAGAGTCTATGGCTTCTTTGTACAATACAAGTTTTATTTCGCTTCCATTATTTATACTATCTATAGTTACATCTTTTACTGTTGCATTTCCTGCATTATCATATGCAATAAAGCTGTAAACTCCGTTTTCATATATTTCTATGCTTCCACTCGAGTTTGTAACCCTCTTGCCATCTGGTAATGTAATATTCGAAATTCCACTCTGTTCATCAGAAGATACCCATGAAATCTGTATTCCTCCATCATCTGCTGAGTCAACTGTTAAGTCTAAATTTGGATTAATTTTATCTATATTTGTAACTTGGTGTTCTACTAAAATTCCATTCCCTATTTTATCATATGCTAAAAATATATAATTTCCATTTTCAGTTACTATATAACTGCCTTGTTTATCTGTTACGTTTTCAGAACTTGGTAAAATTACATTTTGCAATCCACTTTGATAATCATCGGCTTTCCAATTTAATGTAATTTCTCCATTTGTCCATTTATCAGTATCTTGAGTTACTTCTAAAATTGGATTTATCATATCCACATTACTTACATTTATACTAAGTTCTCTCGTGTTTCCAACTCTGTCATAAATAACAAATGAATAATCTCCCATTTGTGAAACAGTAAATTCTCCTGTTGCATTTGTTGAAAATGTTGAATCTGGCAATAATATTTTTGAAAATCCACTCTGTAGGTCAAATGCTTTCCAAGAAATTTTTATTTTTTCATCTGTAAGTCTATTCTCTTGTAATGATAATACTCCTTCTGGCATTATTTTGTCAATATTATTTATATTTTCTGTCAAAATTCTGCTATTTCCAACATTATCATATAATGTAAATGTATATGTTCCATTATCTGTAACAGTGAAATCTCCACTCGCATTTGTAGTTGATGTACCATCTGGCAATACAACTCTGTTAAATCCACTTTGTGAGTCCGATGCAGTCCAATGTATTTTTACATAGTCTATTACCCAGTCAGTTGGATTATGGCTCAAGCTTCCCGTTGGCGGTGTTTTATCAATATTTGTTACGGTTTCTTGTAATGTTAATGTATTTCCTGCTACATCATATACTATAAATGTATATGTTCCATTTTGTGATACTGTGTAATCTCCTGTTGCTGTTGTTTTTATTGTTCCATCTGGCAACTTTATTTGTTTAAATCCACTATTTGCATCTGCTACACTCCAATGTATTTTTACATCTGTGTTTACCCAATTTGTTGGGCTGTGACTCAAACTTCCTGTTGGGGCAACATTATCTATTTTAAATGGTCCCACAGCTCTATCCGCACTCGTATTTCCAGCATTATCAACTGCTTTTATATGTATATACATTATACCAGTTTGAGTTATTTTTATATTATCTGTACTCTTAGCAATTGCACTGCTCCAACTCGAAGGAGTACTCTGGCTATTAGTAATTGCATATTGGTAACTTTTGAATCCACTGCCTAATCTATCTGAAAATTTAACATTTACTGTTACACTTGATTGCCAATCACATGAAGTTGGTGTTGCAACAAATTCTGGAGCCTCATCATCTGGAATCACAGTAAAATTTCTACTAAATGTCTCAGATGACATTCCTCTATTATTTGTTACTTGCAATTTCATCGTATATTTTCCAGTACCATAGTTTAAATAATTTTGTAATACAGTGCTACCTTCGTAAATTTGTGTACCATCTTTAAATACGGTCCATTTTCTTGATGTAATTGTTCCTCCATATGGGTCATAAGAACCATCTACGACTTCAACATTCTCATAAATTGATACATTATTATTTTTTATTTTAAATGAGGCGATTGGTTGTACATTATTAGTTGTAATATATTTACTCACAGGTGCACTCCATGTATTCTGGTAATCCTTTACTCTTAATTGCACAAGATAATCAACCCCACTTGTTATAGATGTTAATTTTCCATTCGTCCATGTGGTTTCACCAACTTTTCTATATTTCCATTCTTCTTCAGAAATTCCCCTATTTTTAGAATAACTATCCAAGTCGTAACCCAAACTCGTTAAAGTAACACTATTTCCATTTCTTTTAACGTCTATTTCTGCAACCGGTCTACGATGAACATATATTACCGATGGTTGTGTTGATTGATCTTCGTAGTAAATTTCATATTTACCTGTTTTATCAAAACTAGTTATCATATCGGAAATATATTGCCCCGATTTAGCATATTGTCCCATATTATTTTCGTAATATTCACAATCGTGAACAACTTTCCATTTTCCATATGGATACTGGCTATTAGCCGTGTTCTTCATAATGCTAGAATCTGCTGCCGACAATATAGTATTTTCATTTAATATTACATACTCTGATGATTTCCTTTGGTTTATCAAGCTTTTTATATATTGCGCTGTTTGATTTATGCTATTAGTATAATTTGTATTATTTATAAATATACCATTATTATTATTTGCTTTTATAAATTGTTCGGATTGAGTCTTATTAACCGTTTTTCCCCATGCAGTGTAATAAATTTCGTCGTTTATTGTTCTTGTTAATAATTCTCCTAAGGTTGTTGGGTTGTTTAATTGTTGGTTTACTACATCATTTACGTTTACCAACACTTTTATTGCTTCTTCTCTCCAGTCTGGTTCTCTTAAAACATCTTCTAATTTTCTTACATTTGTTGTTTTTAAATTTATGTTAGTTAAAGCAAAGCTACCAATTCTACTACAATCATGTGAATAGTGGTCAGAGAAAAATCCATAACCATTCCCATATTCTTCTGTAAATGTGTATGTTTCCGTAGAGCTTAGTCCTCCACCCGATACTTCAATTTCAGAATCAGTTACTTTAACATTTAAAGTTCCACTTTTATTTATGCTAAGTCCTTTTAATAATGTTTTTGTCATATTGCTTGAATTGCTTCCTATTCCATATGTAAATTTCCATATTGCCCCCAATTGGCCGCCTGCGGCACTGGTCCATGTATTATTAAAACTTAGCATATAACCTGTAAGAGTATTTCCATCTTGTTTTACCCTTAAAAGCATACCAGCAGCATTAAAACTATCTCCATAATCAATATTATATGAGAAATTAAATTCTTGCTCTTGTGCTTGTCCTGGTATAATCCATATAGCATTCTTTCCAGGTTCAGTTCTGTTTCCTCTCATCTCAACATTTTTTCCACCATTTGTAATGCTTATGCTACCTATTGTTGATGATACATCTTGTTGCCATTCAAATCCTTCAGCAATGTTTACATTTTGAGCTTCTATCGCGCTTATCTTAACTTGTTTTTTATTTACTCCTTGTTTTTCCAATGCTGTAAGAAGGTCAGATTGGAAATTTGTAAGGTCTGTACTAGTTTTAGATTTAGCAAGCACAACATCAATGTACGGAGTTGGAGTAAGTGACAATTGTACATTACTAGCCGCATTTGAACTATTCATGTAAAGTGATATTGGCATTAAACTTACTAATGTAATTATTATAAATGCTGATATAACTTTTTTAACAATTCTCATTTTACTCCCTCCTTCTTTTTATATTACATTACTTGTTATTCTAAATGGTATATTTTTATCATTTAAAGTAACACTTTTTATAATAAATCTTGTATATGTTTTTGTTCCTTTTTGTTTTTCATCAGATATTTCAAATTTGTTATCATTATTCTGTTTATTAGATACATCCACTGTTGAACTATATGACTGCCCCTCTTCTTTTCCTTGGTTAGAATTTGTACTATTTAGCATATTTATGTTTGCATTATGTTGCCATACCGTTCCACTTCCGTTTGAATACTGAGAAACTTCTATTTGTAATCCTTGTGGGAAGTATTCCAATGCATTTACAACTTCTCCATCTTTTCTTACTAATTTAATATTACCAGTTATAGTTCCTTTTACATTAGTTGTTGCAGAATTTACTTGTATGAATTTAGAGGCATCTGACAAACTTGTATCTGAAATTAAGAAGTCTGCACCATTTGCAACTGTACTTCCATTATTCGTACGTGTAAAACTATTTATCTCAAATTCAATATGATCAATTTCGCTTGTATTTAAACGCCCCATATTAACTTGTATTGTTTCTATATTTGCATTTCCTGCCACATCATAAATAATTATAGATACTTGATGTGTTTTTGAGCTTTGTTCTATTACATCAAAATCTGCAGTATTTTCACTAGAATTTAACTCTTTATATAATTTTCCATCTATATATAATTGATATTTTGCTGTTCCTGATAAATTCTCCTCTGATGAAGCTTGTATGTGGAACGTTTTTCCTGTTATTTGACTTGCCACTAATTTTATATTTTGAGGAGTCGTTTTATCTATTTTTATAACCTGTGTAGCTCCTTCTGATTTATTACCTGCCACATCATATTCATATATTGTAATTGTATAAATTCCTTCATTTACAATCGACATCTCTTGTCCATTTGTCCTAGTTTCTGGTACATTTGCTGTACCACTTACTTCATATGTTGCGTGACTAACACCTGAGCCACCTTCATCTTCTGTAGATTCTATTATTTTTAGATTTACATCTCCCTTATACCATTCATTATCTTCTTGGTCTTTTTCGCCTTTTACAATTTGTAATACTGGTGCAACTGGAGCTGTTTTATCAATTTTTACTTTAAATGATGTTTCACTTTCGTTTCCCACATCATCTCTATTTATAACCGTAATTGTGTATAATCCTTCTTGAGTAATTGTTAGTGGTTCAGACCTTTCTTCAATGGCTACTGTTCCATCAACCTTAAACGTTGTTACTATATTTTGACCACCTTGTACAACTTCCATATAAACATTTTGGTTTGTCCAAGTATTAGATTTATATTCATTTCCATTTGCATCGTTTAATTTCAAAGTTAAACTTCCTGGTCTTTTTATTTGTTTATCTATAATGGCAGTATATTCTCTTTTTGTTACTAAACCTGCTTCATTCTCGGTTGAAACAATTAATTTTGTTTTTCCCTCGTTTTCCAACACAATCGGTAAACTTGTTCCTGCTTTAAGCTCATTTGCCCCTTGTGCTTCAATTGTTACTTTGTTTCCAGTTTTTTTCCTTTCCTTAACATATATATTTTGTTTGGCTGTTTCTCCAAATATGTATTCTGTTCCATCTTCACTTCCAAGTGTTGCCACTATTTCAGCATTTATTGGTGAAGTTTTATTAATTTTTACAGTCAATGTTGCAATCTCAGATTTTGTTCCAATTACAGAAACACTATAAGCTTTTACTTCATATGTTCCATCTTGTTGAATTGTTATCTTTTTAGCATCGTCAATTTGTGTTTCTTGAATATTTTCCGTTCCAGTAATCTCTAATACCATATATTCAATTTTTACAGGAGATTTCTCAGGTTTGTTTATTTGCAATTCAACACCAGAAGTATACCAATTATTTTTTCCTTGTTCTCCAGATAAAACACTTATAATTGGAGCTGTTGGGGTCTTTTTCCCATCAATGTCCAATTTTCCATAAACAACATATTTTATTAAAATACTAACATCTTTTTGTGTAATCTCTCCGTCTCCGTCAACATCTATTGCTGTTGCATTTATCCCAGATAATTGGTGAGCTTCAAGTCCAACAACATGTTTTATTGCTTTACTTATTTCATACTGAGAAATTTCTCCATCACTATTTATATCTCCAATAACACATGCAGTATACTCATTCTCTATGTTATCAAAACGAATTTTCATTCCAGTTCCAATAACTCCATTTTTCATCTCAGTAGTACCATTCTTGGCATAAACATGAACTTTTTCTTTCTCCAAATTAAATTGTTGCTTGAATTCTTCAATATCTGTTTTAGGTATAATTCTGCTTATTGTTAAGCTTTTTTGTGAAATCGCATATTCTTCACTCTCTAGCACAACATTAATAGTATCAGCATTTACTCTAGAAAAAATGCTAATATTAATGCAAATCAATATAAATATTGCTAGAATTCTTACTCCCTTTCTTCTCATTTTTATTCTTGCTCTCCCTTCTTGGTACAAATTTGGTTAAAAATTGTAAATTTCTTTTATTTCATACATTTATACTTTTTATATTTATATATATTATAGTAAATAACTAAAAGTCTTTCAAGGCGGAAAATATTGGTATTTCAGCATTCAAACCATATTCGCATACGGATATTGAATTTACTTTATTTTATTACATTTGTGTTACATTTTTTGTTTACTTTTCGAGCTTTGCTAGGGAATTATAGTTTTGAAGATTCAAAAAATCCACCTAATGAAAAATGTTATACACATTTTTTCCATTTTAGGTGGATAATTTTAATCTAATATTATCATTTTTAATTGTTTGTACATACAATCTGTTTTATAAATTTTTATATGCAAATAAGTTTGCTAAAATTCTCATCTTTATAAGCTATTTAAGCATATGCATGAAGTTTAAGATTTATTGCACTGATGTGTTTGTTGTATTGTTTTCAGGTCCAACATATTCTGCTTCTCCAAATCCTAATATCATTTGGAATATTGGGCTTAATAGTAAAAGTCCAAATATAAATGCTGTTGATTGATTAAATGCCTTGCCTAGTTTTACCATAGAAACTATTGATAAAGCAAGTGTTATAATCCAGCCAATAACTGGTATAGCTGATAATAAATATAATAACAATAACCATGGTGAAAGTCCTATTATTTTATATAAAACAACTACATTATAAATTGGAATTAATGCTTTCCATCCTTCTTGACCAGCTTTAACAAATATTTTCCATTGTGCAACAATTATAAGTACATAAAAAGCTAAAATTATAAGGCTATATGTGCTTATTAAAGATGCTAATGTTGCTACTGAAGCAAATGTTGCCATATCTGCATATGAAGAATCGTACATAACTAAATCCCCCTTCCTTTATTTTCTGAATTTAGAATACCATAAGAATAATTAAATTTCAACGTTTTTCGTAAATTTGTATAAATTGTTACAGATTATTCTAAAGTTCTTTCTTATTTTATGCCCCGAAGTAGCTGTTTTTCTTTAATTATTTATATAATGCAATCTTTACACTTTATTAATTAAATTCTGTTTTAGAAATACTCCATTATTCCGTTATATATTCCCCATGCAAGCTTAGTTTGGTATTCTTCTTGTTGTAATTGTTTTTCCTCTTCAGGATTTGATAAAAAACCACATTCTACAATAACAGTTGGTATTTCTACATGTTTTATGATATACACGTTGTTAATTTTTAGTGGCGTTCTCTTATTTTCCTTTTGTATTGTTTCATTTAGATTGTTCTGTATACAATTGGCTAGTCTCTTTCCATCTTCATTACCATCTTTAAAAAAAGTTTGCCAGCCATAATATTGATTTTCTGGTATTTTGTTTAAATGTATGCTAATAAATATATCTGCAGAGGAATTGTTTCCAATTTTAACTCTATTTCTTATGTCTGAATTTTTCTTTTCCCTAAGTGTTTTTTTATCTATGTCATAAATTGCATTATTATCAGACCTTGTAAGAATAACACTAGAACCGCTTTGTTCTAATAATCGCTGTAATTTCAAAGCAATTTTCAAATTAATTTCAGCTTCTGCAACCCCATTATTACTTACGGCTCCTCCATCTTCGCCTCCATGCCCAGCATCTATAACTATTGTTTTGCTACTTACCGGTCTGTTTGCCGGCTAGGTCAGAGTCGCTGCTTACTTGGTTGATTACCAT
>OKRY01001315.1_pt1 | contig 20266 bp, 17 predicted proteins | sample 1601121 | NCBI WGS metagenome assembly OKRY01 (sample SAMEA3541546, study PRJEB24748) | human gut metagenome | biome: human gut; feature: human-associated habitat; material: faeces | place: China | collected 2012
GCAAAACTGGAAAATCCTTTGCGTGTGCAGATAAAAAATGCAGCGAGCCAAACCGACGGTATACTCACCGCGTCCACATCCTAGCTCCAGCACAATGGGATGATCATTTTTAAAAAAATCGGCATGCCAGCGACCTTGCATCTCGAACGGCACCTGTTCCGCTACCGAAAACGGATATTCAAACACATGAGGATAACTGGCCATATCGGCAAACTTCGCTAACTTTCCTTTTCCCATAGATATTTACTGATATTTGTCTTATCTGCAAAAATACGAAAAATCTCTGAAATCCGCATACTCAAATTCAAATAACCGCTTTTGCATACACATGAATGCCAATCGGGATTCTTCCGTAAAGGAATGCCTTGTTGAAACACAGCAAAAAAGGCATAGCGAGGAAAATCCAATTCCTGCCATGCCCTATATATCCTGTTTATTGGCCTTACTTTATGTAAGAGTAAAAGCCTTAGGCTTTTTCAACCGGTTGCTGCCCCAGACGCTCCTGATATTCCGCCTTTACATCCTCGTAAAACTGAGCCTGAGCTGTCATCATATAAGGATTAAGCCACAAGAAGCCGATACCCAACGTCAGCAAAGAAAGTATTCCCCAGCCGATAAATGTCAGATGAAGATAAAACAAATCAAACTTATGTCCGTTCATCATATCCATGCTCCGCTCTATGGCTGCATTAAACTTCAGCTCCGGTTCATCCTTCAGTATATAGCTGGTCAGACTGTAGGAATAGCTTTTAATGATGCCTGGAATAATAAACAGCAAAGTCCACAACATGATATACAATCCCATCAATATTTGCGTACCCCAAATGCGTGTATAATCCAGAAATCCCTCAAACAGATCCTGAATCTTACATTCCTTTCCCGTATTGACATCATTCCGTCGGATTTGGCAACCTACGGCAGAGATGCAAAAGCCCTGCTGAAGGAATTGCAGAGCCAGAACGAGCGGATGTTCCTTGTCACCTTTCTGGTGCTGAACACCGGGCGCACGGAGCAGGAGCTGGAAAACAACGTCTTTCAGGCCAGCTCCATTGCCCAGAAGCACAACTGCAATCTGTGCCGGTTGGATTTCCAGCAGGAGCAGGGGCTGATGAGCAGCCTGCCGCTGGCAGACTGCCAGATCGAAATTCAGCGGGGACTGACCACCAGCAGCACGGCTATCTTCATCCCCTTTACCACGCAGGAATTGTACCAGAGCGGAAAAGAATCGCTGTACTACGGTCTGAATGCTCTGTCCAACAACCTGATTATGGTGGATCGCAAGAAGCTGAAAAACCCGAATGGCTTGATTCTGGGTACTCCCGGCTCCGGTAAAAGTTTCTCGGCAAAGCGTGAAATTGCCAATGCGTTTCTGGTGACGGACGATGATATTATTATCAATGATCCCGAAGGCGAATACTCGCCGCTGGTGAACCGGCTGAAAGGTCAGGTCATCAAAATCAGCCCCAACAGCACCCAATTTGTCAACCCCATGGACATCAACGCCAACTACTCCGAGGAGGATAATCCGCTGTCCCTGAAAGCCGACTTTATTCTTTCTTTGTGTGAGCTGGTGGTGGGCGGCAAGGAAGGTCTGCTGCCGGTGGAAAAAACCGTCATTGACCGCTGTGTGCATCTGATTTACCGCAAATATTTTGCGAACCCCTGCCCGGAGAATATGCCCATCCTTGAGGACTTGTACAACGCCCTGCTCCAACAGGACGAAAAAGAAGCCCACCATGTTGCCACGGCTCTGGAAATCTACGTCAAGGGCAGTCTAAACCTGTTCAATCATCGCACCAACGTGAACGTCAATAATCGCATCGTCTGCTATGACATCAAGGAACTGGGCAAGCAGATGAAAAAGCTCGGTATGCTGGTGATTCAGGATCAGGTCTGGGGCAGAGTGACCGCCAACCGCACCGCAGGAAAATCTACCCGGTACTATGCAGACGAGTTCCATTTGCTTTTGAAAGAGGAACAGACAGCGGCATATTCTGTGGAGATTTGGAAGCGTTTCCGCAAGTGGGGCGGCATCCCGACCGGATTAACGCAGAATGTGAAGGACCTGCTTTCTTCGCGTGAGGTCGAGAATATTTTTGAAAATTCCGACATGATCATCATGCTGAATCAGGCGGCTGGCGACCGGCAAATCCTTGCAAAGCAGCTCAACATTTCGCCCCACCAGCTCTCCTATGTGACCCACTCCGGCGAGGGCGAAGGGCTGCTGTTCTTCGGCAATGTCATTCTGCCTTTCGTTGACCGTTTCCCGACCGATCTGGAACTGTACCGCATTATGACCACCAAACTGGGCGAGGTTTCGGAGGGTGCGCAGAAATGAGCAATCCGAAGCTGAACTTCAAAGAGGAAACGTCCGCAAAAAAGACCCGCTCGCCCCCGGAGAAAGCGAAGGTCGAGCAGACACAGCCCAAAAAGAAAAAGCTGAAGCTGGACACGGACAAAGCCAAGGAAAAGGCGCAGCATCTCCGTTTTGGCAAGGCTGAACTGACCCCGGACGATCTGCGCCGACTGAGCAAGGAGCAGAAACGCGAGATGTACGCCGCCGCCCTTGCCCGGTCTGCGGCGCACCGGGAAATCGACCAGTACGAAGAAGATAATGTCGGTGTGCAGGCGTTGAGCGAGGGCGAAAAAGCCGCCGGGAATGTTCAGGATTTTTCCAAGAACCGCTACTCCCGGAAGCTGAAAAAGAAAGCCAAGATGCAGGCAAAGAAAAAAGCCCGCACCACAAAATCTTCCACCCGCCAGCCAGATAAAACACAAAATGCAGGAGATTCCAGCTTTTTTCACGGTGAAGCCAGTGAGGGCAGCTCCAACTGGCTTTCCCGGTGGAGGCAGAAACAGGATATTCGTAAGGGCTACTACGCCGCTGCCCGGTCGGGCGGCACGGCGGCGCAGACCGCAGGCGGTAAAAAAGCTGCATCCAGCGGCGCATCTGCAACACGGTCTAGTGTGGAGCAGGTAATCGACAAAGGAAAAAGCGCAGTCAGCACAGCCATCAACGGTCTGGCAACTGCCGCAAAGAGCAACTCGCACGTTCTGGTGATCGTGGGCGTTTTTCTTTTGCTCATCCTGCTGGTGATGTCCGGCTTTTCTTCTTGTGGCATCCTGTTCAGCGGAACAACGCAGGTGTCCGGGCAGACCATCTACACCGCCGAAGATCGTGACATCAAGGGTGCGGAAACAGACTACAAGAAGCTGGAAAAAGAACTGGACAAGAAAATCAAGCGCACTCCCACCGACCACCCCGGCTACAACGAGTATCAGTATCATCTTGACCCCATCGAACATGACCCGTGGCAGCTTACCTCGTTCCTGACAACCCTGTATGACGATTATACCCGGTCGGAGGTGCAGGCAAAGTTGCAGGAGATTTTCAAGAAGCAATACAAGCTGACAACATGGGTCGAGGTGCAGATTCGGTACAAGACAGTCTGGGTAATCAGTCCGGCAGGCATCCCTGTCCCTACCCAAGTGCCGTATGAGTACAAGATTTTCCACACCAAACTGGAAAACCGAGGGCTGGAAACGGTGATTCGGGAAGAACTGGATGACGATCAGTGGAAGCGGTACAAGATTTTTCAGGAAACGCTGGGTGGTCGCCCGTACCTTTTTAATGGCGGATTGCCGCCCGGTGGCTCGGATGGTTCCGGGGAATCCGGCATTGACTACACGGTTCCTTCTGAAGCCCTGACCGACAATGAATTTGCTGCGATTTATGAGGAAGCAAAGAAATATGTCGGCACTCCCTACGTCTGGGGCGGCTCCACCCCGGAGACTGGCTTTGATTGTAGCGGCTACGTCTGCTGGGTCTACAATCAGGCTGGTTATGATGTGGGGCGGACAACTGCCAACGGCTTATGGAACAAGTGCCAGAAAATTTCCGAAGCCGAAGCAAAGCCCGGTGATCTGGTGTTCTTCAAGGGAACCTATGACACCCCCGGCATGAGCCATACCGGAATCTATCTCGGTAATGGAATGATGGTGTCTGCTGGCGACCCAATCAAGTACGCAAACATTCACTCGTCCTACTGGGAGAAGTATCTCGCAGGTTTTGGGCGGCGTTCAAAATGAAATGGAGGGTTTCTTATGGGTGAAAGACTGGAAAAGCTCAAGGCGATGCTCAAAAAGGAGCAGGAACGCCGCATCAAGCTGAACAACCGCATTGCGATTCTGGAACGGCGCATTCAGGAGGAATCGGCGGCAGAAGTTGCCGACATGGTGCGCACTGCCAACGTGACCCCGGAACAGCTTGCAATTCTGCTGCGGCAGGCGGCAACTATGCCCCCGTCCCCGGCTGCGCTGTCCGCAGTCGGCGTGGAGTTTGATAAGGAGGAGGCAGAAAATGATGATTAAGAAATTTGGTGCGCTACTGCTGTCGGCTGTGCTGTGCATCGGCATGGCGGCTCCGGCATTCGCCTACGGTGACGATACCGCCCCGGTGGAGCAGCCTATTCTGCCGGAAGTCGTGGAGGAAGATGTTGTCACCATCACGGATGAAACCTCCGGCGCACTGACCCCGGAGGGCAATCTGACACTGGTGGACGATTACCACACCAATTATTCGGATGGGTCCGGGCAGCAGTTCATCACGCTGGTGTCGAAATCGGGTGCGACGTTTTATCTGGTGATCGACCGGAACGCCAAAGGACAGCAGACCGTCCACTTTATGAATCTGGTAGACGAAGCCGACCTGTTGGCACTGATGGAGGAAGAAGCTGCGGATGCCTACACTGCGGAGAAAGAAGCGGCGGCACAGGCAGAGCTGGACAGGCTGAAAGCCGAGGAAGAAGCCAAGAAAGCCGCAGAGGAAGCAGCAACCGCTGAACCGCCCAAAGAAAACAATGTCACGAAGTATGCAGGCGCATTTCTGGGCGTAGTTGCCCTGATTGCACTAGCTGCGGGCGGCGGCTTCTATTTCTATCGCCAGCAGATGCAGAAGAAAAAAGCTGAGAAAGAAGCCCTTGACCCTGATGCAGATTACACCGAGGACAAGGGCGATTTCGATATTCCGACCGATGTGCCGGACGAGGACGAAGCCCCGGACGAGCAGGACACCGAACCCATCTGATTTCAAGGCGGCGTTTGCCGCCGTACATAGTCAAATTCAATAAAGGCTGATCTTCTTCCAATTTGCAGGGAAACCCATTGCACAGAGCAATTCTTCTTCTGAAATATGCGTGGTGGATTTCAGAAAATTGTCAACCTGCGCAGTTAATACCCGCTTAAACTCCAGAAATTCCTGCTTCGACAAAAGGTATCGGAAAGCGATTACAACAGCGAACAAGTCGTTTTTGCCGCATTGATACAGACCACGTTCTTTGGGAATACCGAGTTTAACATGAAGCTCCATATCAGGAATCGTGTCCTTGGAGCGATAAGAAAAAAGCCGTTTAAACTTGCACGAATACAAATAAAAAATGAGATAGACTATTCTCAATGAAAGTCCATCTCATTTTTGAGTTATTTAGACAACAACTCTACAGATTGTTTTTAATCAGTCGAACAAGTGTCGCAGCATGTAGTGCACGAGCCAGACTCTACATGTTCAAAGACGATTTCCAGCATTTCTTCCGAAAAACCTTCGCGAACAATGGTCATGATAATTCCTCCTTTCTATTATTTCTTGCAGACCTCTTTATAATAGAGATTGACAAGCTTTCCTTGGATTTGCTTTATCCTGTGGCATTTCTGTTTATTTCCGTATAGAATCCTCTGGGATTTACACCCCCCCTGACAAATTGGGAGAATGCTACATTTTTTGCATTCTTCATCTTCTATGATAGGATTTCTGAAAATTTTATAGTAATCGTTATTCGTATCTATGCCATCAAAAACCGTTCCGCAAGCATACTGTTTTCTTCCCGAGAGCCGATGACATTTGTATAAAGTTCCATCAGCATCAATACAGATTCTATTTTTTGTTGTCATTCCGCAAGAAAAAGCATTTGGCATGAGTCCAAAAGCACCAACCATTCCAACGGTTTCGTCATATCTCGGCTTATACAAAGGAAAGCCTTCATCGAACTGAGTTTTTACAGCTTGTAAAAATGGATGTTCAATATGTCCGTGAAAGTCACTGATAATTTCGTTATCATTATCTAAGGTCAGTGGAGCAAAATACATATACAGAGAAGACATATCATGTCCCTCAAATGCTTTTTTCAGTTCAACATAGATTTCTTTTGCTCTCTCGATTTTACTCGGAGCAAAATTAAGCCTAACATTAGTCGTAATATGTCTGTCGAGCAACTGTGTGATATTTTGTACTACCCTACCGTATGCCTTCTCCTTAGCTATGTCAATATAGCGTTTAACTTCGCCATACTTGGCACCAATTTCATCGATAGTGATTTGGAAGGAAAGATCGGAATATTCACGCTGGAGATAATCTATCATTTCCTTTGTCAACAAGGAGCCATTGGTTGTTATATGGGATATAATCTCATATCCACTTTCCTTTAGCTGCGCTGTTATATATTTTATTATCTCAAAATTGAGCAGAGGTTCGCCACCGAACCAATTTATCGCTAGTTGTTTTTCAGGATAATTTTTCTTTATATACTTTACAGTTGCATCTGCGATTTCTCGAGTCATAGGATATTGTCTGATTCCGTGTTCAAAACAATAGTAGCACCGTGCATTGCATTCGGTTGTCGTGAGAATCGTAACATTCTGAACCGGATCATCCATTCCCTTGATTCTCAACTTTTCAAGAGCCAACAGTTCGTCAAAATCATCATCAACTAAAAAGCCCATCTTCTTGAGCTGGTCACAGCATTGAGTATCGGAAAAATCTCGATTTACAAATATTTGCATATAGATGTCTTTGCGCAAAACAACAAATGCGGTTGTGTGAGTATTATACAGCAAAAAATTATTTCTATCATCATCCTGTTCAGTTGCGATAGTAAATTGAGAGATTTTCACGTTCAGTCACCCCTTTGTGCGCATTTTATATAGTTGAATTGTTAAATAGTATACTCTTTTTAGTGAATTTTGTCAATGCGGCAAATGATTATAAATACAATCAACTTGTTAAACCTACATAGATTTTGAATCTTGGGAGGAATGCTTATTGTCTTATCAACTTGTTATAGCGGAAAAACCATCTGTCGCTATGTCCTATGCAAAAGTCCTTGGCGCAACCAACCGCAGTGACGGTTATCTTGAGGGTAACGGCTATCTTGTCAGCTGGTGTATTGGGCATCTGGTGGAACTTGCGCCGCCGAATGCCTACGGTGAGCGGTATATCAAGTGGAGCGTTGCTGACCTGCCTATCCTGCCGCAGAAGTGGCAGTACCTTGTGTCTGCATCCACAAAGAAGCAGTTCGGCATCCTGCAAGACCTGATGCACCGCCCAGACGTTGAAAGCATTGTCTGCGCGATGGACGCAGGGCGCGAAGGAGAACTGATTTTCCGGCTTGTCTACCAGCAGACTGGGTGCAAAAAGCCCTTTTCTCGCCTGTGGCTTTCCAGCATGGAGGACAGTGCAATCCGGGATGGCTTTGCAAACCTGAAACCGTCAACTGAATATGATGCCTTGTATCAGGCTGCACTCTGCCGGGAACGTGCCGATTGGATGGTCGGTATCAACGCTTCCCGGCTTTTTTCGTGTCTGTACGGTCAGCCTTTAGCAGTCGGGCGTGTTATGACCCCTGTGTTGGCTATGACAGTGGTTCGGGAAGCTGCAATCGCCGCCTTTGTGCCGCAGAAGTTCTACACCGTAGAACTGGAACTGACCAGCGGATGCACGGCATCCAGCCGCCGCATTTCTGAAAAAGATGCGGCTGAGAATCTGCTTGCGGAGTGCCGAAAGGAGATGATTTCCACGATCCAGAAAGTGACCCGCAAGGAAAAGTCCGAGAATCCACCTTTGCTCTACGACCTGACCACACTCCAGCGTGACGCAAACCGTCTGCTGGGGTACAGCGCACAGCAGACGCTGAATTATGTGCAGAGCCTTTATGAGAAGAAACTTACCACTTATCCGCGAACTGATAGCTGCTATATCACCGATGACGATGAGGAAATGCTGGCAGAACTTGCGGATGAGCTGGAAGAATTTCTCGACATTGCCGAAAATACAGCGGATTCCGCTGTTCCCCGGACACGGCGCACAGTCAACCGGGATAAGGTCACAGACCATCACGCTATCCTGCCTACCCGAAGTATGCTGCAAGCTGATTTGGATGCCCTTCCTAAAGGCGAGCGGAACATTCTGAAGCTCATCATTGCCCGGACACTGATGGCGGTCAGCAAACCCTACCGCTATCTGGAAACAATGCTCACCACCGAATGCGCTGGCGAGGAATTTACTGCCAAGGGCAAAGAGATTCTGGACGAAGGCTGGAAAGCTGTGGAGCGTAAAGTGCTGGCAGATATTCTGAACCGAAAACAGGAACTTGCCACACTGCCGGCTATGGAAGAAAGCGAGTGCGCCATCCTCAATGCCAAGTTGAAGGAAGGCCACACCTCACCGCCGAAACATTTCACCGAGGACACCCTGCTGCACTCGATGGAAACCGCCAGTGCGGACAGTATGCCGGAGGGCGTAGAACGTCAAGGAATCGGCACCCCGGCAACCCGCGCCGCCACTATTGAAAAGTTGGTGGCGAAGGGCTTTCTGGAACGCAAGGGTGACAAAAAGACGAAAGTGCTGCTGCCCACCGATAAGGGCAAAGCCCTTATCACCGTGATGCCCGAAGAAATCCAGTCTGCCGAGATGACCGCCGACTGGGAGACGAAACTGCTGCGCATCGAGCGCGGCGAGATGGAGCCGGAAGAATTTATGACTGAAATCAAAGATATGATCTCCTCGCTGGTCAATACCACCGAGGCTATGAAGGGAGCAAATGTGCTTATGAAGAACAAGATCGTTGGTGTCTGCCCGAACTGTGGTACAAATGTTGTCGAGCGTGAGAAGGGCTGGTTCTGCGACAACAAGCCCTGCCGCTTCGTGCTGTGGAAAGATAACGCATTCTTCAAACGGTTAGGAAAGCGGCTGGATTCCCATGTTGCGGACAAGCTGCTGCGGGATGGCCGCGTCCGCCTGAAGGACTGCAAGAGTGTCAAGGGCAAGACCTACAACGCCACTGTCCTGCTGGCCACCGAAGCCGATGGTCGCAGCAAGTTCTCTCTGGAATTTGAGGGTGGCCGCTGATGGAACAGAAAATGGAAGCCCTCTATCTTATCAATGGGGACAAATTTCTGCATCTGCGGGAAAACGGTGCCGGTGTTGGTTTTGCCACCTACGATTGCGCCACCGGTGAGCCGCAGGAGTTCGGGCAGATTTCCAAGCAAAATCTTCCGCCCGATGACCGCAATGCCATTCCTGCCGCCCGGAATTGGTATCTGTTTGAGCTTTCCAGCGATGACCGCAAAGCGATTCAGGAGGTCAGCTTGCAGCACCTCGATACCATTCCGCAGTCTGGTGTCCGCAGGCGGCGCATCTGGGATGACCCCGCGATTCCCAGAGATGATGTCCGGCTCATCAACAGCCATTACGATGACCTCTATCGTGTGCCGAATCATGGCGTAGTGCAGGTTGACCGCCTGGACGGCAGCAGTTACACGGCACGGGTCGAGCATCTGGACGACTACCATTTTGATTTGGGCGAATACGGCAATGTCTATCACATCTGCCAGTTTGGTGAAATGATGGAGCGCAGCGGTTCGACCGCCTATCCTGAAATCCAGACACAGGACGAGCAAGGCGCATGGGAGCTGGGCGGCAAGGGTTATCTTGCCATCCAGAGTTGCGAGGATGGCTGGGATTATACCCTTTATCACAGCGATTATTCTGTGATGGATGGTGGGCAGATCGACGCACCCGAATTGACGGTTCAGGAAGTCCGGGAGGAGATTCTGGAAGCGCACCACATGGAAAAAGGTCGGCGTGTGCTGAAAGACTATGACCTCATCGTAGACAAGGTTGCGGAAGCCGAGGAACTGGGGCTGGACAGCCGCCCTTCCACGCTGGAAAAGCTGGCGGAACTGACAATCGTAAAAGAAAAGTGCGATGCCCCGGAGTGCAATCCTACCGTCTGCCGGAAAGTGAGGGATGCCCATGAACTTTGACCATGAAGAACTCATGCTGATGATGCTCTACAACACCGGCACCCGGCTTGGGTTTATCCACGAACTGCAGCTCATGCAGTGCTACCTGATGCCCGATGAGATTGCTCTCCGGGAGCTTTCCGAGGGCGTGGTCGAGAAGTTAAAACTTATGACCGATGCCCAGTTTGCCGAGGTTGAATTTCCCCTTGACTAATTTTTGCCGCCTATGGGCGGCGTACATAGTAGGTTTCAGTTTGTTATGCAATGTGGTATAATTAGTCGAATCCCCGACGGAAGGAGCAAGACGATGTCAAAAGCACTCTATATTATAGGAAACGGTTTTGATAAGGCACATGGCCTAAAAACAAGCTATTGGGATTTTAGAACTTACTTGGAAAGCACCCATTGGGAATTTCTTCAGGCATTTGAAAAACTTTACGGCTTTGAGCCGCTCGATGATCTTGACCCTTATGTTCCAGAGGGCGCAAAACTTCGGTGGGAAAAAATGTTACAAGGTGAGCTGTGGAGCCGCCTTGAAGATAACATGGGACATCCTAACATCGCTCAGATGGAGAATTTTTCTGACTGTATTGTTGATGATCTTGATTTGGACAGCGGAAATGTTGGAATCCGTGATACCTTAGATGAATATTGGAGAAGAGAATATGGTTTTATAAAAAAGCTACAAAGCTATATAAAGGAATGGATTGAATCATTTGATACCACAAAAATCAAACCCAGAAAGAAGGTTCTAATTAAAAGTACTGATTACTTTTTTTCATTCAATTATACTGACACATTGGAATCAGTGTATAAGATCACAGATGTTTTTCATGTTCATGGTGGAATAGATTCTATCTGCGATAGAGAACCGATTATGGGGCATTGTAATCGAGAGCAAATTAAAGAATATCGAGAAAAAGCTGTAGAGGCAGGCAATCTGTGGGATGAAGGAGCCGCCAGTATAGATGATGCAATTGCCGATTATCTGGAAGAAACCTACAAGGACACAGCTCAGATAATTTGGTTTTCTGATTATTTCTGGCATAGATTATCTGACATCAATCATGTCACAATTATTGGATGGTCAGCCGGTTCTGTTGATATGCCCTATTTGAAAAAAATAGTTGCGTGTATCCCAAAACATACCAAGTGGACGGTCTATTTCTATAATCCGAATGAAAAAGGCGCACTTGAAAAGGCATTAAAACTATGCGGAGTAAACGTTAAAGACATTGAGCTTCTTCAATCTGATACATATTGGGACTGTTGATTTCAAATCTTGAAACCATCAAAAATACAGTCTTGATACCACCGTCGGATTCATGCTATACTAAGGCTACTTTATCGTTTCAGATTCAAAAACAGAAAGCGAGGAAAGCCAATGGACAACGAACGCCGCTCCCCCATCGACCGACTGCTTTTTGCCACCTTCTTGAAGGGGCGTACATCTTCCCGTGACTTTTGGGATGAAAAAGGTGAGATGTCCCCTGAAGACAACCAGAAGATTGTGAACGAGACCAACGAGATCATCAATGATGATTCTACCTACCCGTTCATCAGCTATCTGACCGATCTTCTCGCAAAATCCAAGCCTTCCGATGCCGCTGTCAAAAAGCTGCATGACCTCATCGACCAGATTGCCGCTGCGACAGGGCATGACAGCACCGATATTTTCCGGGTGCTTCTGGCAAAGCTGATTGAAAAGCCTGAAGAACAACAGGCGTTCGACAAGCTACTGGAAATGGCTGAAAAGATTGTTGCAAAGCATTGACCTTATAGTTTCCTACACATAATATTGGGATTTTCAAACTACGATAAGGAGAAATGTATCTGATGAGTCCTATCTCAAGATCTGGATTCTGCCCCCTGTGCGGCACCGGTTTAACTATATTGGAAGACCTGTCAAACTATCGGCGAGTGTACAGTTGCCCCGTATGCGGTCGGTTTGAAGATTATTCCATGGTGGCCTCCTTCGAGAAATACAATCTAAATCACTTGGCATCCTACTTAACATATAACGGCTATCCCATCGATGATGCCCGTTATTATTCCAATCGTTCGGAAGAATATTGTTCAAAGATGAAGCATGAATTTGAGACTCAAGGTTCGGATTTCGGATTCCCTGTTCAGCTCAAATCAATCGATGTGGAGAACTGGTATCCAAAACGATTCTTTGACAAAGTTGATTTCATTTTACAGTGGATTGAAACGCAAACCCCTTTTTGGGGCAGTGAAGTTTTCTTGGAAAACGAGAAAGTATATGCTCCATTTTTTGTAAATCAGTTTGAACTCAGAAATGATGGTTGGGTAAAGCGTCCTGTCGAAATCTGTAACCAACAGCTGAATTATGTTGTTTCCTGCTTGGCAAATCAAGGATATATTGATAGCCCAATCACATATTCAGGTGGCAAACGGCCTATCCAATTAACTCCCAAAGGCTATTCGAGACTCGATGACATTAAAACAGAACTAACTTCCCAGAAACAAGCATTCATTGCTATGAAGTTTGGCAATGATACCATCAATCTGCGAAGCGCCATAAAAAAAGGTATTAGTGATGCAGGGTATATTCCTATCTTAATTGACGAAACAGATTATAATGGTCTTATAACTCCTGAAATATTAAAGCGTATTCAAAACAGCAAATTTGTTGTCGTCGATTTGACGCATCAAAACAATGGTGCATATTTTGAAGAGGGATATGCGATGGGTCTTGGAAAACCTGTGATCCAACTTTGCAGCGAAAACACTAAGCTTCATTTTGATCTTGCGCAGAAGAACACAATCATGTGGGCGAATGAAGAAGATATACCTGAACGGCTTTGCAAAAGAATATTAGCAACGATCGAATAAAGAATAGAATGCAGAGAAATTAGTCAACACATAAATCAAGAAAATCCCTATATAGCTTTATTGGCGAGTGACCTGAAAAGGCCGCTCGCTTTTTTGTTTACCATGAACTTGAAGGGAGGAACGCTATGCCAAGCAAAACCGAAGAATATCTCGCCCTTGCCCAGCGCACGGCCAACGGATTGACCCGATACTGGGAAAGCTGGACGGACTACCTGACCACCGCATCCCGGCTGTACAAGTACAGTTTTGGGGACCAGTTGATGATCTACGCCCAGCGCCCGGATGCCACCGCCTGCGCCGACTTTGACATCTGGAACAACCGGATGAACCGCTATGTGCGCCGGGGTGCCAAGGGCATCGCTCTGCTGGACGAATCCAGCGGATTCCCGCGGCTGCACTACGTCTTTGATGTGTCGGACACCGGGGTGCGCCGCAATTTCCGTGACCCGGAGGTGTGGCAGCTCGGTCCCGATTTGGTGCAGCCGGTTTCGGAAATGTTGAGCAAGACCTACGGCATCAGCGGCGAGCGTGTCAGCCAGCAGCTTGCGGATGTTGCGGGGAAACTGGTGGCGGATTACTGGGACAACAACGGCGGGGACATTCGTGCCATCGTTGACGGTTCGCTCTTGATGGATTATGATGAAGCCGGGGTGGAGATGCAGTTCAAGTCTGCCGCCGCCATCAGCGTCACCTACACGCTGCTGGAACGCTGCGGCTTTGAGCCTGCCGGGTGGTTCGACAAGGACGATTTCCAAGCCATCCACGATTTTTCCACCCCGGATAGTGTCTACGCCCTCGGCGCAGCCGTCAGCGACATGAGCCGGGAGGTGCTGCGTAACATCGAGCGCACCGTAAAAACAACCATTCGCCGCCGCAATGCAGAAAGGAGCCAATATGAATACGAACAGCAGGAACGTGACCTACTCGACCGTCGGGGATTACCTTCTCCCGAACCTGACCCTGAACCAGCCCCGGAAGCCGCTGGGCAAGTACGGCAGGCTGCGCCGGACGTACCTGATGAACCATCGCCCGGTGCTGTACAACACGATGCTCCTGAACGGGAGCCTGTACCCGCACCTGATGGAAGTGGAGCAGACAGCAGAGAGCCGGATGCAGCAGACCATGGAGCAGCTTCTGAAGCAGGACCCAGCCCCGGACAAAGCGCAGAACCAACTGATGTGGGTGCAGCACATGAACAGTCTGAAAGCGCAGGCAGAGGAACTGGTGATGACGGAGCTGATCTACAGCTAAGTTTTCTGGATGCGAACATCCCCACCGAAGCCCAGCAAATTGAGAAGATCGACCAAGCGGAGAGCGAAAAAACGCCCTCCGCTTTTGTTTTGTCGCAGGCTGAAATTGAGAACGAGCTGCGGCGGCATGGTTCAGGGTTTGCAGGCGGCAAACAGCGCATTATGGCGCTGTACCAGACCCAGCCTGACCGCAAACTCCGTGCCAAAGCACTGGCAAAGGAGTACGGCATCGGTGGGCACTCCCACGATTATCTGGATGGCAGCAGCGGCTTTGTGAACCATGATGGAAAGGGTCTGGAATTTGACCGTTATCCCGACCATCAGAAAATCACCCTGAAATGGGCACAGGTGGAAAAGTATATCGACCTGATGATCCAGTCCGACCGTTACCTGACGGACAAGGAAAAGGAGCATTATTCGCCGCCTGCGCCGGTCAGCGCAAAGCCGGATGGTGCCTTGACTCATGCCAAAAACCTGATTCGGGATTTCTGTTTGAAAGAATACGATTCCGAGCCGGACTTCTCTGACCTATCCAAGATTGGTATTGCCTACACCAACGCCACCGATGAGGATATTCCCATTCAAGTTAATGTGGATTTGGTGGGATACCGGGTGGAACGGTATCTGGGCGAGGTGCTGATCGACGAACGGCAGTACGAAAGTCTGGAGGAGCTGACCGAAACCGAGCTGGAGGCTCTGGATTTCTCGGAATTGGTCAGTGTCACGGATGAAGAACTGGAACACTACCACAGTAAGGTGGAGGAACGCCCGGCACTGCTGCCGCTGGATGCTGCCACCGAGTACAACGCCCTGAAGGAGCAGCACCCGGATGCGCTGGTAGGCTTTGAGCAGAATGGGCAGTTTGAGTTTTACGGCGAGGATGCCCGGAAGGTCTGCGAACTTGTAGGTGGAAAGTTGCTGGAAAAGGAAACGGAATTGGGTACCGTCCCTGTCACCGGCTTCCCTAGCGACCAGTGGGCGCACCGTGCCAAACAACTGTGGCAGTACGGCGAGAATGTTTATCTTGCTGGGCTGAACGAGGACGGCACCCACCACCAGACCAAGTATCTGCGCCGGGAAGATTATCTGCCGCTGGGAGCCACCGTCCACATGGAAGGACGCGCTTTCCGGGTGGATAACGTCAACTTCGATAAGGGCAGTGTGTCCCTGCAGGATGTAGCACTGGCAGAGATGCGGATGCCAATTTTCCGGGAGGAACCGCTGGCTCTTGTCCGGGAGTTGTACGAGCAGGAACAGGATGTGATGGAACACCCCCTGCCCGATTATAAGGTCGGTGACAATGTTATCGTTGACCTTCCTACCCGAACCATTGAAGGGAAAATTGGCTATGTTGGCGAAACCGATGTGCGCATCGACACCAGTGCGCACGGGCAGTCTTGGGACAATGAGGTTATTAACAAGCAGCAGTTTGAGCAGGGGCTGCGACAGAGTGCGACTGCTCAGCGTGTGGATAAAATGCTGGCGCAGGCAGAAGCCATCGCCAAGGAATCCGAAGTGCCTGAATACGAACGTTTCTCTGTCCGAAAAGTCGTTGACGGTAAAATGCCGCTTTTTGCTATCTGGGATGATCTTTATGATGACTACTATGAAACCAATCACGCCGTTCCACAGTTTTCTAACGAGAAGCAGGCAGAATCTTATCTGGAAAATCTGAAAAAAGAAGTTGCAGACAGAGAAGCCGCCGAGTGGCTCAAAGTCGAACACGCAAAATTTTTAGCAGACAAGGACGAGCCGGAGCCGTCTGACGAAGAACTGGACGAGCTGCCTATCTCTGCCGTGATGGACGGAAAGGTGCAGACCTTCCCGGATGCCGCAGCCTTGGATAAAGCTCGGAACGCTGAACCAGCGCCGGAGCCTGCTGGAAACTTCCACATCACGGATGATCATCTGGGCGAGGGCGGCGCAAAGCAGAAGTATGCCCGGAACATTGAAGCCATCCGCACTCATGATGGACTGCGTAGAAGAATGGTCACGTACATGAGGAGATGAAGAAACGTTCCATAATTTCTCTTCCATTGTTTCCTCCATTCTGCTGCTTTTGCAGCATATTTTCATGGCTAAACATGCTTATTTTTTTCTGTTCTGGTCCATAACCGCACGTCTTGCCTGTTTGAAAATCTGTGTCAGGCGTCTCTTCGCCGGACAAACAAATGTACAAGTACCACATTCATAACATTCCATACCATTAAGCTTCTGGAAGTAATCCAAATCATTGCGCTCAGCAGCCTGTGCCATCATCTGTGGCACCAGGTGGCTCGGACATACCGTCGCACAACGGCCGCATCGAATACAATTCGTCGGCTCAAATTTTTCAACTTCATCCTCGCTCATTGCCAAAATGGAAGAACTTGTTTTCGTAATCGGCGTGTTCAAATCATACATTGCCATACCCATCATCGGGCCGCCGGAAATCAGTTTCTTCGCATTTTCTTTGAGTCCGCCTGCTTCTTCTAACAGCTCGGCATGGCTCATACCAAATTTGACTTTATAGTTCTGTGGTTCTGCCATCGCATCACCGGTCAGTGTTACCACGCGGCTCATCGACGGTGTTGTCTTACATACGGCATCATAAATAGCAAGTACCGTCTGTACATTATCCACGATACAGCCTGCATCAGCCGGCAGCATTTTGGAGTTAATCTTACGTCCGGTCGTTACATAAATCACCTGACGCTCTGCTCCCTGTGGATATTTTGTTTTTAATACCTTTACCTCAATATCCGGATCGGAATCCGTGAGATACTGAAGTTTTGCAATTGCCTCCGGTTTGTTATCCTCGATGGCAATGACACCTTTTGCATTGTCAAACAAAGATAATACAACGTGAAGTCCCTGAATCAAATCCTCCGGACGCTCTAACATCAAGCGGTAGTCCGAAGTCAGATACGGCTCACACTCTGCTCCGTTTACAATGACATAATCAATTTCTTCTTCATTTTTCGGCGTAACTTTAACGTTTGTCGGGAATCCGGCTCCTCCCATACCGACAATGCCGGCATCTTTGATAATCTGACGGATTTCCTCCTTTGTCAACTGGGTGTAATCCCTGTCTGCGCCAAGTCCTTCAACCGGCTGATATTCCCCATCATTTGCAATTACAACGCAGGTTGCTTTTGCTCCCGATGACAAAAGTCTTGGCTCTACGGCTTTGACCTCACCGGATACAGAACTTACAATGTTGGCGGAAATAAAACCACTTGCTTCGCCAATAATCTGTCCCATCTTCACTGTATCACCAACAGCTACGACAGGTGTTGCCGGGGCTCCAATATGCTGGCTCATAGGAAATACAAGTTCCTCCTTCGCATCCATTTCACGAATTGGAGAATCCATGCTGAGTTCCTTGCCCTCATAAGGATGTGCTCCCCCTTTAAAGGTTGACTGTCCCAATGAAACTTCCTCCTTTACCGAGTTTTTGATACATATTTATCATTATAGCACATTCGACAAAAATGACAAGTTATCGTCTCAATTTTCAAAGTTTGTACACATTTTTCCCTTTTTTTACCGTTTGAATATGTAAAAACAGCGCCACCCCGGATAGACCGGACCAACGCCGTTTTATTAACTCATTCGATTTCCCGGAAACATCTGTCTTTCTGCATGAAGATGGCTGTATTTTTCCTTTGTCGCCATCCCCCCGCGGATATGCCGTTCGGATTTATTTACATCAAGTATTTTCCTTGCTTTTGCAGCAAGGGAAGGATTAATCCTAAGTAACCGCTCCGTTACATCTTTATGTACCGTACTCTTGCTCACGCCAAACTGGCCTGCCGCCTGCCGTACGGTTGCCTTATTCTTTACAATATATTCAGCAATCGCCACCGCACGCTCTTCAATCGGTGTTTTTTGAATATGATATCCTTTCAAAAAAATCCCCCTGATTTGGTGTTTGTATAATCTATGCACCAAAGAGGGGGATTATTCGTCTATTTAGAGCAAGGCGTTCCTATACATAAATCTGCCATTCAGAATCTCCCTGATTATAGGAAGAAATGGCCTCAATCACCTGAAAATAATGCTCTTTTGCTTTCCAGTAATCACTAAACAAAAGAGGAACTCCCTCACTTCGCCAGGAATACTTATCACTCATTCCCCACCAGACAATGCCGGTAATTTTCGCACCACTGTCCTTTTCCGTCATCAAAAGCATCATAAGATTATACCATTTAGCAATTTGATTAATCTGTGAGGTTTCACTCTGCACCTTGTCCGTCAAGTCCATCTCAGTCAACTGAATTTCAATACCTGCCGCTTTAAAGACATCAATCGCATTGGTACCAATATCCTCAATTGCCGGATATCCCATGTCCAAATGTGTCTGCATGCCAACACCGTCACAGATGATTTCGCCGGTTTTATTTACCTCATCTTTCGTATTAAAATACTGAATCATCTTGACCATTTTGTCACTCACCTGATAGGTATTATACTCATTGCAAAGCAGACTCACATCATCCGTAAGTCCAAAATCTTCAAGAATCGAATGTCCAATTGCAAATGCTTCCTTGATATACACAGGGGTGAGAATGCCGCTATGCTTATTTTTATTATACGTATATTCCGGATAATAAACTTCATCCCAGTAACTCTTTGTGCCGCCATCGTTATTGTGCAAATACTCATTGGCAATATCCCAGTTATCAATTACCTCTCGTCCCACATAAACACCATCCGCGTTTTGATATGTGTAAATATGAGTCATAACATTACGCACTAAATACTCCAAGCGTCCATCCATAACATCTTTCGAAACGTATGCACCCGACTTACTGAAATTTTCCTTAAAGAACCACTGCGGTGTCTGCTTATGCCACACAAACACATGGTAGCGCATTTTAAGTCCGTTTTTATAAGCGGTGTTTAAACAGTTATCAATGGAATCCATATTAATAATCGGATAGGTTGTATCCTTATACTTGTAGGTAAATTTAGCGGTGTCTACATATCCATCCGGATTTGTGTTCGACAACGTAGCCTTTGTACTGCCAAGCAAGTAATCCGGTTTCATCTCATTTCCCATAGTAATGGAATTGTGCTGGGATGCAACAAAACTCATATTTCCGGAATTATTCATTTCATAACTGCCAATCGCATTTCCCACTTTGCCAAACATATCACCATAAGCTCGTTTCAAAGAACTTCCGTTCACAATGTTTGTAATTTCACCATTTCCCAGAGTTACAGACAAAATCTCAATATAACCAACTGATGCCTGCGCATTCTGTACCACAAGATATAAATCACCGCCTGCGTATCCTGCAAGTGAAAGTTCCGCTGTACGATTTACATAAGCATCCGAAAATCCGGCCCAGTCACCATCTTTATTGGCCAGCTTAAATCCAACCAAATTTCCGGAAGTATCCGAAATCTCGACACCATTTTTATCATATACCTCTGCCGTAACCGTAACGGTAGAATACTTTGTCATATCAATTCCCGACAAATAGGATGTCAAATTATAAATACTGCCGGACCACAGACCATTGTACGCATTTTCATTTTTCCAGATACCACCGGACAAATCTAATTTTTTATCCGCTGTTGTGCTCGCAACCGCTGTCCCTGTCACGGAAATATTTAGAGAAATAGATGCTTCTCTATATGTTTCCTTATCACTTGGTGTAAATACTACCATATAGTCTTTTTTGCCCGGACTTGTAAGCATAAGTTCCGGATTGGCAAATGAGAATTTTCCTGCCACCATCACACCGTCTGCATCGGTTACTTTTCCACCGGAAAGTGTAACCGCACTCAATTTTTTCCCGGTCACGGCTCCCGTATATTTTGGCTTTGTCTTAACAACTACCGCCTTCTTTACCGTATAAACCGGAAGTGAAATTCCTTTAATCTCCTCAAAAGAACTGTCTTTTGGAACAAACTTTGCTGTCGCATGGCTTTTCCCCATTTGCTTTAATACGGCATCCGGCTGTTCCCACTCGTAGGAGCCAGAGATTTTTTCTCCATTGCTGTCCGCAATCTCTCCACTAGAAATCGCAACCTCTGAAAGGGCGCGTGAAGGTCATGACGCGGTGGAAGGTGTTTCCATGGAGTTTCTTTTCTAT
>OKRY01001317.1_pt1 | contig 20253 bp, 13 predicted proteins | sample 1601121 | NCBI WGS metagenome assembly OKRY01 (sample SAMEA3541546, study PRJEB24748) | human gut metagenome | biome: human gut; feature: human-associated habitat; material: faeces | place: China | collected 2012
GGATGAGCTGGTCGTAGGCGCGCTGCAAAAAGCTCGAATAGATCGCCGCATTTCTGGATCACCGTACTCCGGATTTCTTAAAAGATTTGTTACTGGAACAGCAAAAGGAAGTGCTTCGTGAAGAAGAACGGCTCAGAAGAATCCGGCAGGTCATCACAACCAAGCTGTCTCTGATCGAGAACCGGGATCAATTAACCCAGAAAGGGATCGACAAGATTTTCTGTGAAGAACTCCCGGAAGAATATCTGATCATTAGCGAACCGCTTCATACAAATGAGCATCAGCACATTATTCAGACACTCTGCTCTCATGTCGGATACTGCAACAGCCATAACTTAAATGCCGGAAATCCTTACGTCGTCATACATTGATTCTTGTGGATGGTCAACCAGTACTGGGCGACTTTGATAAGTATTCTGGTGCAGCGGACGAAGTACAACGGTTAGGTGCCGAAAATGTAGAACGTATCGAGGTTATTCAAGGTGCAGCGAGTGCTAAATATGGTTCTGATGCTGTAGGTGGTGTCGTTAACATCATCACTAAGAAGGCTCTTAAGAAACCAACATTGCAAGTAAATGCCGAAGGGATGCGTCGTAAGAGTGATGGCGATTTATTCCCATTCCAAAACTTTTACATTCGAGCTGATTCGGGGCAGATGGGGAAATTAAAGGTTGGCTTATCTGGTAGTAAACGAGATTTAATGCCTGTCCTTGCATCGGTTAAACGCCGTGCATCAGGTATGGGCTTTGATTATGCAAAACATAATTTTAAGCCTAATGTGCTTCGCTATTATGGTGATGCCTCTGATATTGGCTTTGTGGCAACGTATGAGGCTAATAAAAATAATAAATTTGAAATGCGTTTAAATCGATATACAGAAGATCTTGTACGAGATATTAAGCACTCTGATTCCGATTTAGAACCACAACAACATTTTAAACGTACTGCTAATCGTAATACGATTAATCTTTCGTGGAATGCTAAAGCAGGAAAAAGCGATTGGACTGTAGAAACTAACTATTCTCGCATTAAAGAAGATGACGTAGCGCTTATCAATTATACGGGAAGATCATCTTATGAAGGTTCTAATGAGTTACGATATATCGATAATATCGACCATCGTCAACTAGATGTTCGGCTCAATGCAAATACGCAGCTTAATAATAAGCATCGTCTTAGTTATGGTGTTAGCTATGCTCGTGAAGAAGGTTCTGGTAGCCGATTAAAGAGTTCTCCAAATACGAGTACCATGTACATCGACCCTTGGGCGTATGATAAGAGCTTACTTGTTGATAAGCTAGATCGTCTTGTGCGTAAAAAAGGGGATAACAGTGTTAAGGTTTATTCCCATATTCATGATTATAAATTTATAAACTCCAGTAGCGGTATGCCACAATGGGATATGGATTATGAATATTATGGTGCTGAAACGGATGCGCAAAAACCAGGCATTACATACGATGATTATGTAAATTATGGATTGTCTGAAGGGGCTATTAGCTCTTGGTCTAGTACATCCCCTAATAATCAACCGATATCCGATGACTTTAGAAACCGTTATAATGCATTAAAATCACGGTTAGAAGTTGAAAATCCAGACATGGCTAACACTCGTTCTAATATAGTAGGCGACTACTTTAAGTATGGCGAGTCCAGTGATCCAGAAATGCGTAAAAAAGCGCCAAAACTGAATGGCAAAGCATTTTTAGAAGAGTATCGCAATCGTGACCAACGATTGACGACTGGTCAAGGCACGATTCGCAAGATGAATGCTTATATATCCGATACTTGGCAAGTGAATAAGAACCTTACCTTTGTTCCTATCATTCGACTAGATAATAGCAGTTTGTTTGGTTCCAATTTATCCGCTTCCATGGGGATGACATACAATGTGAAAGGCAATCCTCATCGTCGATTTAAGGCCAATGTTGGCACTGGTTATACAGAACCTGGTATGGGCGAATTGTGGTATAACTGGGAAATGTATGCGTCTAATCCAGTAGGTATTGGCGTAGCAAAACTTGGTTGGTACTGGGCTGGTAATCCAAACTTAAAACCTGAAAAATCACTCAATATTGATATGAGCTTAGAGGGTGAAAATAAAAACACCTATGCTCGTGTTGGTATATTCCATAACCGCATCAAAAACTATATGTCGGTCTACTTTACAGGAGAATTCCAAGATTTTGCACCATATTTGAAAGGGGATGCAAAATACCAACGTGCCCCAGATATGATTTACAGCTTTAAAAACATCGGTATGGCTGAAATCACAGGCCTTCAAGCGGAAGTTCAACAAAAATTTGGTAAATACTGGTCCGGTAAACTAGGATATACCTATTTGCATGCTATTAATAAGAGCGATCCAACGATGCCTCGTCAATTATTGGATAAACCAGTGCACAAGGTAGATATTGGTGTAACCTATGACAATCCAAAAACTGGTTGGAATGGATCCATTTGGGGTGATTACTACATCAATATGCTTGATAGTAATACCTTAAATAATGGTGGTAATTACTGGCCAGATATTTTATCTGGTGATGCAGGCGTATATAAAAAGCAAGTTTACCAAAAGAAAACATTTGGTATTTGGAACTTAATGGTTCAAAAACGATTCAACAAGAATGCCATGATGTACTTTGGTATTAACAATATTTTTAATCATCGCGATGATGACCGAGCAACGCAAGAACGTGTATATCGTATCGGTGTTAACCTCAAATTTGGCGGCGGTGATGCTAAGACTACGCCAATCGGAAAAGATGGTAATAAACTTGCCAGTGCAAATGGCGGTGTAACTAATGGTACATCCGGTAATGAAGCAGACGTACAAAATATATCCGAAGTTGTTAAACTAACTGACTTTATTCGTCCTGATTTTGATACGACTAAGGAACGTGGCGTCACATTTATAGGCGATTATCGTGCTCGCTGGATGTCTCATGACGGTACAAATCGTCCGCAATCTCCATTCCGTTCTAATTCAGCTATCGGGTCTGCGAAAGAGAATATGTACGACTCCAATCGTCATAGTTTTGAACAACGTATTCGACTTGGCTTGGACGCTCGTATTAATCCATTCACTAATCTCTCTGTTATCGGTAGCATGACGGGTATGAGCGGCGTTGATACAAGTTGGACTAAATCTGAGTCAAAAGGTTTCAATCACCAACGTCTTGATACGGTTGATCTTACTAGACATGTTAATAAATGGGATGTTTCTGTAGGTCGTTTAAACGAACCTATGGGGGCTAGTGGCTATTGGTTTGGTCAGTCTTATGATGGAGTTCGCGGTGTATGGACAGGTAATGATACGCAAGTTCGCGTTGGTGTAGGTAACTTTAAACATAGCACGGGTATTAGTGATTCTGCGTATACTCATGTGGTACATGAAGTGATTACTAGACCTCCAACAGCAGCAGAGTTGATTGGTATTAATCGTGATGAATATCCATATGATATTAACAATGCTACAAAAACTGGGTCTGATGGTGAAAGCAAATCTACTGAGGATGCACCAGCACCAGATAGCCCAACAGGTATTTATGAATCTACTTATAAAGGTAAGGTAGATACAATTTACTTCTATCAACAGCTAAAAGGATTACAAGATGAGTATGATGCGTATAAAGCTACATTGAATTTAAGTTGGAGCAATCCAAATCGTGATCAAGAAATAGCTAAAGCGGATGCTAAATTAAAAGAAACTCAAGAAAAACAAGCCCAAGTTATGAGCCACCTACAAGATATTCTTGCAAAAGCATATCCTAATGAGATGGCTGCTTCTAAGTTCTCCCTAGATATTCCATCTGGCGGCTATGCGATGTATGAAATCACCAATAAAAATACAGGAGAAAAACTCTATAAGACCGGGGACATTATGTATAATGTGAACTCTTCTTTATACCCTGAATACTTAAAAGAAAAGGCTAAAGGTCTTATCATATCTACTGATAATAAAGAGGCTTTAGTAAATCCTAAAGTCTATGTTGAAAAACATAGTGACGAAATCAATCAATCCGTAGCAGAAATTGCTAAATATAATGCTACAGATAACTGGAGCAACTATAACAATAGTGAGCTTGATGTGGTTTGGGTTAAACAGCCAGATGGCACGTTCAAACAATCTTATGATTACTATGGACAACCAGCTAGTGATTATGAGTTCACTGGTTACTTAGGTGCTAAAACATATAAATACGATAGTGGTAGTTATGTATTTAGTGATTATGATGCTAAAGATGCGATTTACAAAAAGAACTTTACAATGTCCTCCAATGATTATGGTGAAGGTAGTTCTGACTATGGTTGGGGCATGCCAAATGCATTGTTCAACTATATGTATAATCTTGAAAAGGTTGTACATGATGCAGAGTCTGAAAACAAATTACCACGTGAAGCAATTGGTAAAATCATTGGTAACATCATTCAAACAGAAGGCATTGTTCTTGAAAAAGATACAATTCCACCTATTGAAACAGCAGCCTTTGTTCAAGTGAAGAAACAAATTGGAAATCGTCTTGGCCTACAAGCATGGTACTTACGATCCTTTAATGGTAGTAAACGTACATTCTTAAATGCCAATGGTAATGGTAATGATGAACAAAGCTTCTCTAATATAGCGAATGTATTTGGTATTGGCGCTAAATACCAAATCGGTGAAAGCGCAGTACTTACTGTAGATTATGGTCAAAATAGATCGAAATTTGGCCGTTATATGAATGGTAATACTGTATATGACCATGAACGTGGAACCGCAGACTTTATTGTGAAAGGTCACCAAATGGGCGGTACACCTCATTTCTGGATGGCTCGTTTAGATATTGGTCGTGCGGATATCAATGTTCCTAAATCATGGAATGCGTTCATAGATTATAAATACTTCGCTCATGGCTCATTCCTCGGCGGTAATGGCACCGGTGCCGTACCGGATCGTTACCTCGATGGTATTCGCAGCTTTACATTCGGCGCTGGGTATGTACCGCGCAAGGATTTACTCCTTGAAGCATTCTATACATTCGATGCTAAGGGCACAAATAAACGAGATACTTTATATGGTAATGAAAGCTTTAAGTTAGGCGATTATGCAAGAATTCAAGGAACCTACCGGTTCTAATGTACAGTCTGTAAACAGACAGAAAGGTTTATTAGTATGGAAAATCTAAATTATGTCATTCACTTGTTTCATAGTGGCGGATATGTAATGTATCCATTATTATTCTTGTCTCTTATGGTCATTGCTATTGCTGTAGAACGCTCTTTCTATTATCGTAAATATGCTGGAAAAACAAATGTAGTATGTCACGCCGTTAATGAGTATGCAAAATTACAAAAGTGGGATGAAATTGAAAAAGTAATTCAAGAAAATCCATCTATTGCAAGTCGTATTGCTGAAGCTGGTTTGAAAAACAGTGCTACTGAAGAAGGTATGAAAACGGCATTCTCTGATCAAATGGGAGTTGATGCAGTAGGCTTCAGAAAATATATGGATTACTTAAGTGCAACAGTTACTATTTCTCCATTGTTAGGCTTGTTGGGTACGGTAACAGGTATGATTGGTTCCTTTAGTATCCTCGATGCTGGTGCTGGTGCCTCTGCCATTACTGGTGGTGTAGGGGAAGCTCTTATCGCAACGGCGTCTGGCTTATGTGTAGCCATCATGGCTTTTATCGTGTATACCTTCTTTAGCCATCGTTTAGATTCTATTATCAACCAAATTGAAAATATGTGTGTAAACCTTGTGACTGCTAAACGAGAAGGGTGGAAATAACTATGAATTTACAAAGTTTTCGTATGAAATCCAAGCCTGAATTCATGATTATCCCTATGATTGATATCATATTCTTCCTATTGGTGTTCTTCATGATGAATAGCTTACAAACAATTGCCCAAAAGGCTTTGTCTGTACAGTTGCCACAGGCTACAACCGCATCTGCACCAGCTCAATTACCAGTGGTGCTTACATTAGATGCAGAAGGTCACATAACAATTGATAATGTCCCAATGAGCATTGATGCGGCCGAGGCAATGGTAAAAGAACGAATTGCACAAAATCCGAATGCTAGTGTTATATTACAAGCAGATAAACGTGCTATTCATGGTCAAGTGGTAGCAATTATGGACATGCTTAAACAAGCTGGTGTTAAACGCTTAGCTATTGCAGCAGAACAGAAAGGATAACTATGGGATTAGGCATATCATGGAAAAAAGCAGCCATAATATCCGCCGTAGTTCATCTAATCATTCTATTTATTGCCGTTATCTTTTTCGTAGTAGTTCCTGCTATTCAAGAGCAAGAAACCTATGAAGTCGATCTCACCCAAAGTGTGCTCGATGATGGCGGTAGTGGTCACGCTGGTGGTGGCGGCGGTGATAGGTCATCTCTATTCCCAAAACCATTGTCTGCAGATGAAGTGGCGGCAAGAACAAAGGCTGTAGTAGCGAATGTAGAACCATCTACAGCGACGGATATTCCTGATGCGGTAGATGTCCCAAGTAAGGGTAGTGAAAATACATCAAATGTATCTGGCGAAAGCGGCGGTGCCGGTAATGGTCCAGGCTCTGGCGGTGGCGAAGGTGGCGGCCATGGCACTGGTACAGGAACGGGCGTTGGTGATGGACAGGGCGAAGGCGAAGGCACTGGTTTGGGCAAAGGCTTTGGCGGTGGTCATGGTCGAGTTCATGTCGCTTTTGATGAACAAGGCTTTTATAATGCAGTAAACAATCAAAAAGTAATTCCTCAACAATACATTCGTCAACATAGAGAAGTTCATGAAACAATTTATGTATATGTACGTATTGATACAAATGGTAATGCGGTTGAACAATATGTCTCATCAGGCGATGATCCATTGTTGAGAGAAGAGGCGATGGCTGCCGTAAGCCGGGCCTTGCCATATCCAAATCAAACAGGGGATGTACAACCAGTAACTGTTCCTGTACGATTTGATCTATCCGAAGGTACAGAGGACGATGATTAATTATACATAATGTAAGGAGACTAACATGGGGACTATTATTTTATATTCTTCCCTCACAGGAAATACGAAAAGCGTAGCAGAGGCGATAGCTTCTGTTATGCCTGAGGGTACACCTTGTGTACCGGTAAAAGAGGCACCTACTAATCTAGCGGATTACGATACGGTATTTGTAGGTTTCTGGGTAGATCGTGGTACAGCTAATAAAGAAGCGGCTAAGTTGATTGAAACCCTTATAAATAAACATGTAGTATTCTTTGCTACACTAGGTATGTATGCAGATTCTGATCATGCTCGTGAAAGTATTGAAAAGGCATCTGCCTTATTGCCTAATAAAGAATCTCTTGTAGATGGTTTTGTATGCCAAGGTAAAATCGACCCTAAGGTTATTGAGATGATGTACAAAATGTTCCCACCAGGATCTGCTCATGGACAAAGCCCTGAACGTGATGCATTGCATAAGGCGGCAGAAACGCATCCTGATGAACAAGATTTTGCAAATGCGAAAGAATTTGCTAAATCTGTGCTTGCAAAGTTGCAAGGATAATGAGTGAAAGGGGGAACGTATGAGTTTAGCGAGTTTTTTCGAATCGATTCCAGAAAAACAACGGAATCTGCAACTAGGATTGGCCTGTGATAATCCTATGAGTGGCGCCTTTCCTCATAAGCGCGTTGTTCATGCAGGCCTTAATGGGACTTTAATTTCACCGAAGGAATCACAATCTGTATGGGGCACTGTAATGTGTGGAACTCCTAAGAAGGGGCAAATGCAGTGTGCTTATATACATATTCCATTTTGCAAGACAAAATGTACGTACTGTGGGTTCTTCCAGAATGGTAGAAGTCAAAGTATTGAAGATAACTATATTGATGGCCTCATTGGGGAACTTAAGCTGGCTAGTGAAAGTCCGCGCTTAAAGGATGGTCTTATCCACGCTGTATTTATTGGTGGTGGTACACCGACATCCCTATCTCCAGCAAACTCTGAGCGCTTGTTAAAAGCGATTAAAGAATACTTACCACTAGCTAATGATTATGAGCTTACCCTAGAAGGTCGCATTCATGATTTGATTCCTGAAAATCTTGAAGTATGGATGAATAATGGCGTTAACCGTATGTCTATTGGCATCCAATCCTTTAATACTGAAGTGCGCCAAATGGTAGGCCGTTTGGATACAAAAGAAACCGTACTAGAACGGCTAGCGGCCCTAAAGGCGTATGGTCAATGTTCTGTTGTTATCGACTTGATTTACGGATTGCCTGGTCAAACAATGGCGGTTTGGGAACAAGACTTAGCCGACTTAGTAAGTTCTGGTGTAGATGGTGCAGACCTATATCAATTGAATGTATTCGATGGAAGTGATTTAAACCGCGATATTGCGAGCGGTAAGGTGCCACCAGCAGCCACAACGGCTATGCAAGGTGATATGTTCGAATTTGGTCGTAAATACTTAGATGCGCGTGCGTACCGTAGATTAAGCGCTGCTCATTGGAGTGCTAATAACCGTGAACGTAGCTTGTACAATATCTTAGCTAAAGCAGGTGTACCAATGTTCCCATTCGGCAGCGGTGCAGGGGGTAATGTTGATGGATATGGCATGATGCTACATCGCGCACTAAAACCGTATGAAGATATGGTAAGCCGTGGTGAAAAGCCATTTATGGCACTTATGAAGCAAAGTGATTTACAGCCATTTGTTAATCAAGTTGTGAGCCAACTTGAACAAGGTTACTTAAATATCAATACTTTAATAGCTATGGATCCGCGGCTAGGCGAATTGAATTGGTTGTATAAACTTTGGGAAGAACGTGGTTTAGTCTCCTACAATGGCTTGCTCTATAAATTAACGGCAGCCGGTGAATTCTGGACTGTTAATATCACGCAAAGTACATTGGAGGCTATGGAATATATTTTAACTGGTAAAAATTCATTTGCCTTAGAATCCGTAGCGGCTCAAGATACGAAGACCACATCTAAAGAAAATCCTAACCAAGAGATACGTGGTATCGGCCAAGGTAAGGCTAATATTTCGGTACCAACCGATGAACAGACAGAAGCGCAACGCAAAGAAGCACTCATGGCAAAAGCGAAAGAAGAAATCGCTAAGAGTGGTGCCTCTGGTGAAGCAGCAAATCGCATGGTTCAAGCTATGTCGAATTTGAGCGCCGATGAAATTGAATACATGATGGAACGTATGATGTCCTAATTATCACTAACAACCTCTCATATAAATAACTACAAACATTGACAGGTACGTTTTATCTTTGTATTAAACCCTAGATTACGATCTATTCTTTAAACTGGACGATTCAGTTTAAAGAGAATATATCGTGGTTTAGGGTTTACTTTTTATGTGTAGGAATGTATTCTGTACATATAGTTATACAAGGTATTAGGAGGTTAGTATGAATACATTTCCTAACGAAGTGATAGATATAGTTGGCATTGGGGCTAGTACCTTAGATCGATTTATCGTGGTTGATCATTTTCCAACGGGGCGTGAGGTGCAACAGTCCATCTCGTCTACGACAGATGGCGGCGGGCCGGTAGCGACTGCACTAGCTACGGCTGGTAAATATGGATCTCGGACGGTAATGATTGACCGTATTGGGGATGATATGGTTGGACGCTATATTCTAGAGGACTTTCATAAATATAATGTCAATACAGAGGGCATCCAAGTTGATGCGGATGCTAAGAGTGGAACTGCAACGATTCTTGTGAAACAGAAGACAGGGGAACGCGCTGTATTTTTTGAACGAGCTACTGCAACTGAGCCTGAGTTCTTAGAGGCTCATAAACAACTCATAGAATCTGCCTATATTTTGCATATCAATGGTAGACATCGCAAACTCATGCGCTCTGCTATGGCCGTTGCAAAAGAGGTAGGCACTATTATTTCTTTAGATGGTGGTGCTCAACGCTACGATGAAGATATGAAGCCTATTACAGAAGCCAGTCACATCGTTATCGTAGCTCGAGACTATGCTGAAAAATATACAGGCACAACTAATTTAGAAGATGCTTGTCGTATCATTCATGAACGAGGAGCCTTCATAGCAGGTGTTACCGATGGTGCTAATGGTAGTTATTTTGTATGGCCTGATGGAACATCTTATCGATGTGAACCATTTTCTCAAGCTACTGTAGTAGATACAACGGGGGCTGGGGATAGCTTCCATGGTGCTTTTTTGTATATGCTTACAAAAACACTTTGCAAAATAGCAGATGGTACTAACACATCAACTATGAATGAAACGAGCCAGTCCTTAAATGCTATCGATTTACTCCATAGTTGTGCGCACGAGGACTTAGAAAAAGCGGCTACTTTTGCTTCTGCTGTAGCAGCTCTTAATACGCAAGGAATTGGCGGCCGCAGTCCATTGCCGAGTTTAGAAGATATCAAGGCGCTTATAGGATAGGATTATGGTTATGTGGAAAAATACTTCAAAAAATCAAGTTCAGCAATATATGCAACATAATCCTTATCGTCTATTAGCTCTTAGCTTTTTGGCTGTTATGACTATAGGGACGATATTGCTCATGTTGCCCCTATCAAATGCTCAAGGCCATAGTACAGCGCTTGTAGATGCAGCTTTTACCGCAGTATCTTGCGTTTCTGTAACAGGATTGGCGACAGTAGATACCTATTATCATTGGTCCTTGTTTGGCAAAATCGTCATGGTAATCCTTATCCAATTAGGTGGTTTGGGGATTGTTTCCTTTACCACTATTATCGCTCTAGTATTAGGGCGACGGGTAGGTCTAAAAAATCGCGTGCTTTTATCTGAGGATGTAGGGCAAGATGGAATGAAAGGGCTTTTACACATTACGAAAAAGCTAACTATTTATACCTTTTGTGCCGAAATTATTGGTGGTATTCTCTATACCATTCAGCTATATCCTTATATTGGTGATGCTGCATTATATACGGGAATCATGCAATCCATCTCGACCTTTTGTAATGCAGGGTTTATATTCTTTGATAATGATCTACCTTATGCCATGGTGGGCGATGTATTATTTAATATAAATACAATGGCCCTTATTGTAATAGGTGGTTTCGGATATCTCGCAACCTTTGATATTTGGTCGCATCGCAAGCTACGACGTTTTGTAGATTTAAAACTACACACAAAAATAATGTTAGTTGGCACAACGGTGCTCATCCTTTTAGGGACTATTATTTTCTTGGGAGTTGAGTGGGCGAATCCCAAAACTTTTGGTCCTTTACCTATATGGAATAAGGTCATGGCTGCTCTATTTCAATCGATTACCCCTCGTACGGCAGGTCTTGCAACTGTAGATTATAATGATTTACATCCCATAACTCTGTTTATTACCATCATTTTTATGTTTATCGGGGCAGGTCCTAACTCCACAGGAGGCGGTGTTAAAATTAGTACTATTGCTGTCGCTTTTCTAGCATCGCGTACATTATTTAATAACCGTTCTGATACAGAGGTTTTTGAACGTCGTATTTCGTTGGTTACTGTCCTTAAGGCAAATGGGATAATCTTTTTATCCATCCTTCTTGTTTTGCTTGCTACTTGCTATTTAGCTTGGGATGAGCCGTATAACTTTATTCGAATACTTTTTGAGGTAACCTCTGCCTTTGGGACCGTAGGTCTTTCGACGGGGATTACACCTGATTTATCTGAAAGTAGTAAATGGGTGTTGATGCTTGTCATGTTTACGGGCCGTGTTGGAGTTATGACTGTTATTGGTACTTGGGCGTTAAGAACGGCACCGACTAAACCAATTAGCTATGCAGAAGAGCGTGTATTGTTATAAAAACAGATTAGATTGAATATAAAAGGGGGCATATATGAAACATAAAACGATAGCAGTAATAGGTCTTGGTCAATTTGGTGGCACTGTTGCCAAGATGTTAGCTTCCATGGATCATGAGGTATTAGGTGTAGATATTGATCCAGAAGTTGTACAGAAAATTTCACCATTTATAACACATGCTATAGTTGCAGATACAAGCGATGAAGAGGCAATCAAGGCATTGGCGCTAAGCCAGTTTGATATGGTTATTGTGGCTATAGGTGGAAATCTTCAAGCTAACTTAATGACAGCCATGCTTCTTAAAGAGTTAAACGTACATAAAATTGTGGCCAAGGCTGAAAATAATATACAAGGCAAAATGCTTCATAAAATAGGTGTAGATCAAGTTATATATCCTGAATATGATATGGCATTACGACTTGTACAATTTTTAACTAGAGATCATGTGATGGATTATTTACAACTGTCTAAAAATATTAGTCTCATAGAAATAAAAATGCCTTCATTTATGGTTGGCACATGTTTGAAAGATTCCAATTTGCGTGAGAAATATAATCTTAATGCAGTAGGCGTAAGACGCGGTGAGGATTTAGAAGTTCCACCAAACCCAATTACCATCCTCGGTGAAGATGATAAATTATTAGTTATTGGGAATAATTCTGATTTAGATGCATTAACAGTGTAGTAAGTATACGAAACAGATATAATTATATCGAAAAATTATGATACAATAGGAATAGAATTCAGTATAGGCCGTACGTATTCGTATGGCCTTTTTAGATAGAAAAGAAGGATAGTATGACAGAGGAACAATATATAACGGCTCTCAAAAACAATCCCCATGGCGTACGCAATATCCCTAATCCTACAGAGGAAATGCAGTTAGTCTGTGTGGAACAGAATGGGATGTTATTACAGTACATTAAAAATCCTACTGATCGAGTGATTGAAACTGCGTTAGCACAGTCGCCACGGGCCATTCAATATGTGGACAATCCAAGTGACGAATTATTGATTTCATTAGTCAAACAAGATTGGGCGGTACTTGAGTATATTCAACATCCGTCAGATGAAGTGGTTCGCATTGCCTTAGACCAATCGGGCTGGGCCATTCGATATATTACAAATCCATCAGAGGAATTACAGTTAAGGGCTGTAGAAACACAATATGATGCATTGCAATATATTGCCAATCCATCAGAACAGGTTCAAATGGCAGCTGTAAAATCTAATTATTTAGCATTGCGTTATATCCAGAATCCTACATTGGAAATTTTGAAAGCCGCCGTGTTACAAGACCCGCAGGCTATGCGTCAAATTACGAATCTAGATTTAGAAACAGTGGTAGAGTTATTGAAGGTTTCTACATTGATACTTGGGTATGTGCCAAAACAACTAGGCTTAACTGTCGACATGGTTCGACAAATTATAACTGAAATGATTGCAAATCCTAATGTAGAAGATCGCTATGTGCGAGAACTCGTAAGTAATCCTGCAATAGGCGGACGTCAATCAACATGGCCCATCGATATATTGTCATTAGTTGATGTTTACGGATCTATAGAGGCAAAGAAAATTGCTATCGACCAGTATTTACTATATTAATTAAGAAGGAGTCATAATGAATTTTATAGATACAATGGCTAGTGTGGAATTAGTGCTAGCCGCTAATCAAGTCCCTTTGCTCGTCGGTGAAACGGGGATTGGTAAAACATCGCTAGCAGCGCGTGTAGCAGAGGTTCATGATTGGGAACTCGTTACCATTGATGGCAATCTTTTAAAAGAAGGGGAAATAGGGGGATTGCCAACGGTAGAAACGGTTTCACATAAAGATAGTGACGGTACAGTTAAAGAGATTAAAACAACCGTGTATGCGGTGCATCATACCTTGGAACATGTGTCACGAGCTGTTGATGCAGGTAAACGTGTATTGTTGTTTATCGATGAGATTAATCGGGCAGAGCATGCGGTGCAACAAGAATTGATGAACTTAATTTTGAACCGAGAAATCAATGGATTTGCTTTGAGCGATGATGTGCGCATCATTGCGGCTATGAACCCAGAGGATTCCTTTGACTACCAAACGATTGATATGGATCCAGCACAACAAAACCGTTTCGTATGGCTTTATATGGAAGCGGATTATATGCAGTGGATTGATTGGGCTATTTCCGCAGACATTGAAGATAAGGTGGTGGAATTTATTTCCTCTTATCCAGATTATTTGAATCAACGTCATGAAGATGACATCGATGCAACACCGCGTTCCTTTGAACGGATATCTCATATTTATGGTATCTATAAGGAAGGTAGTTATAGCCGCGATGTATTTCAAAATGTTATCCGTGGTAATGTGGGAAAACTTATTGCGGAGGCCTTTGTTAATTTCGTTGAAACGGAACAAGAGCCATTGATTTCATTTGATGATGTATTAGAGGCAGTGCATAAGCCGGGTGCTATTATGTCCTTACAAGAACGTGTCAATGGTGAAAGTCCTACTCGTCTCTATGTATCCGCGAAAAATATGTTGTATCGTTTGAATCACAATAGTAATGCAGAAGAAGTTCATCACTTTATCGAGTTTATTACATTGTATCCTGGTGATTTGCGTATTGCTGTTATGAAAGATTTACGCAACACATATGCTCATGTGTATAGCTATGCTATTGAGGATAATCTTTTTATTGAAACGTTTTTTGAAGCCAATCGTTAATTGTGAAAGTGCATATGACAGGTAGAAATTATGAATCGAAATTTAGATAAAGACGATATTCGGGATGCGTCTGACCTGCTCACTCATATAGACGGATGGGAGAAGACGGGGCGCTACGATGAAGAGGCTATCAAGGAACTCGATAGATGGCATAGAAAGCGTAATCAGATTGCTCGTGATGCGGATGCGTTGTATGAGCAATTATACGCGCGTTATCAAGCGTATGTAGATGAACATCCAGTGCATAAGCAACATGCAGAAGATATTGCTGTAGATATGGTAAATCACAATATGTCTGATAGTCATATTGGTACGATAGGCAAGGGATTAACGGAACTGTATGATGGCGAAGGCACAGATCTCCTTGTGTTGACACAACACGTACTAGCCGATGGCTATGAACAACGGTTATGGCATATCTTGCATGATGTAAATAGTTTATTGCTCGACGAGGATCAATTTTTTGGCTATTTTTATCTACAAATGACGCATCAGGTACGCTTAGACATGACCAGCGCATTTGGTGTTAACCTCAAACACGGTGGCTATGTGCTATACGTGAATCCTTTCATTATGTTACGACAACCGCCGGATGTTATGAAAGACGGCATTAAACGAGAAATATTACATGTTATATCCGCTCATTTGATGCGGGTGAAAGAACTTAGTCAACGATTTAATAAAAAAGCTGTTCACATGGCTATGGACATGGTTGTAAACGATTATTTAGAACATGTAGACCGCGATGCGGTTACTGTTGCCAATGTAAATGCAAGATATGGACTGTTACTAAAGCGATTCCGTACTTTAGAATATTATGCAAAGGCCATTGATAAAGCGATGCAGGAAAAACCAGATCTTTTTATAGCTGTCGAGGATTCCAGTCAAATCATAGCAATGGAGTTTAATGCTGATTCAAGCCATGATATTTGGGATGAGTCCGATGCTATCGATACAGAAACAATGGATAAAATTACGGAACGCTATATCAACGAAGCATCAAAAGGGGATATGGAAGGCTATGTAAAAAGCCTTATCGACACATTCCAAAAGACGCGTCGGTCCTTACCTTGGTATTTTTATCTTAAAAAGTTGATGGGTAAGGTGGCTAGCGGACATAAAAAAACGACGATGCGTCGCAACCGTCGTCAACCTGAGCGTCTGGAATTGTCTGGCACATTACGTCAACATAAGGCGAATGTGTGGGTAGCCCTCGATATGAGCGGTAGCATTACAGATGCGGAATTTACCAATGCTTTAGAACAAGTATTACAAATCGTACATGCCTATAATCATCGTATTACTATTGTGGAATGTGATAACGAAGTACGTCGTACCTACACAATGGAAACTGTGAAAGACGTAAAACCACGTCTTGATGTGCGTGGCTCAACAGCCTTTTCCCCCGTATTTTCTCTAGCTAATCAACATCACGTAGATTTACTCGTGTACTTTACGGATGGCAAAGGCGAAGACCGACTTCGCGAAGTGCCAAAAGGCTACAAAGTACTTTGGGTTCTTACGGGCTCTGAACCTAAACTATCCTTGCATAATCCACACGGCATAGTCCGTGAAATGGGCTACGTAGCCGTTGACGAAACACAAGATATTGACGAATTCGTGAGAATGAGCAGTCGGTCGGGGTTTTCCATGGCGAATCAAGAGTAATAGCAGTAGAAGCGGAATCAATAGCCTCTATCCGCCTCCACCGGCCGGGTCTGACTACGCCCTTCGGGCTTCGCAGGGCCAAAGTCGGCTGATAGAGGCTATTGATTCCTTTCTCCCGTGTTATATAGGGAGAAGAAAAAGGACGCGATTGCGTCCTTTTTATGGATTGAGGCCAAAGTCAGATTTTAGTCACCCTCGTCCCCTTTCTGAACGTAGATGCTACCAAGCTTATTAAGATTGGTAAGTCATTGATTACATCGGGTAAAAAGAGAACGGGCCAAAGGTGGCTGATAGAGGTTATTGATCCTTTTCTCCCGTGTTATATGGGGGAGAAGAAAGGGGCTGTTTTGTTACAGCCCCTTCTTTTACGAAGAGGATTTTATAATAAAAGCATAAGTAAATCTTATCAAAATAATAATATAAAGCAATCTTAATATATTTTACTCAGAAGTGCGATGAGTTTCCTTTATTTAATAGATGTTGTTCTTGATTTTGATATTTAGAATTGATAAGATTGACCCAAGTATTAACTATAAGTGTTTTTAATGTATTATTTTAAGTTTATTAAGGGGAATGTTATGAACAAAATTTTTAAAGTAGTTTGGAATGAAAAAAAAGGATGCAATGTAGTTACATCTGAAAAGGGGAAAAGTACATGTCGTTTCCGGGGGTCTGCTAGATTAGCGGCAATGGCTATATTAGGTTTAACTGTAATTACTAGTGGTGTGAATACAGTAAGTGCAGAAGGGGCGACTACTACAGTTGGCACAATTGAAGTTAAGACCAAAAATAATCTTACATATGGTGGTGGTGTTTTACATCCAGGCACAGATTTAACTGCTATGGATTCTAATACATATTCAATTTCTGGTACAATTGCAAACCCTACAAGTATGGCATTTAATGGGAACGCGAATACTACTGCCTATATCTATGCAAATGGTCAGTTAATTCCAGACACATCCTTTAGAGCAAATGGTACAGAGCAAGCAACATCCACTCGTAATATTACTAAAAAGTGGAATGATAGTGGCACTGTTGATAGTAATGGAAACTATATTCATTCTACAAGTTCAGTTGAAAAAGCTGCTCAAATTTCTCCAGTAGAAACTAAACAAACCGTAATTTCTTCTCCTGGTAATGCGAATAAAGGTACAATCAAGACAGAGGTTCTTGGCACAACAACTACTACTAATACGGGTAAAACTGTAACTATTAGTAAATTGTCAGACAATTTAGCATTTGCAAATATTACAGGTCTTGCTGAAGCTGGTTCAAGTAATATGGCATCTTATGACATGATGCTTGATGATATAACGCAAGCTGCAATAAATGAACATGCTAAAGCAATCAACACTTTAACAGAGCTTGCAGTAGATGCTCAAAATGATAAGCAAACAGCTTTTGTAGATGCTAATGGTAATAAAGTTGTAAAAACAACGGACTCTACTGGTACAACAGAGGGGTATTATTTAGAAAGTGATATTGATCCTGCTACAGGTAAGGCAAGAGTTGGTGCCAGTACAGTAGCTCATACCAATATTCATGTAAGTTTATTAGATGCATCTGGATCTACGACTACTCCTACAAAATTGAGTAACGTTGCTGATGGCACAGTTGCTGCTAATAGTAAAGAGGCAGTCAATGGTGGTCAATTGTTTGATGTAAAGCAAAATATTACTAATTTGACTAATACTGTTAATAGTGGATTGACTTTTAAAGGAGATACTGGCACACAATTCAACCGTGCATTAGGTACGACTGTTAATGTAGTTGGTGGTACAACTGGTAATGGCACAACTAACAATGTTGTGGTAACTGCAAATGGTACAGATACATTAACTGTTAAATTAGCTGAAAATATTGATCTTGGCACTAATGGTTCTGTTACAACTGGTAAGACTAAAATCAGCAATGCTGGTCTCACATCTAAAGATGCTGCTGGTAATACAACTGTAGTAAATGGTTCTGGTCTATCTTTCACCGACAACACGGGTGCTGCTACTGGTCCTAGCATTACAAAAGACGGTATCAATGCTGGTAATAAAATAATTAGCAATGTAGCTACAGCCGTTAATGGTACTGATGCAGTTAACTTGACTCAAGTACGAAATATGATCTCTGGTATCGGTGGTGGTGCACATAGTAAAGTTACCGCAGGTAATAATATCAAAGTTGCAGAATCACTAGATACAGCTACAAATGGTAAAGTATTTAATGTTGCACTTAAAGATTCAATCTCTGTTACAAATGTAACGACTACAGATGCAGCTGGTAATACAACTGTAACTAATGGTAATGGTGTAACTATCACTGGCGTTTCTAGTCCTACAAGCCCTGGTAAGACTGTATCCTTGACAACTGATGGCTTGAATAATGGAGGTAACCAAATCCATAATGTAGCACCTGGTACATCTGCTAATGATGCAGCAACTGTTGGCCAAGTACAAGCTACTTTGAGTGGTGTAAACAGTGCATTTAATGGTTTGGATAGCAAAATAAATACAACTGGTGCAAATGCGGCAGCATTGGCTGGTTTGAAACCACTTCAATACGATCCATTGGAACCAACTCAAATCATGGCTGCATATGGTCATTATCATAATAAATCTGCTGTAGCAGTTGGTGTGGCTCACTTCACTGATGAAAGCACTATGTTCCACGCTGGTGTAACTCTTGATGATCAAAATAACATGTTCAATGTTGGGGTAACTAAAAAAGTAGGTTCCTCCACCGCTAAAAAAGGAATTCCTGAACGTTATAAAGGTGGTCCAATTAGTTCTATATACGTAATGAATGATGAAATTACTGCATTGAAAGAAGAAAATGCAAGAATTAAACAAGAAAATGAAGATACTAAAGCTAAATTGGCAATGGTTATGGCAAAATTAGGTTTATAATCTGAAAGAAAGTACGTATATACGATGTATTTAGTCAGCAACAAGATTATTTACAATTAATATATGGGCGTTCATTTTACGAGTCTTCTTTGGCACCAATCATATGTATGGTTGGTGCCATTCTTTTTGTTCTATAGTGGTTCTATAATAAATGTTGGGGTGACACCACTACGGTGTCACTTCCAACATTATTTTTTTGCAAAAAAATAAGCATATAAGGCTCACATGCTTTACAATAAAAGTGTCAAAGTCCTAAAGAAAGGATGTGAGCTTATATGCCTACTACTGATTATACTGAATTTTTACATAATGTAAAACAAGAGTTTATTACAAACAGCTACGAATTGGACGGAACATTTATTTTTGACATAGAATTACCGGTAACACCACATATTTGCCCAAAATGCGGAGAAACTACAGAGCGTATTAAAGATTACCGCATACGTACGGTAAAATTTGGAAAAGTACAACGAGGACCATTAATTGGAAAATACAGACAACGTCGATATATTTGCCCTCATTGTAAGCACTCTTTTTCCGAGAACAATCCATTTGTACGAAAACATATGCAACTAAGTATAACCAATATTAAATTGCTATTTGATAAACTTACTGAAAGTGTAACCTATACTGCTATTGCTAAAGAGTGTGATACATCTATTACTACAGTATTACGCTATTGCTCTATGATCACTATACCTAAGCCTAAAACACTACCTACTGTTATTGGTATTGATGAATTCAAAGGAAATGCAGAAGGATATCAATACCAAGTCAATTTAACCAATCCAGATACACATGAAATATTAGACATTTTACCGAAACGTGATACGCAAGCATTAATCCGCTATTTTGCATCATTTAAACATAAAGATCGAGTACAAGTTAAGTTTATTGTAATGGATATGTCCATACAGTTTAAACGCATCATGGAGGCGCTATTTCCACATGCACACATTATCTGTGATAGATACCATGTGTGTCGACTTGTGGATTGGGCGGTAGAGCGAGTTAGAAAGCGTGAACAACATAAACTGGCTTCTCACTCACGCATGTTAAAACAAAATAGACGCGTGCTAATGAAACATCCAGATCATTTAACGGAAGTTGAACACGTTAAGCTCTGTGAAATACTTCGAGTTTCTGATGATTTACGAAAAGCATATGCTTTAAAACTTTCTTTTAGAAAAATCTTTT